>PVBE012256148.1_pt1 | contig 11379 bp, 11 predicted proteins | sample 1631181 | NCBI WGS metagenome assembly PVBE01 (sample SAMN08397723, study PRJNA350692) | Marine metagenome, whole genome shotgun sequencing project. | isolation source: water | place: Pacific Ocean | collected 2012-04 | reverse complement strand
TTGCGTTAAAGCCTGGTGGGCAGCACGCCCCATCCGTCCAGTTGCTCCCAGTATTCCAATTTTGCGATTTTTTGGTTCTATACCCATATGAGGAGATTAGCGCCCAAAGAGCCTACTGGAGAGTTGTTTATTATTTTCTAATAGAAAATCGATTGCATAAGGCAAGTGGGCTGTCTTATATCTGGCGGGCAGAGAATCCCTACCGTCCTTTGCGTTTACGTCCTCGGTTACGATTTGATTCCGGTCCTAAGTCTCCATGGACACTCTCAAGTTCAGCAGCGAAGGCTTCTTCGAAAGAAGCTTCTTTTACCTCTTGGACATCGTCGTCATCTTCTTCGTAATCGTCGCTTCGGTTGTAATTTTCGTCATCGTCATCGTCATCGTCTGCGTCTGCGTCTGCGTCTGCGTCCACGAAGTTCTCATCAGATTCCGCTTCTACAATCTCTTCGGACTCTATTTCTTGAACTTCCTCTGCTTCTGTATTGTTTTGAGCGCTTTCTTCAGAGTCACCTTCTGCAGGAGTAAGAGAAATTTTTCCATTCGGATCAACGTCTTCAACTACAACTTGAATCTCTTGACCTAGTTCAAGCACGTCTTCAACTTTGTCGATCCGCTTGGATCCTCCAATCTTTGAGATGTGGAGAAGACCATCTCGCCCAGGGAGAATATTCACAAAAGCACCGAACTTAGTGATATTCACTACTTTTCCTGGGTAGGTGGCACCCACTTCTGCTGTGGGAGGATCAACGATAAGCATGATCTGTCGTACTGCTTCATCTACTGTGGCCCGATCTGATGAAGCTACAGAGACTATTCCAACCATTCCATCATCATCGACACTTACCTCAGCACCAGTTTCGGCCTGAATCGTGTTGATCATCTTTCCTTTTGGTCCAATTACTTCACCAATTTTTTCTACTGGAATTTCAAAACTCTCTATCTTGGGTGCATGTTCGCCTACATCTTCACGTGGAGCAGGAATCGCTCCAGTCATGACAGCCAAGATCTGCTTCCGCGCTTCTTTAGCTTGATCCAAAGCAGATGCCAGAACTTCAGCAGGTATACCATCGATCTTTGTATCTAACTGAAGGGCTGTTACGAAATCTTCTGTTCCTGCGACTTTAAAGTCCATATCGCCGAATGCATCTTCAGCGCCAAGAATGTCAGTAAGGGTCACATATTTTCCATCGTGGTATACGAGTCCCATGGCTATTCCTGCCACAGGAGCCTTGATTGGCACTCCAGCATCCATCATTGACAGGGCTCCAGAACAAACTGACCCCATTGATGATGAACCATTCGATGCCAAAACTTCTGAAACTAACCGGAGAGTGTAAGGAAACTCTTCGAAGCTGGGCACAACTGGGAACAACGCTCTTTCAGCAAGGGCTCCGTGACCTATCTCTCGTCGTTTCGGTCCACGCATGAAACCTGTTTCCCCGGTTGAGAACGGTGGGAAATTGTAATGATGCATGAAACGTTTACGATCAATTGGGTCTATGCCATCTATCATTTGATCCATTCGCCCTGTTCCGAGGGTTGTGATATTCATTACCTGTGTTTCGCCGCGCTGGAATAAACCAGATCCATGGGCGGTTGGAATGATTCCTACGTCAGAGGACAGGGGTCGTATTTCTGAAGGGTTTCTTCCATCAATACGAACTTCTTCTTCTACTATTCGTTTACGAACAGAGTCTTTTGTTATAGAGCGAATTGCCGCACTTATTTGATTGCTTGCATTTTCGGTCTCTTCGAATTGTTCTGAGAGTTCTTCTTGAATCGCTGCGCTTACCTCAGTTTCTGCTGCGCCTCTTTCGCTTTTATCTGCGATTGTCTGTGTCTCTGAGATTCGCTGTCTTCCAATTTTTTCAACAGCAGCAAAGATTTCATCTGAATAGTCAACAGAAACCTCGTATGCCATGGTTTCTGGTTCACCCGCAGCCTTTACTAGTTCTTGTTGGAGTTCAATGACTTCCTTGATGTATTGTTTTGAAAATTCTAGTCCTTCCGCAAGAACAGATTCGTCTACTTTTTTGGTTCCAGCCTCGTAAATATCGCTGGTTGCTTCAGTTCCTCCGGCTTCTACCATCATCACTGCAACATCACCACCATCTAGTGCTCGACCAGCAACCACCATTTCAAAAGCAGAATCTGCTCCTTCTTCGTAAGTTGGGTGCGCTACCCATTCTCCAGCAGAAGACCAAGCGATTCGAACTGCCCCAACAGGTCCGTCAAATGGAATGGGTGAAAGCATCAAAGCTGCCGAAGCCCCATTTAAAGCCAAGACATCATGGGGGTTCTCCATATCCGCTCCTGTAACTGTTCCAACGATATGGACCTCATTACGAAATCCTTCTGGGAACATTGGGCGAAGAGGCCGGTCTATAAGGCGGCAAGTTAATATAGCGGTTTCTGATGCTCGTCCTTCTCGTCGAAAGAACGATCCAGGGATCTTTCCTGCGGCATACATTCTTTCTTCTATGTCAACGGTGAGTGGAAAGAAGTCTGCTCCTGGTCGAGCTGACTTTGCTCCTGTAGCGGTTACGAGAACAGTTGTATCGCCTAGACGAGCTAATACGGCTCCTCCGGCTTGTCCTGCTAGTCGTCCAGTTTCGAATGAAATAGTTTTTTCGGTCCCAGTGAAAGTGTGTGAGACGCTTTGGATTGTTGTCATGTTTTTCCTTATTTTTCTAATGTGGTGTTTTCCACGAAAAGTTGATGACGCTCAATTTGTTCAGTCTTCAGTTTCCAGTTGGATGTTTCCCAAAACATAATCATTGAAAATGATTGGGCGACACGCAGCTGGCACTGATTACTGCTATAAAATTTCGCGTCTTTTCCTACTATCTGATTTTGTCGTTTGTGAGGTTGACTTTAGGTTCTGATGATTGCTTTGTATAGCAATTATCGTCGCAGTCCCAATTTAGCAATAATGGCGCGATAGCGCTCGACATCGTTTTTACTAACATAGTCAAGCATCCGTCTACGACGCCCGACAAGCATCAAGAGCCCTCTTCGGCTGTGATGATCTTTCTTATGAACTTTTAGATGTTCAGTTAGATGGTTGATCCGATCACTGAGTAAAGCGATCTGTACTTCAGGAGAACCTGTATCAGTCTCGTGTAGTCGATTTTCTGTGATTGTTTCAGCCTTTGGGGGCAAATTAGTCGGCATGTGTAACCTCTGGGTTTATGACCCGGCCTCATAACGGGTGATCACCACGTTGGAAGCCACGTAGGGTCGGGTTTCTTTTGCCGACCCTAGATAGTCCACCTTGAACTATCTACGGTTATCAATCCTACCAGTACCCTCTAAAAGGAACACCTTTGTTGAAATACTAACTAGAAGCTGTTTCTAGCTATTTGAGTCATTTCTATTGCGGCTTCAGCACAATCGGCGCCTTTATCGCCTGATCCCACTGCGGCCCGCTCTAAAGCTTGAGCATAATTTTCAGTCGTTAAAATACCGAAAATTACTGGAATTCCAGTGTCTAGGCTTACTCGCATGATTCCTGCTGATGCTTCTCCTGCTACATAGTCAAAATGGGGTGTTTCTCCTCTGATAACCGCCCCTAGGCAAATGACTGCGTCTACTTTTTTAGAATCTGCGAAAAATTTTGCCGCTAAAGGTGCTTCAAAAGCTCCTGCTACCCAAACAAGATCAATGTTGTCTTCACTCACCCCAAGTTTTTTTAATCGGGCGAGCGTTCCTTCTAGTAGTTGATTTGTGATGGCATCATTAAAACGACAAGCCACAATTCCAATTTGAATACCTGTTCCGTCCAACGGGAGATTTAGTTCTTTCATGCTGGCTCCGTTTCTCAAGAATCTTCGGATAGGTGGTGGCCGAGTCGCTCTCGCTTGGTTTCGAGGTAGCGAATGTTTTCCTCATTAGGGTCTATTTTCAAGGAGACTCGATCAACAATATTCAGACCGTAGCCCTCAAGTCCTCCATATTTCACCGGGTTGTTAGTCATTAACCGCATTTCAGAGACTCCTAAATCAGCAAGAATCTGTGCCCCTACCCCATACTCTCGAGAGTCAACTGGAAGCCCTTGTTGTAAATTGGCGTCGACGGTGTCTAATCCTTCGTCTTGAAGTTTATAGGCGCGTAACTTATGGCCTATTCCGATGCCACGGCCTTCATGTCCTCGAAGGTAAACGATGATGCCAGTTCCTTCTTCTCCAATAATCTCTAAGGCTGAATCAAGTTGTGATCCACAGTCACAACGTATTGAACCAAGAAGATCTCCAGTTAAGCATTCAGAGTGAACACGAACTAGCGGAGCCTTTGCCTGGCTGATGTCTCCGAGCACGTAAGCGACATGCTCTATTTCATCAAGAACTGACCGATAAGCATGCGCTGAGAATTCTCCGTGTCGTGTTGGGATTCTTGCCTCTGCAAAATGTTCGACTAGTTTTTCGTTACGGCGGCGATATCGAATTAAGTCAGCAATCGTGATGAATAGGAGATCATGTTCGGTTGCGAATTTTTCCAAGTCGGGAACTCGTGCCATTGTTCCATCTTCATTGACTATTTCACATAAGACTCCAACTGGAGATCGTCCTGACATTGAACAAAGGTCAACAGCGGCCTCCGTATGGCCAGCCCTTTTTAATACTCCACCTTTTCTTGCTCGTAATGGGAAAATATGTCCTGGGCGAGCAAAGTCTGTACCAATTTGATCAGGGTTAGCTAATGCAGCGACAGTCGCTGAACGATCTGATGCTGAAATACCAGTGCTGGTACCTTCTATGACGTCCACGGAAACTGTAAAAGCAGTTCTCATAGATTCGGTGTTCTCTACGACCATTAGAGATAGATCTAATTGATCTGCTCTTTCATCAGACATCGGCGCACAGATTACTCCGCTCGTATGCCGAATCATAAAATTCATTTTCTCTGGCGTCATTGCATCTGCTGCAATAATCAAATCTCCCTCATTTTCTCGATCTTCATCATCGACTACAACGAGAAACTCTCCCTGTGCATAAGCTTCTATAGCTTGTTCGATACTTGCTAATGGCATTAACTTTCTCCTTTATCGAAGGTGTATGAACTGTTTGCAATCACTCCTGCCACATACCGTGCGAATAAATCAGCTTCTACATTGACTTGATCTCCGGTTGTTTTCTGACCAAGTGTCGTCACTTCAAGAGTGTGTGGGATAACTGCAATATCAAAGGTCTCTGCGTTTTGGTTGACGCTGGCCACAGTAAGGCTTACTCCATCAAGGGCCACTGATCCTTTTCTAACAATTTGACCGACGATGTCTTTAGGGATCTGGAAAGTTAGTCGCTGTGACCCATCCGGATGGGTAAGAATCTCTAGAACCTCTGAAATAGCATCTACGTGTCCTTGAACCACATGCCCGCCAAAGCGGCCATCAGCTGGCATTGAGCGTTCGAGATTGACTGGGTCTTTTTCTTTCAGATCTCCCAAAGTGGTCAAACTTAGACTCTCTGGAACCACATCTGCAGCAAACCATGAATCAGGGTCTTTATTTTCGTAGGCAACAACGGTTAGGCAGCAACCATTTACAGATATTGAGTCTCCGATTGAGATATCTACAACAATATCTGTGGCGTTGATTTGTATACGGCGCCCATCGCCCTGTTCGCGCGACGAACGGATACTTCCAAGTTCCTCAACGATGCCGGTAAACATTTCTATATCGCCTCTTACTTTTCTTGATTCTCGAGGCTGTATACCAGCGCAGATCGGTATACACGATTTGACGCACTACGAACTACGTCAAATGATTTCCGACCTTACGCCCTCTCCCATCCGGACTATTACCGTCGGCTTAGGAGTCACACCTAATCAGCCTTGATTCACAAATGTTTCACAAGGGTCGCGGGCTACTGTTTGAAATAAAACAGATCACCGCCGGCAGGGATTTGCACCCAACCCCGAGGACTATGTTTTTTGATTTATCTTTAAATAAATCAGTGTGTTTACCTTACCTGACACAAAAGAGAAGACATCACTCTTTATTGCTTCTAGAAACAAGCCTTCAAGAAAAGTGGTTTTTAATGGAGAAGTTCCTTTGTTTTTTGAACATCTAACTCAAGTTGATTGATCAGAAATTGAAGGTTGTCAAACTTTTTTTGAGGCCTTAAATACTCAACAAAACGGACTCTGACTTCCTCCTCATAAAGGTTTGCGTCAAAATCCAAAATATGTGCTTCTAATAAGAGATCTCCATCTGTATAGAAGTGTGGTCGAGTTCCAAGAGAAATTGCTGTTCCATGGATAGATCCATCTGCTAGTTCTATCCAGCCGGCGTAAACCCCATCTGCCGGAAGTAGCACAGAACTATTTATTCGAACATTTGCTGTAGGGAACCCCAATTCTTTACCCCTACCATCTCCGGCAGTAACCACACCAAGAACTTCATATTCTCTACCGAGCATATTGTTAGCTCTTCCGAGATTTCCTTCGCCTAATGCTTGACGTATAAAAGTTGAAGAGACCTGTTCATGGTCTCGTGCAGGTTTTCCTTCTAAACCAACTAAGCCCATGCCTGTAACTGTGAAACCTTTTTCTTTACCAATAGTGCGTAGAAGATCAACATTCCCTAGGCGGTGACGCCCGAAATGGAAATCTTCGCCCACTACTACATGTTTTACTTTCAAACATTGGACTAAAACGTTGTCTATGAAATCTTCCGCGGATTCTGCCGCTCTATTCTCATCAAAAGGCACGACTAAAGTTAGGTCTATTCCTGTAGTAGAAAGTTGTTCGATTTTCTGATCTAACTCTGTTAACAGCAATGGAGCAGACTCAGGTCTCACTACCGAAGCAGGGTGCCGATCAAACGTGACAACGGCGGATCTTAAATCTCTTTCGCTGGCTAGGCGGCAAACTTCATAGATGACACTTCGGTGCCCTCTATGAACACCGTCATATGCCCCGATTGTCAAAACGGTTCCTGGATCTTCCGGCTTAGCTGGAATTATTTGACGAAAAATTTCCACATACTGGAGGCTAGCGAGCCGCTGGCGTTAGTGGTCAACTTGGACCTACTAAGACCACGGTTGGTTTCACCCCAGTCTTGTGGGGTTCATAGACAGCTAGAAGATTTCCTTGGAGATCAAGCACTGGCCAAGGGCCTGAACCATCATCAACTCCTAATCGTTCGCGTTTGAGAACTTTTCCATGACTAACTTCTATCGCCACTTCTTCTGCGACTCTTACTTCTTTGAAATCTCGAAGTCCAGCAGCAGGAGAAATTAGAACTGGATTTTCAATTGGATGAGCTTCTTCTACTGTGAACGATCCAACAGAAAGTCTTCTAAGGTTTGTCAGATGCGCTCCTCCTTTTAGCATTTTTCCGAGGTCTGCTGCTAAGGACCGTATGTAAGTTCCGGTTGAACATCTAATATCACATCGAAAAATATGAGAATGACTTGTTTCAGCTACATCAAACTGGGACACCGTCACTGGTCGGGGCTGGCGTTCTACCTCTCGGCCTTCACGAGCGATTTCATGAAGTCGGCGGCCTTCTACTTTCAAGGCTGAAACCATTGGAGGAACTTGGTTTATGTCCCCCGTCAGTTGTACTGCTGCTGCTTTTACTTCCTTTAAAGTCACAGAACTCATATCGTAAGTTGCTGTCACCTCGCCTGACGCATCCAAAGTAGTAGTTTCAGTACCTAAAACTATTTCACCGACGTATCGCTTAGGAAGACCAGTCAGGTATTGAAGAATTCTGGTGCATTTTCCGACACCAAGTACCAATACTCCAGTCGCATCTGGGTCTAAAGTTCCCGAATGTCCTACTTTTCTCGTTCCAAGAATCCCGCGACACTTAGCTACTACGTCATGACTCGTCCATCCTGCCGGCTTATCAATAACTAATATTCCATTAGGTTCAGTTTTGCTTTCACTCATTTGAAGGAATCTCAAGGTCTCGAAGTATCTTTTCAATACGTTCCGCTGACCTTCCAGTTTCATCAATTATGAAATTCAGTTGTGGCACTCTTCGGAGTCGCGACTGGTTACCAATCGCGTGTTGAAATCGTTGCCTATTCCCGGCGAAGGCTTCCAAGAGGCTTTCGTCATCAGAAATCCCTGTGACATAGACTTTTGCTTTTGTGAGATCTCGGTCCGTGCTGACCCCGGTGATTGCTGCAAGAGTCAAGCGTTCGTCATCAATGAGTTCAATTTCTTCGGCCAATATGCGTGTTAATAATTCGTTTAACCGATCTGATCTATCAAACCTTCGAGCAGGTTTGTTATGGCGTTGAGAGTGCCGTGCCATCACTTAGGTTCGGGGAATTTCCCGTTCGTCGTAAGTTTCTATGACATCTCCCTGTTTAAGGTCTTGAAAATCTGAAAGTCCAATGCCACATTCAAATCCGGTCTGTACTTCCGCTACATCTTCTTTGAATCTACGAAGCGAACTGATCTCGCCTTTCCAGATGATTGAGCCGTCGCGCAAGAAACGCACTTTTGATCCTCGAGAAATTGCGCCGTTCTGTACGTAACATCCAGCGATGCGGCCAATTCTTGGAACCGAGAAGATTTCTCTTACTTCAGCATCTCCGGTAACTACCTCTTCGAACTCTGGAGTGAGCATCCCGACCATGGCTGCTTCAATGTCTTCTATCAGTTTGTAAATTATTTCATAAGTTCGAATTTCAACTTGCTCTGTTACCGCAAATTCTCTAGCTATTCTCTCTGGTCGTACGTTAAATCCAATAATTGTGGCATTTGTTGCTGCTGCGAGTTGAATATCGTTCTTTGTGATTCCGCCTACTCCTCGATGGACGAAAGATAAGCGGACTTCTTCTCGTTCTAGTTTTCGGAGACTCTCTACTACAGCTTCAAGTGACCCATTTACATCGGCTTTTATAATCAAATTGAGATTTGCTGCTTCACCACGTTGTATCTGTTCAAATATGTCCTCAAGGCGGGCTCCTCCTGCAAGAGCGTGAGAATCTCGACTTATATTTGTTTGCCGCTTCCAATGTTCTCGCCGTTCTGCTACACGGCCTGCGATTCGTTCATTCGGAGCAACTACAAATCCTTCTCCGGCATCAGCAACATCTGATAATCCAAGAACTTGTACAGGAGTTGAAGGTCCGGCTTCATCAACTTGTTCTCCAAGATCATTAACCATGGCTCGTACTTTGCCCCAGGCCGCTCCAGCTACCAGCGGGTCGCCAATACGCAGTGTCCCTCGCTGAACCAGCACCGTGGCAACTGGGCCTCTTCCAATATCTAGATTAGATTCAAGAACAACTCCCTGGGCTCGACCCTCAGGATCCGCTCTTAAGTCTTCAACTTCAGCTAGCACCTTCAAATTCTCTAAAAGATCATCAATGCCTAAATCTTGAAGTGCAGAAATCTCAATTGTGACCGTGTCTCCACCCCATGCCTCAGGTACGAGTTCGTGTTCGGCTATTTGAGTCATAGTTCGTTGAACATCAGCATTGTCACGATCGATCTTGTTTATAGCCACGACAATGGGGACTTCTGCAGCTTTTGCGTGGCTTATTGCCTCTACGGTTTGAGGCATAACCCCATCGTCTGCTGCTACCACTAGTACGACAATGTCAGTTGCATCCGCTCCCCTAGCTCGCATCTCAGTAAAGGCTTCGTGGCCAGGGGTATCAATGAAAGTTAATGGATGTTCTTCTAAGACAACTTGGTAAGCCCCAATATGTTGTGTGATCCCGCCAGTTTCTCCATCAGCTACATTTGCTTTTCGTATTTGATCCAGAAGTTTTGTTTTTCCATGATCCACGTGCCCCATGACTGTGATAATGGGTGGTCGGATCGGCGCATTAGAATCTTCGTCTTCTTCCACTACGTCCAGAAGTTTCAGAAGTTCCACTTCTTGTTCTTCTCCTAAGTCAACAAGACGTACTTCTGCGCCTATCTCTGCAGCAAACAATTCAATCATGTCGTCTGAAAGAGACTGAGTTGCTGTAACCATTTCGCCCTGTTGCATCAAGAATCGAACGACATCTGCTGCTGTTCTATTGAGTTTAGGTCCGAACTCCTGAGCAGTTGTAGGTCGTTCAATAACAACCTCTCCTTCTGGAACTGCCGCATCTTCAGGCGTGTAACTTGGGGCATCCAAAGGTTCAAGTTCTTCTTGAACGCGGCGGCGACGCTTTTTACCTCGCGGCGGTCTTCTTCCTCCACCTGGTCATCCACCTGGTTTTCCAGCATTTGGTGCTCCTCCCGGTCCGCCGCTGTCCGGTCGTACTCCCGCTCCCGGAACTGAATCTCGAGGTCCCCCACTTGGTGCAGGCCGGTGGGTAGTCGTGCTAGTAGGCGGAGGAGTACTTCTTCTTCCTGATGGGCCCCCAGGAGATCCTGGCTGTTTACGTCCCCCTTGACCAGGTGGCGGAGGTATCGGTTTACCTGTTCTTGAGGTCGGAGGCGGAGGTATCGGTTTACCTGCAGAAGATTGAGGTGGAGTTTTTTTATTCTCCAGCTCTTGGGGTGTCGTCACAGATTCAGGGCTTGGCGAAGTTTTGGAATTCTCTTCTTTTGCTGGACTTTCAGAAGATGCCGAAGGCCTCTTATTTTCAGTAGTGGAAGTTACTTCAGGTTTTTTAGCCGCAGGTTTTTCGTCCGCTGGCTTTTTCTCTGCCGGTTTCTTAGCAGCTGGCTTTTCCTCTGCCGGTTTCTTAGCAGCTGGCTTTTTCTCTGCCGGTTTCTTAGCAGCTGGCTTTTCCTCTTTTACCTCAGTGGCTAATCCTTCTCTTATTGCTTTACGGCGTACACGATCTGCCTGGGGTTCAGGCATCCCAGAGGAGTGCCCTTTAACTCCGATGCCTAAGGTCCCGCAGAGATCAATGACCTGCGCATTAGTCATCCCTAGCTCTCGCGCTAGCTCATAAACACGAATATTGTTTGCCACTTGGTATTTAATTCTTTCTTTTGATGGCTAAAGATGCCACGAACTGACACTATCGGAATCCATGGTCCATCCCCCGCTTTATGGGGTGTTCTTAACTCTTTTAACAAGTAAGTTTTTACTTCACCAAGAAAGCACGAAGCAAAACTAAGCGTAAGGGACTAACTCGACTCTTCAGATTCTTCTTCTGCTTCGGCTGCAGAGGTTTCTGAACCCTCAAGAATTGGATCTTCCTCTGAAGAGTCTTCCTCTGAAATAGAGGTTGGGTCTAGTTCTATATTTTCTTGATCCATCACCTCTTCTTCAAGAGTTGAAGCTTCATTCCACTGATCTAAAGAAACTTCTGGGCCACCCTCTGCTGGTTTCCAAACTTGCTCTCCTGTTTCTTCATCAACCACCCATTCACCTTCTGCCCAATCCACTTGGGCATAAGCAGCTTCTTCTGCTACCTGGGTTTCACTCTTGATATCAATTCTCCAGCCGGTCATTCGTGCTGCAAG
>PVBE011844554.1_pt1 | contig 11379 bp, 11 predicted proteins | sample 1631181 | NCBI WGS metagenome assembly PVBE01 (sample SAMN08397723, study PRJNA350692) | Marine metagenome, whole genome shotgun sequencing project. | isolation source: water | place: Pacific Ocean | collected 2012-04 | reverse complement strand
TTTGCGCGCCACTTTGTAAACCCATTCCCTGGGCACGTGGCAATCGGGGCAAGACGCGCGAACCCCGGTACGGTTGTTGTAATGACCGGTGGTGCTGTATTCCTTGTAAACGTATTCCCTCATCGCGTGGCACGAGATGCAGAAGGATTCCGTGTTGGTGACTTCCAGCGACCAATTGAAAGCGCCCCAAAAAGCTATCCCGCCAACAAACACCGTCGTCGTCGATACCAAGGGGTGGAGACGGACAGCTTTGAGCAAGACACCCCAGGTGAACAACAGCCCGTTCATGCGCGCCGATGCCCTCCGACGAACTCGCGTTCTGTGGCCCGGCTCCAGCGAGCAGGACTCTCAAAACGGCCATGTAAACCCTCGCGGGGGGACGCCGCCGCCGCCCTAACCTGTATCAAGTGAGGCACCGGCACCCGCTCACAAAAAGCGGGGGTGGTCTTCGACCAGGCCGGCCGGATCCTGGTGGATCATGACCTCGGCGTCGGGGAAGACGAGCTTGATCTCCGCTTCGACCTCGTCAGCGATGTCGTGGGCACGATGGAGGGTGAGGTTTCCGTCGAGCTCGAGGTGTAGCTGAATGAATACCCGCGTACCCGAGGAGCGAGTGCGAAGGTCGTGGGCGGCGCGGACCTCAGGGTGGGCGAGCGCGATGTCCTCGATCTTGCGCCGCTCTTCGGGAGCGAACTCGCGGTCCATCAGGAGATCGAGGCTGCCGCGCAGGATCGTCCAGGCGCAATACAGGATGTAGAGCGCGATGCCCACCGCGAACACCGGGTCGAGGGTGTGCCAGTCAAATGCGACCGACAGTACAAGCGCGGCGACGACAGCCAGATTCATGAGAAGGTCGCTTTTGTAGTGGAGCGAATCGGCGGCAACCGCCACCGATTCGGTGCGCCGCACCACGTAACGCTGGAACTGGACCAACCCGAGGGTAAGGACGATGGCGACGGCCATCACGGCGATGCCGATAGTACCGTTCTCGACCGGCGCAGGGCGGATCAGCCGGCCGCCTGCCTCGATTAGCAGAAAGACTACCGATGCGACGATGAATGCCGCCTGCCCGAGACCGGCCAGCGCCTCGGCCTTGCCGTGACCGAAGCGGTGATCGCGGTCGGCGGGGGTCAGCGCGTGGCGGACGGCGAGGAGCGTGACCAGCGAGGCCACGGCGTCGATGCACGAATCGGCAAGCGAGGACAGCATGGCAACCGAATCGGTCATCATCCACGCCGCCGTCTTCAGGGCGACCAGAATCAGTGCCACTGTGACCGATGCGTATGTGGCGGCACGCATCAGCCGGGCCCGGCGATCGGATGCAGAGTGCGGTGTAATCACGCGGCGTCGCCTACGGAAAGAGCCGCTGGCTCGCCCAGCCGTCTGCGGAACGCGCGTAGAGCACGCGCTCGTGAAGGCGCGACGGCTTGTGGCGCCAGAACTCAATGCGCGCCGGGATAACACGGAATCCAGACCAGTACTGCGGGCGCGACACCATCCCGATAGCGAATTTGGCAGCGTACTTGGCAACCGCCCTCTCAAGTCCGAGACGACCTACGATGGGTCGCGATTGTGCAGATGCCCAGGCGCCGATCTGGGCATCACGCGGCCGGGTTGCGAAATAGGCGTCGGCCTCGGCGTCGTCGACCCTCTCGACATCGCCGTCGATGCGCACTTGCCGACCGAGACTTTTCCAGTGGAGGCAGAGCGACGCCCTGGGGTTGGCGTCGAGTTCCATCCCCTTGCGGCTTTCGACGTTGGTGTAGAAGACGATCCCTCGATCATCGATCTCCTTCAATAGCACCATCCGAACCGCGGGCGCACCCGTGCCATCGGCGGTCGCAAGGGCCATCGCCGTTGGCACGTCGGGTTCGCTCTTGACCGCCTCGGCAAGCCAATCGGCGCACAACGCGAGTGGATCGGCGCGCATCGGTGTAGGCATTCTGGCTCCACACTCCCGGGCGGCATTCTAGTGTCGGCGATCGGCCCGCCGCCAGGGCACGCCGGGATTCCTTTCCTCGCGCTACCGCCCGCCCTATATAATCACCCTAGAGCGTGCATAGTATTGTGCGCTACCCCATTGGTTACTGCGATGAACGAGGCACGATAGGATGAAAAGCATCAAACTCGCGGTTGCCGCGATGGCGGTGTTCGCGCTGGCCGCCTGTGCCGGCAACGGCGCTGGCCCCAAGGAAGGTATCGGCACACTTCTCGGCGCAGTCGTCGGCGGCGTCGCCGGCTCCCAGGTCGGGAGCGGCCGTGGCCAGCTCGTGGCGACCGGTGTCGGGACGTTGCTTGGCGCATACCTCGGCAATGAGATCGGCAAATCGCTCGACCGTGCCGACCAACTCTACATGCAGCAGGCCGGGCAGCAGGCACTGGTCGCACCGGTCGGCGACACCATCGCCTGGAGCAATCCCGACAGCGGCAACTCGGGCACCGTAACGCCGGTCCGTGAGGGTACGCATCGAGAAAGCGGCGAGTACTGCCGCGAGTTCCAACAGACCGTCACCGTCGGTGGGCGCAACGAAGAGGCGTACGGCACCGCCTGCCGACAGGCAGACGGCACCTGGCAGATCGTCGGCGGCTGAACCGGTCCTCGGGGGCCGCCGGGTCCGCCACGCCCCCTTCGCCTCCTCGGCGATGAGCCGGGCCACCGTCGGCGGCTGGGTCGCTCTGTGGCTCGCCCTGACGATTCCGGGCAGCGCGGCCGCGGACTTCCGCGACGGGGTTCGCGCGTACAACTCTGGCGACTATGCGGCGGCGCACGCGGTGTGGCTGCCGCTGGCCGAAGCCGGCGACGCCGCGGCGACCCGCAACCTCGGACATCTGTACCGCACCGGGCGCGGGGTCGACCACAACCTCGCACAAGCGCTGCGATGGTATCGTCGCGCCGCCGAGCAGGGTCTTGCGGGCGCCCAGGCAAACCTCGGCGACATGTTCGCGCGCGGCCAAGGTGTAGCAAAGGATTACACCGCCGCCGCGCTGTGGTTCCACCGCGCCGCCGTCCAGGGACACGTGGCCGCTCAATTCAACCTCGGCCTGCTTTACGAAAACGGTCTCGGCGTCGAGGCCAACGAGGGGGTGGCGATGGCCTGGTACCACCGGGCCGCCGGCGCCGGACACCAGGGCGCGCTCGAACGGCTATCGCTCCTGGTCACCGGCGGCGCCAACCCGGCGAGTGCCGCGGAATTGGCGCTCGCGCCGCCCGCGGAGCCATTGGAGCCTTCGGGTGACCGACTGACTGGTGTGGTCGAGGCGAGCGACGACGCACTGAGTGTGGCCGATCGGCTGGGCATGGCGCGCGCCGCCTTTCGCGCCAGCGATTACGCGAGCGCGCTTGAGGCCTGGGGGCCCCTCGCCGAGGCCGGCAATCCCATCGCCCAGTTCCACCTGGGCCGCCTGTACGCCGATGGGACGGGCGTCGTGGCGGACGTTGACGAGGCGCGGAGGTGGTGGGCGCTCGCTGCGGCACAAGGGCACGACAGAGCGGCCCAGCTGCTTGCAGCGCTGGCGTCCGGAGCCCCGAGCGCGACGCGACTGCCAACGCCGGCGGAGGAGGAATCGTCGACGGAGCCCACACGCGCTGGGGCGACCCCGGTAACGCAACCGAGTGTCCCGGCGCCGGGTGAAAACGCCGCGCTGCCCGCGGAAGTCGACACCGTGCCCGACCTAGACCGGCTCGCCGCGATGAGCGGCGCCGAACGGCTCGCAGCTGGGGTGAGTGCCTACCGCAGCGGAGGATTTAGCGCCGCGGCCACGGCGTGGCTGCCCCTGGCCGAGGCCGGCAATGCTTGGGCCCAATTCTACCTCGGCGGCCTGTACCACGACGGCGATGGCGTGGAGATGAACCTGTCGCGTGCCCATGTGTGGTGGACGCTGGCCGCCCGCGGAGGGCACCAGGCGGCGCGCACGCTTCTCGCCGAACTCGAGCCGCGAATGGACGCCGACGCGCGGGCCGAGGCCGAGGCGCTGGCCGCCGTGTGGCAGTCACGCGAGTGACCGCGCCCACTTGGCCGGACCTTAACCGTTTGTTAGGCACGCGCCCCATAGGTTCGCGTGGCGATGAGGGATGCCTACGAGGTGCTCGGAGTTCCGCGCTCGGCCAGTGAGGCCGAGATAAAGGACGCGTACCGAGCGCTAGCAAAGGCGCTCCACCCCGACGTACAGTCCAGCGGACCGCGCCAGGCCGAGCGATTCAAGGAGGTCTCGGCAGCCTACGGAATATTGCGTGACCGCAAGATGCGCGCTCGCCACGACCGCGGGGAGATCGATGCGACGGGCACAAAGCGCACTCGTCGCGCTCCGCGCCGCCGCCGCGCCTACGCCGGCGCCCAGGCGACGACCGCGAAAGGCCCTTTCGATGACCTGGGGCCCAGCGCCGAAGACGTGATCTCGCGCCACTTCGGTACCCGCTGGCGGGGTGCGCGCCGGGATGGCGCCGACGTGACACAAACCCTGAACGTCGCATTCCTTGACGCCGTCTGCGGCATCAAAAAGCGGATTCGACTGGCCGGCGATCGGGTCGTCGTGGTTGCGATTCCGGCCGGCGTCGAAGAGGGCCAGACAATCCGTCTGAAGGGTCAAGGCGAAGCGGGTGCCGGGGGTGGGCGCGCCGGCGATGCGTTGGTGAAAGTCACGATTGCACCCCACAGCGATTTCAGGCGCGAGGGTAGCGACATCCAGGTCGAGCTGGCGGTCACGCTGCCCGAGGCCGTGCTGGGCGCGAAGATCGCGATTCCGACCATCGACGGGATGGTTACGCTGAGCGTCCCCAAAGGCTCCGACTCCGGCAGCATGCTCCGCCTCAAGAACAAGGGTATCGCCGATCCCAGGAGCGGCGAACGCGGCGATCACTACGTGAAGCTCAAGGTGATGCTGCCCGCCAAGGCCGACCGATCCCTCGAGCGGATGGTGGCATCGTGGGCCGAGCGGCACCCCTACTCCGTGCGCGAGCCGACCGGCGCCGCGTAGACGCCGCCGCCATTTTGGGGCTCCGCCCTTTGGTGTAGGATGCCGCAACTCATGCGGTCCCACCTGAGGCGCGGATGACCACCGCTAACCCGTTGCTGGCCGGCAAGCGTGGCCTGATCATGGGCGTCGCCAACGAGCGTTCGATCGCCTGGGGGATCGCCCGCACCCTGGCCATGCACGGCGCCGATCTCGCGTTCACCTATCAAGGCGAGGCGCTGGGCAAGCGCGTGACGCCCCTCGCCAGGTCGCTCGGTTCCGAGTTTGTCATGGAGTGCGACGTGACCGACGCCGGAAGCATCGAGGGCGCGTTCGGCGAAATCGAACGCAAATGGGGCGGCCTTGATTTCGTAGTCCACGCCATCGCCTACTCGGACAAGGACCAGCTCAAGGGGCGTTTCATTGAGTTGACCGCCGACAACTTCGCGCGCAGCCTCGAAATCTCGTGCTATTCGTTCATCGCCGTGTGCCAACAGGCCGAGCGGCTGCTGAACGAGGGCGCGAGCGTTCTCACAATGACCTACTACGGGGCCGAGAAAGTGGTTCCCCACTACAACGTCATGGGAGTGGCTAAGGCGGCGCTGGAAGCGGCGGTACGCTATTTGTCGATCGACCTCGGCAGCCGCGGCGTTCGCGTCAACGCGATTTCGGCGGGTCCGATCAAGACGCTGGCCGCCTCGGGTATCGGAGATTTCCGTTATATCTTGAAATGGAACGAGCACAACGCGCCGCTAAAACGAACCGTCACCATCGACGACGTGGGGGGGGCCGCGCTCTACCTGCTGAGCGATCTCGGGCGCAGCGTTACCGGCGAAGTGCATCACGTCGATTGCGGCTACCACGTCGTCGGCATGAAGGCCGTGGATGCGCCTGACATCGCCACGGTCTAGCGGCCACTTGGCCGTCGCCCGATCCGGCCGCTAGATGTCGCACAACAGCTTCGGCACCTTGTTCCGGGTAACCACGTGGGGCGAAAGCCACGGTCCGGCCATAGGCTGCGTCGTCGACGGGACGCCTCCTGGTATCGAGCTCGCCGAGAGCGACATCCAGCACTGGCTCGACCGCCGGCGACCAGGCCGCTCACGGTTCACCAGCCAGCGCCGCGAGCCCGACCAGGTGCGCATCGTGTCCGGCACTTTTGAGGGCGTGACGACAGGTGTTCCCATCTCACTCGTCATCGACAACGTTGACGCCCGCTCGAAGGATTATTCCGCGATCAAGGACGCATATCGACCCGGACATGCCGATTACACCTACGCCATGAAGTACGGAGTTCACGACTACCGGGGCGGCGGCCGCGCCTCGGCCCGCGAGACCGCCATGCGCGTCGCTGCCGGCGCGGTCGCGCGCAAGATACTGGGGGCGGAAATCGCGGTCCGTGGGGCACTTGTCCAGATGGGGCCGCACCGCATCGACCGCGACCGCTGGGACTGGGAGGCGGTCGAGCAGAACCCGTTCTGGTGCCCCGACGCACAAACCGCCGGGGAATGGGAGAAGTTCCTCGACTCGGTGCGCAAGTCCGGCTCTTCGGCAGGCGCGGTCGTTGAGGTCAGGGCCACCGGCGTGCCGGCGGGTTTGGGCGCGCCGGTCTATGGCAAGCTCGACGCCGAGCTGGCGGCGGCGCTGATGAGCATCAACGCCGTCAAGGGAGTCGAGATCGGCAACGGCTTCGCCGCGGCCGCCGCCAACGCCGAACAGAACGCCGACGAGATGCGCAGCGAGGGCGGCGAGGTGCGATTTCTCTCCAACCACGCGGGTGGCGTTCTTGCCGGCATCTCGACCGGGCAGGACGTGATCGCCCGCTTCGCGGTCAAACCTACCTCGTCGATACCCAAGCCGCTCCGGACGGTTGACCGGAGGGGCAAGGAAACCGAGATTGAGACCAAGGGCCGCCACGACCCTTGCGTCGGCATCCGCGCGGTGCCCGTTGGCGAGGCGATGATGGCGTGCGTCTTGGCTGATCACCTGTTGCGCCACCGCGCGCAGTGCGGCGGCGCAACCCCGGCGAAGGGCGCCTGAAATGGCTCGGGGCGAGCGCGTAACGGCACTCGATCTGCCAGAGGCAAAGGATCCCGACCCAGACAACGCCGCCTACTTTCAAAAATTCCTGGACAAGCTTGGTTTGGTGCCCAACGTGCTGCGGGCGTACGCGTGGAACCAACGCAAGCTCCGAAACTTCATCGCCCTTTACAACGAGCTTATGCTCGGCGAATCGGGGCTCACCAAGCTCGAGCGCAAGATGATCGCGGTCGCGGTCTCTGCGGCCAATCGCTGCTACTACTGCGAGGTTGCGCACGGGGCGGCGTTGCGCGAGCTCTCGGGTGAACCGGAATTGGGCGAGGCGCTGGCGCTGAATTACCGCGTCGCCGCGCTGCCGCCCCGCCAGCGTGCGATGCTCGATTTTGCCGTCATGCTAACCGAGCAGTCTCACCGCATTGACGACGCCGAGCGTGCGCGGCTGCGCGAGGTCGGCTTCTCGGATGCCGATATCTTCGACATCTGCGACGTGGCGGGCTTCTTTGGCATGTCGAACCGGGTCGCCTCTGGCATCGACATGGTGCCCAACCGAGAATATCACGCGATGGCCCGCGGCAAGTCCTAAGGCTGACGGCCCATGCTGCTTCCCCTCAAGGACGACAACCCGCTCGAGGTCATTCCCTTCCAGTACGTGACGGTCGGCATCATCATCGTCTGCTCGGTGATATTCCTGCTCCAACTCAGCTCCCACGGCGCCATCACCGCGGATTTTGGCATGGTGCCGGCGGCGCTGTTGGGCGACGAAGACGCCGCCGGTGCGCCGGTCGCGTCCGCGGTGAGCCTGATCACATCGATCTTCCTTCACGGCGGCTGGATGCACCTTATCGGCAACATGCTCTACCTGTGGGTGTTCGGCGACAACATCGAGGACTCGATGGGACACGGCCGCTTCATCGCATTCTTTCTCGCCTGCGGCATCGCCGGCGGACTCGCCCACGCGCTCGCCAACCCCGATTCTCTGGCGCCGACGATCGGCGCAAGCGGTGCGATCTCGGGCGTCTTGGGCGCATACCTGTTGCTCCACCCCAAGGTCAAGGTGCTGGTCATGGCCTTCACCTGGTGGATTCACATCCGCCTCCCGGCCTACATCGTGCTGGGCGGCTGGATCGTTCTCCAGATCGCCAACGCGATCTGGCTCGCGGGCCCGGGAAGCAACACCGCCTGGTGGGCTCACATCGGCGGGTTCGCTGCCGGGCTGGTGTTGATCGTCCCCCTGCACCGCAAACGCATCCCCCTATTCGACCGTGGCCGCTACCCCGGCCCTTGGTCGAAACCAAACGACTAAGCGGAGCGTGGCCCTCGCTGGTCACCGGCTCTACGCGAGCTTCGTGCGATGCGCCTACTTTTTGGCAGCGTTCACCGGCGCTAACGTCGTAGCGAGCGCGGAAGAGGCGGGTCTGCAGGTGGTGGTTACGTTGAAGCCGTTGCATTCGCTGGTGGCCGGCGTGATGGAAGGGGTGGGGGCGCCGGTGTCAATCGGCGGTGGCTCGCCACATGGAGTCGCCCTGAAGCCCTCGGCGGCGCGAGCGCTGGAGACGGCGGACCTTGTGTTCTGGACCGGGACCGCCCTCGAGCGAAGCCTGGCGCGGGGGATCGAGCGCCTCGCCAAAGGTGCGCGGGTGATCGCGCTCAAGGACCTGCCCGGAGCGGTGCTGTTGGGAGAGCGGGAGATCGACGGCCATATGTGGCTCGATCCGGCGAACGCCCGCGTTTTGGTCAAGGCCGCGGCGGCAACGCTAAGCAGCCTTGATCCCACCCGCGCACAAATCTACGCGCGGAACGGCGCCAACGTGGCCGGCCGCTTGGATGCGCTCGATGGGCGGCTCACGCGGCGGCTCGAAGCGGTTTCGGAACGGCCTTACGTCGTCATGCACGATGCCTACCGCTACCTCGAAAGTCGCTACGGGCTCGCCTCGCTCGGCGCGATCGCGGTCTCGCCGGAGCAGCCACCGGGTGCACGTAGACTTGCCGAGCTTCGCCGCCGCATGGGCGAGTCCGGAGCGCTGTGCGTCTTCGCCGAGCCCGGTATCGAGCCGGCGCACGCCCGCGCGCTTGCCGCCGAGACCGGCGCGCGGATCGGCCAGCTTGATCCCCTCGGCATTGCTCTCGCACCTGGGCCTGCAGCCTATTTCAACCTGATGGAGCAGCTCGCCGACGACCTGATCGCCTGCCTGGCTCCGGCCCAATAGGGCGGCAGCGGGTGCACACGTGCGACGATATCGGATAGCGTGACGAAAGCCAGGGAAGCCAAACAAGAAGGACGAACCGATGGTATTGACCACCCGACGGGTGGCGTGGGGCACGATGGCGGCTGCAGTCGCAATCTTGGCCATTCCTGCGGCGGCGTCAGAGGGCGCCGGCGAGATCCTCGATTTCTCGGGGCATTGGGCGGGCTTCGTTTCGCTGGCCGTGTTCGTCGCCGCGTATGGGCTGGTCATCGGCGAGGAGACGCTGCACCTGCGCAAATCAAAGCCGGTCATGGCCGCAGCCGGCGTGATCTGGGTATTCGTCGCCATCGCCTACTCGCAGGCCGACGCAAGCGCGGCGGCGGAGGAGGCGGTGCGCCACAACCTGTTGGAATTCGCCGAGTTGTTCCTCTTTCTTTTGGCCGCGATGACGTACATCAACGCCATGGACGAGCGCGGCGTGTTCGCTCGCCTGCGGGCTTGGCTCGTGTCGCAGGGATTTTCCTACCGAATCGTTTTTTGGGTGACCGGCGGCATCGCCTTCGTGTTGTCGCCGATTGCCGACAACCTGACGACCGCGTTACTGATGGCCACCGTGATTGTGGCGATCGGCGCGGCGAGCCGCGCCTTCGTCGTTCTGGCGTGCATCAACGTGGTCGTCGCCGCCAACGCAGGAGGGGCTTTCAGCCCCTTCGGCGATATCACGACGCTGATGGTGTGGCAGAAGGGGATCATCGCCTTCGAGGAATTCTTCGTCTTGTTCGTGCCCTCGCTCGTGAATTGGCTGGTGCCCGCGGCGATCATGGTTTTCGCGGTGCCGCGCGGGCGGCCGGTCCCGGTCGCCGAGCACGCCCGCCTACACGACGGCGCCCTGGTGGTGATCGGCCTGTTCGTACTGACCGTAGTGATGGCCGTGGCCTCGCATAGCTTCCTGCACATGCCGCCGGTGCTCGGAATGATGACCGGGCTCGGCGTTCTTAAACTCTACGGCTACTATCTCAAGCGCGGCGCTCCGGGCTTCCCGCCACCTTCGGAGAACGATCTGAGCGACAGCGTGCTCAAGATCGACGACCCGCCACCGGCGCTGGCCGGCGCCGAGACGCTTCGGACCGAGCCCTTCGATATTTTCCGGGCATTAGAGCGCGCCGAGTGGGACACGCTGATGTTCTTCTACGGTATTATTTTGTGTGTCGGCGGGCTGGGCGCCTTCGGCTACCTCGGTCTTGGCGCCGACTGGATGTACGGCCTTGGGCCGACCACGGCCAACGTGCTGGTGGGCGTCCTCTCCGCGATCGTCGACAATATCCCGATCATGTTCGCGGTCTTGTCGGTGGAACCGACGATGGACCACGGCCAGTGGCTATTGGTCACCCTGACCGCTGGGGTCGGCGGCTCGCTCCTGGCTATCGGATCGGCGGCTGGGGTCGCGTTGATGGGCCAGGCGCGCGGGTTTTACACCTTCACCGCGCATCTCAAATGGACACCCGTGATCGCGCTCGGTTACGCAGCGTCCATCGGTACCCACCTGCTCATCAACGCCGCTGCGTTTGACTAGCGGGCTTGGCTAGGGTCGTGAAACGTTTACCAGGAGATCGCCCTGGGTCTCGACCCAGTCGGGTCGGGCGAGCGAGGTGTTGACGAATCGTATCTCCAGGCTGTAGCGCACTCCGGACATCGTCGGCGTCACGTGCGTCCGATGGACACACTTGGAATCGAACATTAGGACGTCCCCGGCGTCGAACTCGGGTTGCCAAAAGCTCCCACTGTAGTGGCGCTCGACCACCGAGGCGTCGATCTCCATGCGCCCGTGATTCGTGGCGGGCGCGTCGGTCACGGGGAGCACCGCGTCCACCCGTTCGGCGACGACCTCGAGCCCAGGTGCGTGCACGCCACATGGGTTGAGCGGAATCCAACAAGTCAGCATTGGCGCCGGCACCGGCACCGCCGTGCCGTCCTGGTGGAACGGCGAGATCGACTTGGTATCGGTCCGCCAGTGACGGCGGATGAAGCTGTAGCCGAGGTACATGGATACGCGGTCGGCCTGGAAATACTCGTACAGCGCGTCGCTAATGGGAGTGATGCTCACCCGATGCAGTGCCTGCATTAACGCGCGGTCACCGAAGTCGGCGACCGTCGCCAAGAAGATGTTGCCGTAGTTGGTGTAGAGCGCCACCTCGTGCACCCG
>PVBE011695516.1_pt1 | contig 11380 bp, 3 predicted proteins | sample 1631181 | NCBI WGS metagenome assembly PVBE01 (sample SAMN08397723, study PRJNA350692) | Marine metagenome, whole genome shotgun sequencing project. | isolation source: water | place: Pacific Ocean | collected 2012-04 | reverse complement strand
TACTTCTACGAGTTAGCGCCATGTCTCAGGCCAAGATGGTGCAATCGACATTTTCGGCTGGTGAACTCGATCCGAACATGGTGTCCCGGATCGATGCCGGATCCTATTACGAAGGCGCGGCGACACTGCGGAACTGGCAGATGCTTCAGACCGGCGGTCTTATGCGCCGTCCCGGCAGTACCTTTCTCGCAGATGTGGGGGCCGATGCACGTCTGGTAGCGTTCTCCTTCTCATCCAATGAAAATTATATCTTTGCTTTCGGTGCCGAGAACCTGAAGGTCTACGGCCTCGACGGCACCCTGCACCAGACGATCACGGGATGCCCGTGGGGAACTGGGTCCATCCCTGTCGATGAAATCAACTGGGCGCAGTTTGCTGATACGATGTTTGTCGTTCACCGGAACATGGAACCCCAGCAGGTCAAGCGGACAGCCGCGAATACATTCGCCCGGAGTGATTTCGCCTTCGAGGGATCGACCCCCCTGAAGCAGCCCTACTACAAGTTCGCTACGAACGATGTAACGCTGACACCTTCGGGGACATCAGGGACCATAACGGTAACGACATCGGCGGATCACTGGACGACCGACCATGCCAGTAACAATATTATTGTTCGTCATGCCGGTAAGGAAATTCTTCTGACGACAAGGGTTTCCGCGACAGTGATGAACGCAACGGTACGTGAAACCCTGGGCGGTACAGGTGCGGAAACGGACTGGGATGAGGCTGCGTTTTCAGAACCGAACGGGTATCCCAGTGCTGTTGTGTTCCATGAAAACAGGCTGTGGTTTGGCGGCGGGATAGGACGACCGGCAGGTCTGTATGCCTCGCAATCAGCCAACTATTTCAACTTTGATGTTGATGATGCCTCGGACTCGGACGCCATCAACCTGACGGTTGCGGGTATTACCCTCCATGAAATCAGGCATCTCAACTCCGGTCGGCACCTTGAGATCTTCACGGACTCGGCGGAGTTCTTCATCAAGGAATCGACAACCGCCGTCATCACACCTGCGAACGTGGCGCTCCGGATGCAGACGCCGTTCGGGACTTCCCGTGTCCGCCCGGTCAACTATGACGGTGCGACACTGTTTGTTCAGCGTGGCTCGAACACGATCCGCGAGTTTGTATTCTCCGATATCCTGACAACCTATCAGTCAAACAGTGTCTCGTTGCTGGCGCATCATCTTATCGGCACACCAGTCTCCACAGCCATATCACTTGGCAATGATGATCGACCGGAGAGCTACCTGTTTGTCCTCAACTCGGATGGCGCGATAGCTGTTTATCATTCCCTCCGTGACGAGAAGAAACAGGGCTGGGCCTTATGGACAACAGACGGCCAGTTCCTTTCGATTATCTCCATCTATGAAAGACTGTTTGCGCTGGTGCAGCGGACGGTTAATTCAGCAACAAAGTATTACCTCGAGGAGATCGCGCACACGGATGCGACTTCCCTTGACTGCTCGAAGACCGTTACCTCCGGGTCGCCGACAAAGACCTACAGTGGCTATACCCACCTTGCCAGCCAGAGTGTCAACGTCATCAGCGGCAACTATTCCCTCGGTACCTATACGGTTTCAGCGGGGGGTGTAATTACGATCACGGAAGAAAACGTCTCCTCGATTACCGCCGGGTTCAACTACACGCCGACCCTCAAGACAATGCCTGTCGATAATCAGGGCCTGAACGGTCAGACATCCGGTGAGCCGAAGCGCATTAACCGTGTGCTGGTCAACATCCGTGACGCAATGGCGATATCGGTAGACGGCACCGCCCTGCTTGTTCGCCAGGTCAATGATGATTTTTCAAATCAGCCGTCAACGATAACCGGCACCAAGGAGTTCTTTTTATTGGGGTGGCAGAAAGACCCTGCAATCACAATCACGCAGGCTGACCCCCTGCCGCTCAAGCTACTGGGCGTTAGCATGGAGGTAGTATTCTAATGGGTGCACACTTTTTACATTCGATAGGACTTGGACCGGCACCCGGGGCTGGTGCTGCCGCCGCTGGCACAGGTATTCCTTCAAGCGTACCCGGATCAATTAATTGGGGAGCCATCCTTGGCCACACAATTGAAGGTGCGGGCAAAGTTAGATCACTGATGCAGAAGGGTGACGCAGACAAGGCGGAGCTGAGACAGCTTAGCGCAAACCAAGAACTTCTTACGCAGCAGGCACAGGCACGGGCAGAAGATCTTACCCAACAGAGAGCGCAGCAGGAAAGCCAGAACCGGGCCTTGCTCGCTGCACGTTATGGTCCGGACTATGGGCGTTCAGGTACTTCTTCTTCAGCGTTCCGGAAAGAAGACGAACGCCTGTTCACACAGGAACTTGCGCGTAACCAGTCAAACCTTGCTGCCCAGTCTGCTGGTATACAGGCCCAGAAAAGCGCGGTTAAGGCCGGGACACCCGGGATGCTGGACTATGCAATGGCTGTTGGTGGAGCCGGTGCCGGTATATTGAAGAACTTCAGGAAACCACCGAGCACCGCCACAAGAACAACGGTTCATGTTCATCCCACCCTTGCTCCTCCGGTGACGCCTACGTCTAGAGGTAAACCTAAGGGGGTAATGAAATTCGGAGCAAATTGGGGCCAGCCGGGGTACGGTAAAACTTGGTGGGATCTCTAATTAATGGCTCGCGCTCCCACCCTGTATAGACCTCAGATATCAGCGGAGGCTGGTTTCCCGCAGATTGGCGTGGTGCGTCCACGGATGTCTCCCACGCCTGACCTGATGGGATTTCTGGGCCGGGGAATAGCGGAAGCTGCGGTCAGTCAGGCAGCCCGCGATGAGGATGAGGGCGTCCGCAGGGCTAGGTATGAGGCTTCTCAGGTACCGTTGACAGCGGAGTCGATCCTTCTTTCCGGTAATGACAAGTTCAAAAACCTGAAGCTACAGGGCACACTTTCGCTTGGCGAACAGAAAGCGTTTGATAGGGCAAGCACTGCCTATCACGACACGCTTCAACAGCGCGTTTCCCAAATGAATCGGAACGCGTACAGCACTGCAATCGATGGCCTGTCCAGAGCGGCGGACGGTGATGTTGAAGCCTATATGAAAGGCGTTGACGAGTTCCGCAGGAAGATAGGAGGCGTGGATCTCAGTACCCCGGACGGTGCGTTTTTCGCGTCGGCCGTAACATCCGGTCAGAACAATGTTGCGGTTGCAAGGGCTAATGATGAGCGCAGGAAAGCCGAAATTACAGCGCGAGAAAATATAGATTATGCGTTTAATTTTGGCTCCCCCGAAGACCAGAAAAAAGCACTAGAAGCAGCCACGGCTCTTAATATTGATGTTCGCTCACAAGTCCGCACGGGCAAAACCAACAATGCCTTGGCGAAGCTCCGAGAAAAAATGGCGGGTTTAAAAAGGGGCGATCTTCGCGCCCAACAAAAGGCTGTTAATGATAGCTGGCCCGCGTTTGCAGAGGCTTACGGTCTTCCGAAATCAGCGCAAACAGCTGCTCAACGTGTCGTGCAAACGGCGGTAGAGACTATAAATAATGTGGATCGGGATGCTTCAAGAAAGGAATCTAACAACCTGAATGAGCGACTTCTTGACACTGAGGCTAACGCAGCGAAGGTTTTCAGTAAAATTTTACAGGTTAAAGACCCTGCTGGTGATATCCGCAAGCTCGGCGAGATGATTCAGGGTCTCACAGACAAACAGGAAAAAATCACAGGGGACACGCAAGCAGCCATAGAAGGGAAAAGCGAACGCGAGAAAGCGGTTATCTTCAGACATGCCAGAACAAGGCAGGCCGTCCTTGGCAGGATGATAGACCGGGCATACCGGCTGATAAAAATGGAGCAGGGAGAGCTGTCGGACCTGCTAAAGATATTTGCTGACGACGAAATTAAACTGCGGGCGGATGGCATTGAGTCTGAAGGGTCGGCAAAACTAATTCAGGAAAATCTTCTTAAGTTAAAAGAGCTTAATGATGCCCAGAAGACCCTTCCCAAGGACGCACAGCTTGATCCTGAAGAAATAGCAAAGGTCTCGCGGAAATGGAGCGCCCTTCAACGGCAAGCTATACAGGCAAGGAAGGACGGAAACTACGCGCGTCAGCGTTTTACCAGCTCAAACACACAATATTCGAATTCTCCCAAGGACCAGAGGGCTTCGGAACTGTATCTCAATGCCTTCAGGGCTATTGAAACTGATGTTCTGATAGATCACCTCAACCCCGGTTTCGGTGACCCGGAGGTCGTGGGCTACAATCCTAATACCGGGATGTCGCTTTCGGCGCGTACAACAGGCAGTCAGTTAGCTCAGGAATTTATGATGGGTGCGCGGAATGAGCTGGGACCTGTTGACCGCGAATATCACCCGGAGATAAACGCTTTGATTACCATGCAGGGCAAGGCCGTACCTGCACCAATGGCTGCGTTGATTGACAGCCTCGAGGGCAACGCAATCCCTGTTGATCCTGACGGTCGAGCAAAATTTGAAAACGTCGTTCAGTTCATGTCAAGCCTGAAAAGGCAGGGCTTCGAGGCTGATACCCTCAAGAAACTGGGCATGAGTACGCTGATGATTGATCGCGCAGATCAGTACATGCGGCATATGCGGTACACCCAGTTCAGCGATCAGCAGCTTACCGATGCAGAACGCAGTGCTGCGGCTCTATCGATGATGACCGAACGCGAAAGCCAAGCGTTTGGTAAGGGTCTTGCCCCGGATCTCAAAGAGATATTCGACGCGACGACATCCACCAATACCCCTGCCATGGTAGCCCGGGACAAGGCCAATGAAATTATCCGCGAGGTTACAGGTAGCAGTGATGTACCGGCTGATCTTGTCGGCATAGTCGCCCAAAAGCTGATGGATACGGCGGGGCGGACTGGCGATCTCGAGAAGGCAATTCACTTTACGACGATAGACCTTACCGGGGTTATCGGTGAGAGCGAGCTGGGTAGAAGCATGACTGCTGACCCGACATCGGATGCGCGTAGTGTTTCGCTTTATCCGCCTGAATCTCTTGCCCGGAAATACCGCAACCACAATGATAAAGATGAATTTGGACAAAACCTTGCGGACTATTCCAATCAGGGGATCCGTTCATTTGTAGAGCAACATTACCCTGAGTATTCCGACAAGCTGGGTAAAAGTGTGTTTCTCCGGTTTGACCTGGCTCGCAATCAATACTTCCTGTTTGAGGGTGCTTCCGGCCTTGGGTCGGATGACATCACGGTTGGCGCTTATCGGCCCCAGTACCTGTCAGATAAAAACGGCGGCCTGATAGAAATTCCGGTTGAGAGCATCACAAAAGAAGCAAACATCCGTTTCCAGATGCGCCGAAAAGAACTTCAGGCTGGGGAGTTCAGGGATCTTAAGGATCGCATGGATCGGCTTCGGGGCGACAATCGAGAGCTTATGGAAATATATATGAGAAACGCCGAGCTGGCCCACAAAAGCGGGCATATTAAACAGCGCGACAAGATGCTCCGAGATGCGCGTGCGATTGCAAGCCGGGCAGGATTGACTGTCCCGAACCCTTCGTTCCCGGTACCGGAAGATAAGGAAGTTGAAGGTGAGTAAGGCATACGCGGCGCGCTTGCACGACCTGCTTAAAAGCGGGGAGGGCCTTCGGTATCAGGCTTATCTCGATACCAGTGATATTGAGACTGTTGGCAAAGGTTTCAATCTTCGCGATCCCCTTGTTTCCCGATTGCTAAAAGCAGAAATCGGAGAAGATCAATTCAAGGAAATGCTTGCCGATGCCAAGCGTGAGCCAGAAGACAAGCGGGTTACGCTGACAGATAAAACAATCAACAAAGTCTATGACGCTGTTCTTGCAGACAAGGAACGAGTGGTTGCTGATTGGTATAAGGGTATTAATCTAAACGACGATCAACGTGCTGTTATTACGGACCTTGCTTATCAGGGGCACAGCAAGTTTGTCGGACCAAACACAGAATTTTTTAAGGCTGTTAAACGCGGTGACTGGGATTCCGCGATCAATGAAGTCAAGAATAGGTCTAATCTAAACCAAGTCGAAGGCATCCAGAACCGCATGAATGAGCGGGCAGAAATTCTCAAAGCATCTGTTGTCATGCCTGACGAAAAAAAAAAGACACTCGCTCCGCTTGAACCAGACTGGCGGGCCGGTATCGACATGGACGTTGGCTGGGGTATTACAGAAGATATTTATCTATCTCGTCCGGATCCTCTGCCGCCGACACAAATAACTCCGAGCATAAGACCTGCACTTTACGCCCAACCCGGCAAGAACATACTGTTTGATGCGCTTATTCAAGGAAACTTGGATAAGGCTCTCAGTCCCCTACAGCCGAAGGCGGACTTCGATGCCGTTGATTATTCCCGCCCGTCCACATTCGGTCAGAATTTCAAGAACGAATGGACGCTATCACCCCAGATGGATTTCTGGCGGTGGGCTGTCGATAAGCCAAACTTCCCGACTGATGCCGACTGGGTAAACAACAAGCGCGTGTTTGAGCCTGAGAATATTCAGGGCTATGAAAATTATGCGAACGAGGCAGCTATGAGCCGTTCCGCCGATGACTGGGAATGGATGAAAAGCGTACTTGTCGAGAAGGATCAGGCCCGCCAAGCACTGCATAATACAGGGGCATGGGCGTCGTCTCTCTCGGTCGGGCTGTTGCACCCCCTGAACCTTGTTCCCTTGGCTCATGTGCGTGGCATAGGGCTTCTCAGGGGCATGATGCGCGGCGGCGGAAGTGTCGGCACACTGATCGGTGCGGAGGAAGCAGCGCGTCAGGCATACGGCATCGATGTCCCCATTGAAGAGAGCGCAATGGCAGTCGGTACCGGCTTCCTTATCGGCGGTGTTATTGGTGGCCTGATGGGCAGGTTCGGTGGTCGTGCCGAGATTAACCGTATCTCTGCGTCAATGGACGAAGGACTTCATGCGCTCGATCAGGCAAGTGCATCACCCCGTCATCTTCCGGCGGAACCTGCACAACTCAATGTTCCTATCATGGTGCAGCAGGGCCGCCTGTTCTTTGATGACACGCTTCTTGAAGCGGAGTTTCGGGGCCGGGTCTGGGAAAATGATGAATGGTCAACCGGAGGCAGCTATACGGGCATACAACACAATTTCCTGAATATCGATGAGTGGAAGCAGTTCCGCTTTGAGCATGCACACCAGAAGGCCGAGAACCCGAAACGCAAAGGCGAGGATGATCTCGAATATCAGCAGCGCATCAACCGGCTGGCTGTTAAAGGCTTTAATGAAACTAAACTTGGTCGAACTCCGTTTAATACCGGCTCGGTTTTTAGCCTAGATCAGACTGATCCACACGCTCCCGGGGCATTTAACGTAAAGGGCAAGGCTTACACGCGCATGAACTCGTGGATGAAGATGCTCCAGCGGGTTGACGATCATTTCATGGGTGACAATTTTCTGGCGCAGCATGCGTGGGCTTGGTCGCATGGTGGCGTCATGCACAGGGGGGCTGGTCTAGGCGTCCCGGTGCCGCAATCTATTGAGTCCGCAACTATCCAGAGATGGGAGCCGTTGCAGGCAGAGACGTTCGGGGCACTTGAAACGCTCTGGATGCGTTCGCTTGGTGTTGAGTCAGAGGTCGGAACGTATAGCGGTGTTAACTGGTCGGCCAAGGGAATGGCTGCCGGTGACGCACTGCGTCTTAACAATGCCGAAGGCCGCCTGACAAAAGAGGAGTTTCTTCTTGAGGCTTCATTGACGGCGATCAACCCGTCGCGGACCACGGACATCAATATTCAGGAAGCCGCGAAGGTCATCAACAGATTCTTCCGTGAGTATGAAGAGGCCGGTAACGAGCTGCGTATCTGGGGCAAAAGCCCTGACGATTACCAGAGGCTCATGGACGAGACAGATGTAACTATCAGGGATCTTGAGAAACGTCTCGACGAGCTGGTTGACGAGCAATACCTGGCTAAAGACAAAACGTTCAAGACCATAATGGATCTTGAGCGGAAGGCCCGTGAGGGCATGAACCTTGGACTGACGCAGAAACAGTTCAAATACCTGAATGACCTTATAGATCAGGTGGAAAACGAGCGTTCGTCTGTTGGGGGATCATATAAGTCTATTATTGATATGGTCCTGAAGGACCTGAACCAGCACCGCCGGGATCGTCTGATCTTCGAGCAGCGCCGGGATGGTTTACGCAAGTTCGGGCAGGGTAAGCATAAAGAGTCCTATTACTCCCGCATCTGGCGAAACGATCTTGATGATGATGAGCGGGAAGCCCTTATCCAGATCTTTGTAGATTACTACAGGGCCAATCCGGACCAGATGATACAGGATCCGAAGCTCGGCTGGATCCGTATCGCTGACGATCCCGGTGATGTGGGCGCAAGGGCGCAGCGAACCGTTGATGCAATTATTCAAGACGCCCGTGCGGGTAACATGGAAGGGACACAGCCAATGGCATCCCTCGGCCTTGGCACCCAGTACGTCCACACCCGGGTAATTGATATCCCGAATGAGAAGCTGATCGAGCATGCACTGCCGGATGGCAGGGTTATTAATTTTATCGAGGTTGACCCGAATGTCGTGCTGCGTCGTTACACCTCGAAGATGGGGCCGCAACTTGAGACTGCCCGGGTATTCGGGGACCGGCTGGCGCTCTCCCGGATCGCAGATATTAAAACACATATCCATAACAACTACATCATGCCGCTGTTAGAAGCCGGACCTCCGACGAGTAAGACACGGATGCAGATTGATAGAATCCGCTTTGAGGAAGAGCGGTACCTTGAGAACTTCTATGACCTCCGGGACCACGTACTGCACCAGTTCTCGAATATCGAGGTGACTAAACTATCCCGTTCTGTCGAGGCAATGAAGAACTATACGAGCCTGACATTTATGGGGTCTGTCATAAAGGCGGCAACCATTGATGCGGTTCGTCCGGGCATGGTCCTCGGATACAAGAACTTCCTCGAGGTACTTCCGGATGCGCTGGTAAACTTCCGGCAGTACAAGGTCTATAGCGAGGAGCTTCGTGAGGTAACGGGCGAGCTGATGCAGTACGTCAACTCAACCACTGCTCGCCGGTTTACAGAGATCCTCGATAACGAGGGAGCCGGGCGCTACACCAAGCTGGAACGTGGGCTGCAACGTGTACAGGGACCGTTTTATATAGCGAATGGGCTGACACCGTGGACGCACTGGTGGAGCACACTGACCGGCGGAATGGCTGGCCACCTGATTATAAAGCACTCGGATGAACTGGTAGCAGGCAGGCTGACCAAGGTCGGGCGACAGCGTCTCGACATGATGGGCATATCGGATGAGGCGGCACGCAAGATTGCCCAGATGCCCACCCAGAAATCCGCGACCGGGCGGCTGCTGATGCTGAACACGGCTGAATGGACGGACATCGAGCTGGTCAATCTTGTCGGGCGTGCGATCAATCAGGAGATACGTCGCACCCTTACAATCCCGAACGCATCACAACGTCCGAACCTTATGTCCGGTGTCTTTCGTGTCCGGAACAAGACAATGCAGAAGGCTCTTGAATCCCAGTGGGGAAAGAGACTGGGCATACAGCGGGGAGCTGGCGACAGGTTCGCGCAACCTGCCCTGTCCCTGCCGTTTCAGTTCCTGTCTTGGCCAATAGCAGCTCTTCAGACTGTGACAATCGAGGGTATGCAGCGCCGGGATGTCAACGCTTTGATGGGCTTTATGGCCATGATGAGTATGGGTTACTTCGCCGGTTACCTGAAAACTCCAGGTTGGAGTGAGCTGACCATTGAAGAGCAGGCAGTTCGGGCCTTCGAGCTGTCCGGTGTTGCGGCAATAGTAGGTGATCTGCCGTTAATGGCGGAAGAAATAGGTGAACCGTTTGGTTTGCATCTCGGCCTCCGTCGCGCAATGGGGCATGACCCGATGTTTGAAAGGGATGCTACTGACATCGCGGGTCGTGTCGGCGGAGCCAGCATAGGTCTCTTCTCTGGTCTGGCTGCGTCTGGCTATCAGTTCTTTTTTGATCCGAATACGAAATCCTCTGCCATAGGCTCACAAGTGCGTAGGTCCATACTTTTTAACAATATATTTTGGCTGAATAATGGGGTGTTTGCACCTTTTAGAGCTGGGCAAAGGGAGATTCTTAACCCCGTTATAGAGGCATTGAGGTAATACAATGACGTTAGTTATTAACGATACAACGCCACAAAACCAGTACACTGCAACAGGCGGGCAAACCCAGTTTACCGTTACATTTGAATTTTTCGCAGTAACTGATCTGAAAGTTTATAACGGCACATCTCTTTTAAGTTATGCCGCGTCCCCCGGAAATGCAGCGCAGTATTCAGTTACAGGAGCAGGGTCAAACGGGACCAAGCGCATTACCCTTGGCTCGCCGGGCGCTACCAATAGCGATGTCATTACCATCAAGCGCGATATTGCGGTAGCACGTACCTCTGACTTTCCAAGCTCCGGTCCCTTTAATATCGAGACGCTCAATACAGAACTCGACATGATGACCGCAATGATTGCGGAGCGCGAAAACGAAAACATTCGTGGTGTCCGAGCGGCAACAACTGACCCGACCACTGTTGATATGACGCTCCCGGTCAAGGCAACCCGGGCATCAAAGGTGATGGCCTTTGACAGTGACGGCGATCCTACTGTTTCAACGCTTACGCTTACAGCCTTGGAAGCACAGTCCACGGCAGCCGCAACCTCGGCAACAGCCAGTGCCGGTTCCGCAACAGCAGCAGCAGCCAGTGCGGTAACAGCCGCCGCAGAAGCAAGCGCGGCCAATCCGAAATACACTTTCTCGACAAGCACAAGCATGGCAGATCCCGGGGCCGGAACCCTGCGCTACAATAATGGAACCGTGGCGAGTTGTTCGGCCATAGCTATCGACGAGCAGACGGCTGACAGCGGCAACCCGGACATTGAGGCATGGATAAAAAGCTGGGACGACAGCACCTCGACTATCAAGGGTTACTTGCGTTTAGTCGAACCCGGTGTCCCGGCAAACTACGCTGTCTTTCACATCACATCACTGGCCGATAATTCCGGCTGGATCCAGTTGAACGTTACACATGTTGACAGCAACGGAACCTTTGGAAACGGCGATTCAATTCGGGTCATGTTTTCGAGGACGGGCCTCAAGGGGGATACGGGCAGCACTGGCAGTCAGGGACCTGCCGGTGCAGGGGTTGATACACTTACGACCCGGGGAGATGTTCTCGTTCAAGGCGCGTCGGCTGCTGCTCGACTTGCCATTGGAGGCGCTAACACTGTTCTGAAAAGTGACGGCACCGATCCCGGTTGGGGACAGGTAACCAATGCAATGTTGGCCGGCAGCATTGATCTGACCTCTAAGGTCACGGGTGTTCTCCCGCTGGCGCAAGGCGGCACGGGGGCGGCTAACCTTGCTGCTGCAAACATTG
>PVBE011466131.1_pt1 | contig 11380 bp, 12 predicted proteins | sample 1631181 | NCBI WGS metagenome assembly PVBE01 (sample SAMN08397723, study PRJNA350692) | Marine metagenome, whole genome shotgun sequencing project. | isolation source: water | place: Pacific Ocean | collected 2012-04 | reverse complement strand
GGCCGAGCATCATGGCGAGCATGCCGGCTGACATGCCGTGGCCGATTGCATCTGCGACAAAGACGCCGACATGGTCTTCATCGAGGCGTGTGACATCATAGATGTCGCCGCTGACGATGCCTGCGGGACGCCAGAGTGCAGAGAAGGACACGCCGTGTACCGGTGGGGTGTCTGGTGACATGAACTCTCGTTGCACGGTTGCGGCTGTTTCGAGTTCGCACTGCAGTTTGTCGAGATCTTCGGCGAGGTCCCCGTGCATTTGTTTCACGAGTCCCACTTGGCTTCGGAGTTGGGATACCTCTGGTTGTCGGTGCAGCATGCCTGCGAGGAGTCCGGCCAGTGTGGTGGGGTCGGTTGTGCTGGGCACGTGGATGACGCCGATGCCGTTTGTGAATCCGGTGTATTCATCGCCGCAGTCGCTGATGAGAATGGTGGGGATGTTGGAGGCGTGGAGGTGTGCGAGGACGGGGAGGGTGGAGGAGAAATCTTCGTTGTTGTGTGACCGGATGATGGCTGCGTCGATCTGTTCTGTCAGGTCTGTGTTTTCGACGAAGTTGATGTGGTCGTGTCCGGGCCAGGAGTTGGTCAGCGCGTCTTGCAGGCTGGTGTCGCTGTGGCTCCCTGGGGTCTGGGGGCGGGGGTTCAGGATGGCGATGGTCCACTGCATGGGGTGTTGTTGGGGGGGATAAAGGGGGTGTGGCGACGGCCTGACAAGGTCGAGGCTGGTGTTCTTCTTTCATCGACCAGGCTTCCTTATCCCTGCAGGGGGATGGGCGGGTGTTCCTGGGAAGATGGGGGGGTATTTCGGGTGAGGGGGCCCGAGATGCTGCTCAGGGCCTTGTCTACGGCCTGGCGAGTGCCTTGAGGCGAGGGAGATCGAGGGCGATGCGATCGTTGACGCGGACTTTCAGTCGGTCGAGTGATCCGGCGGTGAGTTCGATGGCGAAGCGTGCGGGTCCATTTGACCAGTAGTGTGGCAGTCTTCGTTCGTATTCGTATTGGCTTTCGTCTGGTCCTTGTGGTGACTCGGTCTTCATTTCGTGGACGGCGGTGACGGTGCCGCGGGTGTCCAGGAACATGAGGTCGATGTCTGCAAGGCAGTTGGCCATCCAGAAGGATCGTTCGCGGGAGTCGGGAAACACGAACAGCATTCCATTGCCGGGTTCGATCTCTGCCCGTTCCATGAGTCCGCGTATGCGTGCTGGTTCGTCGAGTGCAAGTTCAAGCGTGAACCGCTCGCCGGCGATTTCGACTACTTCGGCCGTGGGTCGCTGTGGGGCCTTGCATGCGGCTATGACTGCCGCCATTCCAAGTGTCAGGATTACCCAGCGAGGAGCCATGACTCGTGGTCCTTCGTGTAGGTGATGTCTTCTTTGGGCATTGTGTTGATGTCGAATTGCTTCATGAACTCGATTGCTTGCATGGGATGTGGTTCTTTGATTGTTCCGTTCCAGAATGCGAGCAGCCCGATGATACGCTCGGGGGAGACGCCGTGGCGAGCCCAGTGGGATAACCGCGAGTCACCGTGCCGTTTGGCGAGCCTGCGTCCGTCTTCGCCTCGTACGAGTGGGAGGTGCCACCAAGCGGGTGTGGATTGGTCAAGAGCCTTGTGGAGTGCGTCTTGAATGATGGCGGAGGGAAGCAGATCGTTGCCTCGGATGACATCGGTGACGCCTTGGCGGGCGTCGTCCACGACGACTGCCAGTTGGTAGGAGGGCGCATTGCGGCGGGTCCATACGACCGGGTCTTGTTTGGGGGGCGGTGGCCGTTTGTCTGAGAACTGGTCGGTGGTTTCTGGAGCCGATGGTGGCATGATGAAACGCCAGTTTGTCGCATTGCTCTCATGGGCGGCATTGTGCGCGGCGATGTCGCTGGGCCGTGTGTGTGGGGTGTTGTCTGCGTCGCCTTCATGCGGTGCGGCGGCTGCTGCGTCGACTTCCCGGCGAGTGAGATTGCAGTGGTAGATGTGGTTGTTGGCGAGGAGGTGTTGCAGTGCTGTTGTGTACGCATCGAGGCAGGCGGATTGCACGAGAATCTCACCGTCCCAGTCCAGCCCGAGCCAGCGGAGCAGTTCGATTGTTTCGGTGACGGTTTCCGGCTTGATGCGCGGGCCGTCCAGATCCTCGATGCGCAGTGGGAGGTTCCAGCCCTGCTGGCGAGCGATTGCCCAGTTCACAATAAAGGTACGAGCATTTCCGAGGTGCAAGGCACCGGTGGGGGATGGAGCGAGTCGAGAGCAGCGGGGCTCTCTCACGCCGCCAATCTCTCCCGGACCAGTCTGGAGCGTGCCTCGTCGAGCGCTTTGCCGTCCAGGTCGTCGCCAAATCGCCAGCGAAGATGGCCGGGTTGTATTTCGATGATCAGTTGATTCACCGTGTTGATGTCGATGTCCGAGAGGCGTTCCAGGCAGACGCCCATGCGGAGTCGTCCGAGCATGGTCATGGCTTCATCGAGATCCAGGAGCCGAGCTTCCCGAAGGAGGCCGCATGCGCGATGGGTGCGATCGTCGAGTCTGCCAAGGTCCCTCTCAATGAGGAGCATGCGTGCGCGTCGTTCATATTCGATGATGCCCGGTAGGAACTGTTCCGAGAGTTGTTCGCAGAGATCATCTTCGGTGCGGCCGAGGGTTGCCTGATTGCTGATCTGGTAGAGGTCGGCCACGGTCTTGGAGCCCTCACCGCGGTACCCGCGAATGGCCATGGAGGTGTCACGGCAGGCTTTGGCGACGCGTTCCAGTTCTTTGGTGATTCGAAGGCCTGGAAGGTGCAACATGACGCTGAATCTCGCGCCGGTTCCGAGATTGGTGGGGCAGGCGGTGAGGTATCCCCATTGATGGTGAAAGGCCAGTGAGACCTGTTGTTCAAGGCGGTCGTCGAGTACACGGACATCGGCGTGTACCGCGCCAAAGTCGAGTCCGGGGCGGATGCTCTGAATGCGAAGGTGATCCTCTTCGTTGACCATGATGCTGCGTGCCAGTTCGGGGCCAACTGCGACGGCTGCGGGAAGGACGGCGGATGCCAGTTGCGATGAGACCAGATGTCGCTCGACCATCATGAGTCTGGTGGGGTGGTCTTGCACTGCGAGATCGACCCATTCGAGCGTGTCCACCGATGTTTCTCCGGCGCAGACCGGTTTGACGAGATCCAAAATCTCGTTGCATACGCCTTCGGTGGCACGATTGATGAAGGGGAAACCCTTGATGTTGCGTGCCAATCTTGCGCGGCTGGAGAGCACGACATCTCCGAATGCTGTGGAGCCGCTGTTGTATGGACAGTTGCGATCGGGGTCGATTCTCACGAGTCGCCCTCTTCTTCTTCGCGAACGCGGCGCAGTTCATCCCGCAGTTCAGCGGCTCGCTCATAGTGTTCCGAACTGACTGCCATGTCGAGTTCTCGTACCAGCCGTTGGAGGGTCAACTGTCGATCGACATCGAGGCCTGCGTTGATCGGTGCCTTGCCGACATGCTGTGTGCCTGATTGGATGCGGGACACCAACGGCTCCAGATGTGACTCAAAGGTGGTGTAGCACTCGTCGCATCCCATCAGGCTGGACTTCTTGAAGTCGGCGATCGTCATTCTGCATGCCGGGCATGCCTGTGGAGATGTAGCGGGAAGAGCCTCGGGGAGTGAGATGGAGATGCCGAGTCCGCCATCGCCGATCTGAAGACCAGCTTCAGCGGCGTGTTCGGCGCACAGATGTACTTCTTCGGTCTTGCCGCCGCTTGCCCTGATCTCGTGGAAGACCGCCGGGTTGTCACAGAAGTCGCAGGTGGACATGATCGCTTTGGTCAGGCAGGTGGGTTATCGATCGTCGCGCCGGTTCGAACGATTTCGGCGATTGCTGCAGCGCGGTGCACCATGTCGGGTACAGCATGCAGCGGTTGCATCGTGCTGGCATCGGAGAGAGCGGACGGTGGATCCTGGTGGCACTCGATGAAGATCGCATCCACTCCGGTTGCGGCTGCGGCGGCGCAGAGCAAACCAGCACGGTCTGGGCGACCGGCCGTTTGATCGTGGCCTCCGCCGGGAAGTTGTGTGGAGTGAGTGACATCGAAGCAGACCGGGGGGCCAAGTTCCATCAAGTCGCCGAGACCGATGAAGTCGTTGACCAGCCGCTGATACCCGAAGAAGGTGCCGCGCTCCGTCAGCATGGTGTCACTGCACCCGGCTTCTTCAAGTTTGGCAATCACATGTGTCATGTCATGCGGTGACATGAACTGGCCTTTCTTGACATTGACCGGCCGGCCCGTCTCGGCACAGGCGACCAGAAGATCGGTTTGGCGGCACAGAAAGGCTGGTACTTGCAGAAGATCGGCGATCTCGGCTACGAGACCGGCTTGGGCGCATTCGTGCACATCGGTTGTCACTGGGACGCCGGTTGCTTCCTTGACGGCCGCAAGCATGTTCAGGCCGTCTGCCAGCCCTGGGCCGCGCGGGGAGTGCGTACTGGTGCGGTTGGCCTTGTCGTAGCTTGCCTTGAAGATGAAGGGGAGGTTTGCATCCCTGCAGGTATCACGGAGAAAGGCCGCGGAGTCGATGGCCTGATCGATTGACTCAAGGACGCATGGCCCTGCAATGACGGCCAGCGGACCGTTTCCGATGGTGATCTCGCCAACCTGCAACTGTCGCCGCATGTGCACAGGGTACCACTACTTCAGCGTCCGATATCGAGGCATCTGTGGCGAACATCCATGGATGTCTGGCTGTATTCCCTGCAGCGGCGTTCGCATCGGACCGATGACAGGTCATGTTGGGGAACAGAAGCGGAAACTGACCAATGGCACACATGCCTCGAGAACCCGAAGCCTTCAGCGAACAGGTGGTTCGCATTCTGCGTCGCCATTTTCCTGATCGCGATGTGCAACTGGCGGGACCGATGGACTTGTGTCTCGACGGGCGGCACCTTGGGCTTGAAAACCTGTACCGCATGGTCAGTGTGGAACCAAGTCGTGGCGTGGAGTTGGTCGAGGATTTCCTTGATCGTCTCTTTGATGGGGATCAGTTGTCGCAGTTGCCGCTGCCGCTTTCGATGGCTCAGCCCCGGATCATGCCCAGGATTCAGCCCGAGTCCATCTTTGAACAACTGGACTGCGAACAGGTGGCTCATCTGCCGTTCGTGAATGACACGGTCATTCTGTATGTGATCGACATGCCTCGAATGACCGTCAGTATCACGACGGAGCAGATGCTTCGTTGGGGCGTTACCGTTGATGAACTGGACGACATGGCCAGAGAGAACCTTGCAACCTATGAGCCGGGGCTTCGAATGCAGTTGGTCGAGGCACGAGGCGGCGGCCGGGCGGCCTTGTTCAACATGCAGGATGGGTATGACGCAGCGCGGCTGTTGCTGTCATCGCTCTGGGCCAAGCTTGCACCGCAACTTCGGGGCGACTTCTTCGTCGCTGCGCCTGCGCGGGATATGTTTCTCGCAATCTCCGCCGGCCCGGATCAGTTCGTGGATCGTCTGAAGAAGCGAGTGGAGCAGGACTACAGGCGACTGCCGTATCCGATCTGCAGCGATCTCTTCCTCGTGACGCAGGATGGCGTTGCGGGTACGCGAACGGCAGCCTGAGGGTCCTGGAAACGCAGCGCGTATACTCATCCGGGCGTGCTGCTCATCATTGACAACTACGATTCGTTCACCTGGAATCTCGTCCAACGGATTGGCGAACTCGATGCCAGCCGCAGGATGGAAGTGGTCAGGAACGACAAGATCACCGTGAGTGAAGCGGAGGCGCTTTCGCCATCACTGTTGCTTCTTTCCCCCGGCCCATGCACCCCGCAGGAGAGCGGAATCTGCAGGCCGTTGATCAATCACTTTCGCGGTCGCATACCGATTCTCGGTGTGTGTCTCGGCCATCAGGCGATTGCGGATACGGCGGGGATGGATGTGGTGCGGTATGACTCGCCCATGCATGGAAAAACATCGATGATTCACCATGATGGGGCCGGGGTGTTTCGCGGTCTCACCAATCCGTTTGAAGCGACGAGGTATCACTCGCTCATCGTCGATCAAGCATCGCTCGGTGACGATTTCACTGTTTCCGCGTGGACCGATGATGGCGTCTGTATGGGACTGCGGTGGAAGGGCGATGGGGCGCCGCTCGAAGGCGTGCAGTTTCACCCGGAGAGTTTCTTGACATCGGAGGGGCCGGACTTGATCGCGAACTTCCTGTCCTACGAGGAGTGTTCGGCGTGATTGGAGTCTCTGCCTGCGTTGCGGCGTTATTCGCCTTGCAACCGCACATTGAGGTCGGGAAGGGTGTGGTCTTGATGGAGGACATCCCCTTTGCCGAAGTGGCGACTGCGGAGGGTGGGCGGATGGTCTTGAACATGGATGCCGCATTTCCTTCGTGGGGCGGCGACGCTCCTCTCCCGGCGGTGGTGTACATCCATGGGGGAGGGTGGTTTGTCGGTTCACAGCACGAAGGTGCTGATGCAATTCAGGTGCTCGCGGAGGGCGGGTACTTTGCGGTGTCCATCGAGTATCGCTTGGGCGGAGAGGCACCTTTTCCCGCCGCGCTTGAGGACTGCTTTGAGGCGGTTCGGTTTTTGAGGGCCAACGCTGGCGAGCTCGGAATCGATTCGACACGAATTGGCGTGGTCGGTTACTCCTCCGGCGGTCATCTTGCGGCGTTGATGGCAACTGGCGGCAGCGGTGAGGTGCGATACGAGGATTCGAAGGGGGCGGAGGTGTCGTGGGCTGGCATTATTAACGGCCCGGTCATGCCCGGGCTGTTGACCGGGCAGGTCCGCAAGATGTTTCGGCAATGGGTAGGTGGGGAGGACACTGGTCGCAAGGTTCGCGACGCATCACCGGCAAGTTGGGTGGATACCGCCGATCCGCCGTTCTTTCTTCTTTGCGGGGAGGACGACGATGTCGTTCCGAGCGCCCAGTCCGAGTCATTCCATTCGCATCTGCAGCAAGTGGGCGTTGATTCGGCTGTTCAGGTGGTCCCCGGTGCCAGGCATGTGATCAGCGACCGATCGGCGTATCAGGAGTTGCTGCGGTCACTTGATGAGCATCTCGGCGGGCATGCAGCCATCAGCGAGCGGTGAGTTCTTCGAGAATCCGCGTCCAAGCCTCGCGGTGGGATTCCACCGTTGAGCCCGGGCCGAGCAGTCGCATGAACAGATTGCCGTCGGGATGTTCGAGAATGACGGCGAGAAACAGATGATCTGCTCGGTGCCACCCGGCGCCCATGCCCATGTACTCGCCGTGAATTTCAACGACTGTGGCGGGGAGGCCGGCGATGGTTCGCGTACTGAGGATTGGTCGCACGGGCCCGCCGTCATCCGATCGGAACTGACCTTTCCAGCGGTTGATGTTGGCGTCCACGGTGTTGCCGGAGTTTTCCTGAAAGCGGAACACAGCAAAGTCCGCTGGCTCTCCCCCGTCCTCTGCCGGCACGACATAGTTGAGGAGTCGCAGGGTGCTGCGGGGAGGGGACCAGGTCCAACTGGCCGGCCGTTCAACTCGAAGGTCAAGGAAATCGATGTACCGTTCGTCCTCCGGGGGCTCGATGCGGTAACGGGCGACCCAATCTTCTTCCTTTCGCCCATCGTCGAGTCTGTTGCCGAGGTTCTGGCGATCCTTCGCCTCTCCTTGAACCTGCCTCACGGGGGGTGGGGCGCTGGATTGTCCGTCCGGTGGTTCTTCTCCACTGGTACAGCCAAGCGTGCAAAGCAGCACGCAGGCGGCAGGCGGCAACAGGCAGACATGTCTCATGAGACAGGGTAGGCTAGCACTTCTCTCTTCGGTCCCATTCGGCATCGAATACAGGCCAACATGAGTGGTTCTCTTCATATCGACACGGGTTGCGTCCTCCTGAGCGGCGATGGGCAGCGCATCGCCTCATCGGTGACTATTCGGGACGGTTATGTTGTGGCGATTGACGAATCACCACCGGCCGATGCGATCCGTATTCAACTCGGTGATCTTGTTGCAATGCCGGGGCTTGTTGACTCGCACCTTCACTTGGTGGAAGGGGCGTGCGGTCTTGGTTCGGTTGATCTGCGAGCCGCATCCTCACGCGGCATGTTTGAGGAGGCAATGAATGATGGCGATGCCGCACTGCCTGATGGAGCATGGCTTGTCGCATCGGGTTGGTCGGAGCAGGTGCTTGGAAGCACCCCGGAGAAGTCGTGGCTTGAGGCTGCTGGTTCCCGGCCGGTAGTGTGTTATCGCACGGATCTGCACGCGGCCATGGTGAATGATGCCGTTCTGGATCTGCTGGACCCAGATTTGGTTGAGTCGTGTGCAGGCGGATTCGTGGAGGAAGAGAATGGTCGGCGGACCGGGCTGGTTGGCGAGGATGTGCTCTGGAAGTGTGTTATTCCACTCATTCCACAGCCACCACTTGCTCGCCGACGAGAGATGGTTGTGGCGGCTGCCCGTCAACTGCACGCTCGCGGTGTGACCATGGTGGGTGGGATGGAGAGTCCTGCGGATGTGCGAGATGTGTTGATGCCGATGCGTGCATCGCTTGACCTCCGGCTTCGGATCATGTTGCTTGATGCGGGTGACGAATCCAACAACTGGACGCAGTTTGACGAAGACGAGTGGCTGCGGGTCATCGGGTGCAAGGCATTCATCGACGGGACGCTCGGTTCGCGAACGGCGAGGATGTTTGAGGACTGGTCGGATCGGCCTGGGGATCGAGGCATGTTCATTGACCGCGGTGCGGACGGAACACTGGACGGATGGGCTGCTGCTGTGGCGGGCAGTGGTCTCGTGCCGTCGATGCACGCCATTGGTGATGAGGCGGTCCACCGCGCGCTGAATGCGCTGGACGGTTTGGAGGATGGAAGAATCGAGCATGCGCAGTTGATCGGCAGGGAGGACTTCGAGCGGCTGAAGGGGCGTTTTCTTTGTGTACAGCCGTTGCACCGCGCTGTGGACATGATTGGGGCCGAGGAGGCGTTGGGGGATCGCGTCCAGCGGCTGCATGCCTACCGAACAATGCTTCGCTGTGGCGGTCGACTCTCGTTTGGATCGGACTGGCCTGTTGCGGAGGCGGATCCCGTCGCTGGTGTTGCGGAGGCGGTAAACGGTTTGCGGGAAGAGGAGGCACTCAGCGCAGCAGATGCGTGGATGGCGACGACCGGCGAGGCCGCTGCATCGCTCCAGGAGCCCCGCGGCGGGCGACTTGACGTCGGTTGTTTCGGCGATGTGACCGTATTTGATCGAAACCCGCTCGATTGCGACTGGCGAACGGGTCGTCCGATTGTCATCATGACGATTGTTGGAGGCGAGATTGTGTATCGGAACGCGGAGGAGGACTGCATCTCATGACGGATCAACTGACGCACATTGACCAGCAGGGCCGCGCGTCGATGGTGGATGTCTCAGGTAAACCGCAGGTTCGTCGTGTGGCGGTGGCGGAGGGTTTTTTCGAGGCTGCTGCGAGCACGATTGCCGCGATTCTGGATGGCGACCTGCCCAAGGGCGAGGCGCTGGCGGTTGCGAGGGTGGCTGGGATTGGCGGCGCGAAGATGTGCGATCGTTTGATTCCGTTGTGTCATCCACTGCCACTTGAGCAGGTGACAGTGTCGTTCGACCGCGACGCCGACGATCGCATCCGCATTGAGGCGTCTGCAACGGTGACCGCCCGAACGGGCATCGAAATGGAGGCATTGACGGCTGTCTCCGTCGCTGCGCTGACCCTGTGGGACATGACCAAGGCGATCGACAAAGGCCTCCGCATCAGCGGCATTCGCATCATCCACAAAGAGAAGGGTGTCTGACACCGGTCCCAGGGACCGGTGTCAGACACCTCTGCTGCGGGCGGCGGCGCAGAATGCGCGGATCAGGTCCGGAGACTTTTCGCCGGGGGTGGACTCGACGCCGCTGCTGACATCGACGCCAAAGGGTTGGAGGGTGTGAATGGCGGCGGCGACATTCTCCGGATCAAGTCCTCCGGCGATGATCACCGGGTGTACAAGAGAGGGCATGATCGAGGCGAGTGGCTCGTGGTCGAACGACCTCCCCAGGCCGCCCCTTGACCCATCGACTAGCAGGGCCGACACATCGCCACTGGCATCCCATCGCCGAATCACACTGTCATTCCATTCGAATGCACGAATGACCGGGCAGGGTGCCTCTGCGAAGAGTCTCTCATCCTCCTCGCCACAGAGTTGCAGCCATCCCGGCCAATCAGCGAATGATTGAAGATCACCATGATTCTGCAGGACCGCGACCGGCAGGACCTCCGGCGGAAGTAACGCGCAGAGCCGATCGGCCTCGACTCTCGCCACACACCGCGGCGATGCATCGACAAAGACGAATCCGACGGCGTCTGCGCCGCAACTCACTGCTGCATCCAGGTCGCGCTCGCTGCGGAGACCACAGATCTTTATTCGAAGGTGATGGCCATCATGCCAGTTTCCGGTCATGTGTTCATCGCCTTCTCGACCTCGCCATGAACTGACTTGTACAGGATCGGGTGTGCCTGAGCCATGGTCTCGCCGAACTCCTCCAGCAGATCGTGCGCCCGCTGCGGCCTGTCAAGGCGGCGAATGTACTGGGTGCAGAGCAATAGCGCGACATCCGATCGATCCTCGGCCGCCCGATTCTGTGCGATGTGTTGTTCGTAAACCGTCGCAGCATTCTCGTACCGTCCGTGACGAACAAGCCAGTTGCCCATTTCAACCTGAGTCGAAGCATCCATTGCGAGCGTGTCGTCCTCCACCAACAGTTCAAGATATCGAGCAACTGCTGATTCTAGATCGCCGGATGCCGCAAGCCGCGCCACGACTCCCCGGCCCGCCGAGACAGCATCGGATATGCGTGGCGTTCGAGGTTTCAACACCGCAGTGGGCATGGTCGCATCCTCTGCGAGCACCCGCGAACGGGGCGCTCCACGAACAGTTCGGCGATACTCCGCCCTCCTTCGGGATTGTCGTAGCAGCCGGAAGAGGTCAAGTTCTCCTCTTGGAATCAGACCGGTCAAGAGCAGAGCGGCGGTGATGATGAATCCGCTGGCATACCCCGCCAAGTGGGCTACCCATGCAACGCGGTCACCACCGGCCTCCAACAGGCTGGCGAGCAGGCTTGCCGCATCAAACAGCACGAAGAGCCCGACAAGCCAGAGTGAGGGGATTGCGTAGACGCCGATGACAAAGAAGATCAGGAGCACTCGAACGCGAACTCGCGGAGCAATGGCAACGAATGCCGCGGTCACCGCGCAGACGGCACCGCTGGCACCGATGACCGGTGCAGGTGTAGACCACATGTGCGCAAGGCCGGCGATTGCCCCGCAGCCCAGAAAGAACACGGCGAACCCGATATGCCCGAAGCGATCTTCTGGCACTTCGCAGGCAACATGATCTTTCTCTGGCCCTTTGGTCGCACAATCGAAGATCGCTTCGGGCATATCGGG
>PVBE012722651.1_pt1 | contig 11382 bp, 7 predicted proteins | sample 1631181 | NCBI WGS metagenome assembly PVBE01 (sample SAMN08397723, study PRJNA350692) | Marine metagenome, whole genome shotgun sequencing project. | isolation source: water | place: Pacific Ocean | collected 2012-04 | reverse complement strand
CTTCAAAGACCGGCATGTTGGCGCAGCCTTCAACCTGGCCCAGGCTTTCGGACCATTGAAAACCGGTGTCGCAGTTGTGAATCAACAGGGTGAGATCTTCGCAGTGCGGCTGCCCGTGCAGTAAGGCATCCACGGCAGCTGCACTGGTGGCTAGCTGGCCGGGCAGCAGTTGATTCAGTTCTAACCAGTGGAGGCTGAGGTCGGGATAGCGGCTCTCCAGACGGGAGCTGATCGCCTCTCGGATGCCGTGGCGCTGTTGCACGGCCAGCATCAGTTGATCACCCGCTTGAAAGGCAAAGCTGGCGAGCGTGTGCTCCAGAAGGGTCTGTCCCTGCACCTGAATCAGAGGCTTGGGAGCCGCAATGCCGGCTTTGGCAAACCGGCTCCCCTCTCCGGCGGCGGGGATCAGCACAAGACGGCTCATGGTTGGTGCGGAAAGGTTTGCAGGTAGCTCAGAAACGAGGGGTGGCCGTGCTCCATGGTTAGAAACCCCTGATGGGGTGGGGCAGGTTTGAGCACCGGAAAGTGTTGCAGCACGGTAAGGGTGGCGGCGGTTTCCAGGGGGCTGACAAAGCCGTCATTCGGGAGCACCTTCTGGCGCAGGTGATCAATCTGCTTGGGGCTCAGCACGAAACAACCGGAGTGGGGGTTGTCGGTGATGTCGAAGCTGATTTCATCGCCTTCCGGATCGAACCGTCCGCGGACCGCATTGGCTTGGGGCGTGCAGAAACGGCCAATGAAATCCGGTCGCAGGGGGCCATCCACCAGCAGCCTTGCCTGAGGGCCGTTGGCAATCGGCTCAAAGCGATGGGGCATCAGCACCAATTGCTCTCCGGTGCGATTCAAAAACCAAAGCTGCTTGTCGAGGAACAAGGGGTCGGAAATCACCAGATCGTCTTCCAGGTAGAGCGTGAGATCGGCTTTGGGTTCCTGCTCGATCAACCAGTTACGGGTGGCCAGCGGCAAATGACGCGGGTTCTGCAGTTGAACGTCATGCACCTGGATCCGGCCGGCATGGAGTGCCAGCGCATCCTCCAAACGATGTTGCCCATCGGTAAAGACGTGCAGATCAATCTCGATGCACTCGAGGCGTTGCAGAGCACTGCGGTGGTTTTCCCAGTGATCAATGCGCTGCCCGGCGATGTGGAGCAGGGCATCGTTTGTAGTTCGGCGCAAACTCAGCAAGCTGCCGAGGCAACGGCTTAAGGCTAGGCAGCGGGCCAGTCTCTGACCGGGCCGACCGCTGCCATAACCACTTCCCCCTTCCGTTTCGCGGAAGAAATGGGGAATGCCGATCCTTACGTGGAGGGTGGTGTGTGCCGTCATCGCAGCACCGCGTCGAACTTTGCTTCAAGGATCATCAGGCCGATGGCGATGAAGGCCAGGCATCGATCCCCATCTTCGCGGTGTAGCGGCAGCATCGAGAAGAACAAGCTGCTCGTGAGCCAGCGCTCCTCGTCTTGCTGCAGACCGTGCAATAAGCCCGAGCACTTCATTGCCTGCTGAAGTTCGTCGTAGTGCGCGGGCACATCAAGGTTCAGGCGCAGATGCCCCGGGCTGAGCCGTTCCAGGCTGAATAGATCGTTCACCACCACGTCGTAGAGGTATCGACCTGAATGCAGCAGTTTGATTTGGTCGTAACGCGGATCTCCGAAGCCGATGGGCCAAGGTGCACTATCTGGTTGTTCACCTCTGGGGTCGATCAGGCGAATCGAGCCGCTCTGCGGTTCTGCCAGGATATTGTTGAAGCAGAGATCCCCATGGATGCGCTGGAGTTGGCGTGATGCCTCCAGGGTCGGGAGGTGCTCCAGCAAGGTGATGGCTGCATCGGCTGGGGCCGGCAGCTTCAACCTGTGGGTGGCATTCCGATTGTGTGGGTTTAGCTCCAGCGTCCATGTTTGCTCCCACCAGTCACACCAAGCTGTTCCATCTGCAAGGGTTGGCGGTTGGGTCTGTAGTTGCTTCAACCGGAGCTGAAGTTTGCGGCTGTAGAGCCAGTCCACGCTCACTGCAGGCGCAGGCGTGATGGTTTGTTCCTGGGCCAACGCGTCGAGAACACTGCTGAGGCGCTGCATTACTTGACGCCAGCCATTGGCCCCGATTCGCCAGTGCAGAAACAGTTCCGCGAGGCTGGGGAACGGGATGTATTCCAGTTCGAGCTGCCCCGGTTGATGGCTGATGCAAGCCGGGAAAAAGCGCCGGAGGGCAAGCGGGAGCGCATCGAAATAGGCAGCCTCCTGGGCCAGACGTGTGACGTCTTGCGAGCGCTTGCGGATCAGGTCTTCGCTGGCGCAATACATCACGCTGTTGAAGCCACGACTGGTAAGTCGGCTCAGTCGGCGGCGACTGGCCGTGGCTCGGTGACCGAGATCGAGCCACGGCAGCAGTTCCAGACGTGTGTCGCCCTGGTTCCAGAGGGCTTCGGCGACTGAAAGCAGATCCAGGTCTTTGGTTTCATTCCATCCTGGTTGTTGTTTGCGGTTTTGCAGCAGTCGGCGCAGGTGTGCGGTGGGAGCACTGATCAGGCCAGTGAAGGGATAGCTTTCAGATTCCTCACCATTTCTTGACCGCTGCTTGGGGTGGAACTGAGGTGCATCACTTTCCAGGGCACTAACCGCCGACCAGTTTTCCCTTGGCAGTGGTTGATCACCTAGTCCGATCCAGGAGCCTTGCGGCAGCGACGCTGGAGGCAGTGTGGTGATCGGTTGGATCAGCACTTGTTCAGTGCGGATGAAGGCTAGGGTCGTCTCCAGGCTGGCCACCACACTTGGCTGGGCAGGGATGGCTAGCCATTGCCATTGGTGGTGTCCCCGCATTGGCCTTAGCTGGGGATGGTCGGCATCGACCACCACCATCAAGGTGTTGATCCACGGTGTGTTGTGCAGCCGTTCGCGGATGTGATCCAACGCGAAGCCACTGCCATCGGGAAGGTCCACCGGGGTGCGGCTCAGCAGTGGGCTTGGCCCCAAGGTTTTGCCTGCCAGGCTGCCACCGGCGAGCACTAACGCAGTGGTGGAGGTCACGGACAGGTGTTTCGGTCGCTGTAGAGGAAGCCTCGCAGGCTGTGGCAATCACGAAAGGGAATGCCGTTGAAGTTGAGAAAGCGGGCGAAGCTCACTTCCGAGGCAAAGCGTGGGTGTCCTTTAAAGAAGCGGTGATAAGCAGTGTTGGGGCCCGGCTTGAACTGAGCCAGGGCTGCGGCCAAGGCATCACCGCCTTCAAACAAACGCTGCCTCCACGCTTCTGTGGTTTCGGGCCGTCCGACCAGATCCACAGGCCAGTTCATGCCGTACCACTTGAGGGCATCGTCGGAGGCCAGAACCTGCGGCAGGTTGATGGGCCAGTAGTGCTGCTCGCGATCATCAAACCAGCCCTCCAGGCTTTGGAAAAAACCCTGGAAGAGCATCATCAGATCGCGGGGGCCTGCAAACACCTTGTCGGATGCACCGACCAGACCAGCATTGGGGTGCCGCGTCTGCTGGATCACATCCTTCATCAAGCGCTGGGGGCGCACATAGAAATAGTCACTGCGCAACTTCAACAGATGGCTGTAGCGCCGTCCACGCCGCTGCTCAGCGGCTTGCACCAACTGCAATGCCAGGTGGAGCTTGTGCCACTGTTTCATGGACCCCACGGGGAAGCGTTGATCGCGCTGCGCCTCTGAAGGCACGTGATCCATGATCAGGATCTGATCAGTTTGGGTCAGTTGTTGCGCGGCAGCGGCATAAGCGGCTGTGGTGACAATGAATAGATCCGCCTGCTCGCTGAGTTGCCTCAGCAAGGGACCACTGCGGCAGAGACAGCGCAACTCTCCTGTGAGCAGCAGGGCGCAGTTGCGCTTGCGCCATCGAGGTCGGATCGGCGGGTTCTGTTGTTGCAGTGAGCTGGGTTGTTGTTGGTTGAGCAGACGAGCCTGCATTAGGGCTGTGTCATCGAGTGGGGCGCCGGCCGCACTGAGTGGATGGTCAGCCGATGCACTGAGCAGTACCCAGCGCGCCTGGTGTTTTTCAGGGCTAGAGAGGGGCATGAAAACACCAGGGGTAGCGCGCAAATGCGTAACATTGGCGATTGATATTGCAAAGCATTTGCCATAAAAAAGTCAAATGCTTTAAAAGTCTGATATTTAATTCAGAGCCAGTCGCTCAACTGCCTTGCCTGAGTTGACGAAACTTTGATGTGTCTGTAAAGTTGGTCGCACGTTTAAATGTTTTTACACCAGTGGTTGCTTCCCTTCCTTCGCAAACCATTACCGGAACCTCCGCCGCCGATATCCGCGCTTCGACGCCCGGAACCAACGCGCTGGTAGAGACTCTCGCATCAGGAGACACCATCACTCTCAACAATGGTGGTGATTACGCGCTTGCCGGTGATGGTGCTGACTTCATCACCCTTGGTGGTACAGCCAGCGTTAGCCTCGATAACAGCGTTATAGGTGGCACTGGTAATGACACCATAAAAATCCAGACAGGCTCAACAACTATTGCAGCTGGTAATTTCAGAGTAGAAGCCAATCAGGGCAACGATTCTATTACTTTTGGAGCTGCCGGCCAAAGCTTCGTTTTCAGCGAATCTTTCGTTGGCGGTGGTCTTGGTAATGACACTGTCATCATCAATTCAGCCGTTACTCAAGCTGTTAACACCAGTATTAAGGGTGGAGACAACGCAGACAGCATTACTCTCACAACAGGATTTGGAGTTCTTTCCAACTCTCAAGTTGCAGGCAATAAGGGCGCTGACACCATTGTTCTCGCTAGCACTTCTGCTAACGGCAGTTCTTTGCAAGGTGGTATGGGTCATGACTCAATCACAATTGACACTGGTGCAGTAGCTGGACTAGTTAATGGTGGTGCTGGTAATGACACCATTGCACTTCTTACTGGAGCTCAAGCATCAACAATTATTGGTGGTGGTCTTGCAGACACCATTTCGATCACTTCCTCCCTGGCTGTTGGCACTGTCATCTACGGTGATGCCACTGGTGTGACAAGCGCGGGAACCGGTACCGGTGGAACTGCTGATGGTGGTGATCAAATCGGCAACTCTGGACTTCTCCTTGCTACTGGTGCTTCCATCTATGGTGCCGGCGGTGCAGACACTATTGAAGTAGGTAGTGCTAACGCAGTAGTATCAGCAAATGCAATCATCCTGAATGGTGGTGATGGTGCTGACACCATCAACTTGTCTGGAAGTAATGCCAACACGGCCGGCATCACTTTCGCTGGTGGCAATGGTGCAGATACTTTGTCGCTGAACAGCTCCCTCGGTGCTGCTGTGTTGCAGGGTGGTCTTGGACAAGACAGCATCACTGTTAATGCTGGTAGTGCTCTAACCATTGCAGGCGGTAAAGGAGTTGACAGCATTGTCTTTACCAACCTGACTGCTGGCTCGACCATCAACGGTGGTGACCAGGGTGATTACATCTATGCCTCCACATCATTCTCTGCCGGAACAGCACTTCAGGCCTTTGGTGGTGACGGAACCATCACTGGTGGTAACGGTGCTGACACCATTGCATCACTGGGCTTCTCTCAGCTTGGCTCAATTACTGGCGGTGCTGGTAACGACAGCATTGTTATGGGTACTGCAGCTGCTCTCGCCTGGGCGGCCAACGGCACCATCAACGGTGGTGATGGTGTTGACACAGTGGTTCTTCAGGCATCTGCAGGAGCTGGTCTCAGTGCTACTAGTGGTCTCGCGACTGGTATCGCGAGCATCGCATATCAGGCTGGTGACGTTATTACCCTTGCCTTTACGGCAGGTGGAACTCAAGCAGTTGGAGGCACAGTAAACCTTGGCGGTAGTGCTGCAGGTGGCCTGACTGGAGTTACAGTTTCTGCTGCAGCAAATGGTGGACTCTACGTCTATAGCGATGGAACTGACACGTATTTTGGTTTCAATTCCGCCTCTGCTGATGCTGGTCAAGTGGTCGCCTTCCGAGTCACGGGTGCTGATCTGGTGACTACAACCGCAATCGAACAAAATGTTGCGGCCAACACAGCAAACGTCGGCTTCTCGCTCGCAGGGACTACTACCACTGGTCTGAGCATCACATTGATCTGATCTCAAGAATGAGTATCCACTAAATTGAGGGCCTACAGGCCCTCTTTTTTATGGCTGCCTCTCAGAGTATGGATGCAAATGAATTGCTGCTTGTAAATCAGCAAGCGGCCAGGATCTCGATGGGTGCTCGTTATGAAAAGCTTGATTGGGATATTATTCAAAAACGCCGTGATGTTTGTCTAAAAAAAGAAAAAAGTGAGCCATGGAAGATTTGTCCCGAAAATTTTCTTATGCTCCCACAGTTAATGCCTGCATCGGATAAAGTTGCTGACCATTATGAGCAGATGAATCAAGGCTTAACTTTAGGTGCTGGGATCGAGCAATATCTGGATATGCATGTAAAAGATCCTCATCTTTTACAGCCACTCCTTAAAATGCGCCAAGCGGTTGCAGATCAAGGTTTTGATGTCAACAATGATATTACGACTAGCGATGGATTAAGGCCATACTTTTTGATTGCATTTGGAACGGGTGATGGCTCTACATTGCAGGCTCTCGTAGATTGCTTTAAGCCTCATCATGTGGTTATTGGACTCAATGATTGGCAGGATTTTGCGACCAGTTTTTGGAAGATTAACTGGCAAGAACTTGGTTACAAGCAACAGAGTGAGCGAGGTGGGAAAATTACAATTGGCTGTTATCGCGAAATCAACGAGATTTTAAGTGTTTTGTGCAATGAATGTCATGCAGGGATTGATCACGCCATGATTTATTTGCCACCAGAAGGTGGATGTTCACCAGATGCCAAGAAATCACGTGAAGGAATTACATCCGTAGAGTTAAATAGCAGTGTGAATTATTTGGGATACACAATTGATGAGCACAATATGGTGTGGAATTCATGGCAATCTCTTTCTCGTCAGCCGCGTGTGTACTGCAAACCACAATTACCTCTCGGTGAACGGATGGTTGTTTGCGGTAGTGGACCCAGCCTTGATGCCAATCTTGAAGGATTGCGTGAACTGAGTCGAACCCACTGGATTGTTTCTTGTGGCTCTAATTTTCGTACGTTAAAAGCGAACAACATTCGTGTTGATTTTTTGGCACATATGGAGCGCTCTGATGACACTTTTCACGACATGAAAGAAGTGGTGGATATCTATGGTGCGGGTGAAACTCGGTTAATAGTGTCTTCCACTTGTCATTGGCAGATGGCTGAGATGTTTGTGGATAACATGAGCTTCTTCAGACCAGCTCTGACACCTTTGTCTATTTTTTCCAATAGGCCTGCTGAGATACTCAATTTCGAAGGCCCTGAAGGTGTTAATTGCGGTGTTGCTTTGGCGACTGCTTTGGGTATGTCGCAGGTTGTTTTGATTGGAGTGGATCTTGGCTCGAGATCTTTGGACAAAATCAGAAGTGATCAAGCGATTGGTGCTTCTCCAAGAGTGCTTGATCTGGAATGTGAAGCGAATTTCGGGGGTGCTGCTTATTCATCTGTTCCCTTGAGTGATGTCCGAATAAGTTTGGAAACATGTTTGCGTTGTCATCCTCATGTCGATGTCTTTAATCTTAGTGATGGAGTTGCCATCAAAGGCGCAATACCTTGTTCGATTGATGATCGCTTGCGGGCTTTAGATAATGAAGATTCCATCCCTGAATTTGATCAATCAAAGTTAGGGCAGTGGTGGCAAACATCTTTGGTTTATACACCACAGCGATTTTTGTCTTCATGGTCGAGCCGGCGTCCACGAGCGGAGTCAGCAAAACTAATCAACTCCCTTCGGCAACTCTTTCAATCTGATGAACCTTGGTCCCCAAATGTCATTCATCATGTAACGAATCTATTGAGTCTTGATGTTCCTTTGGCTGCTCAGTTTCCACGCCGTGTTTTAAGAAGCACCTTCCACAAGTTGGTTATTGCGGTCAACAGGCAAATAATGGTAATGGCAGCAGAACCAGAGAAAGCAAAAGGATTTGAAGAGGCTGCTCGCGCAATTCTGATTGATCTCTTGGATCCTTGTGAACAAGAGCTATACGAATTATGCGATGCTGTGGAAGCACTGCCAGTTCGCTCAGGATGCGACGATAGAAGGCTTGTATCATGAAGGCTATGAACGAATTATATCGGAGCTTCCTAACACGCAATCTTCTTTGGCTCGCAGATGTTTCGCCTCTATTAGCGGAATTGGTTGATGACGATTTGGCTCTTTGTGAGCTCAAAGGTCGTGCTGTTGATGCAGATGTAGATCTTTTTTTTCATGGTCAACTTGTGCTTGAAGCTTGTCAATGCTCTTTGACAGCTGCATTTGATCAACAATTGAAGCGCACAGATGGAGTTGCAATGACTCGTGCGGCCAGGCCTATAGATGTGAAGTCATCAACACCAACATCGATTTTGATGGAGATGGTTGATGCGCATTACGCGGTTTTCTTAAATCATCTCCCTTCATTGCCTAGAGTAGATAGTACAAGTGCGAATTCTGAAAAGCCTCCATATCGCAACTTGGTTGTTTTTGGAAGTTTAATGATTGCTCCGTTGATAAAATTTATACAGATTAATGACTGTAGTCCGTGGATTAGTATTACTTTGGTTGAGAATGATCCAATGCAGCTTAAGGCTGCGTTGTCGTTGTTTGATCTTTCTGAGTTCGTTGATCTGTGTCGAGATAAGTCGATCAGTCTAAAGATTCATATTGATGAAAGCAAAATCGCTCTTCAGGATCGTTTGTATACTCAAGTTGGCAAGGAAAATCCAACATTGCTCTATGGCTGGCAAGCTTTAAGAAGCCCTGTCTTATCACCTGAACTGATGGAACTCCATAGTTGGTTGCATGCTCCTGAAGGTGCAGCCCAGCATGTTAGCGGCATGCTTGGTTTCGCAACTGATGACATCAATCAAACGCAGCAAACTCTGTGGAATGCGTTAAGCAATAAAGAGATGAAAGTGTTAGCCCCTAATTGCCTGGATCCTCAGACTCCAATTGTTTTGGTGGCTAGCGGACCATCATTAATGGATGAACTGCCATGGTTGTTTCAAGAAGCATCCAATTTGAATATTGTGGCTGCTGGAAGTGCTTTAGGTACATTGTTGCGTGCGGGAATACGACCCTCAGTAGTCGTTAATCTTGAGCGAAGTGCTGAAACTTATACCGACCTGTGTGATTTACTTGCTGACGGATTTAGTTTAAAGGATATTGCTTTATTGGTCAGCAGCACGATTGATCCACGCCTTCCTATGTTGTTTGATCAGGTGGCTTTTTTCCACCGGCCTGCTTCAATGTCCCTCGGTTTATTCCCTGACGATAAGGATGCTGTTTTGAGGATCAGCGGCCCTCATGTGATTAATGCGGCTCTGGAAGCAGTTCTGGCCCTAGGCAGTCGTCAGTTGTTATTTATAGGTGCGGACTTTTCGGCAACGAGTCGTACAAGGCCGCGTGCTGATGGTGCTCTTGGTGTTTCTCCGCGTCATTTCAACATCCCTGTGCAAGGCAGCCGCGGTAAAACAGTTTTTTCTGAACCTGGCTTATTACACACTGCCTATTTATTGAATCGGATGATTGAAATAACTCCTGACTGTGATGCTAAGCGCTTAGGGCAAGGTGTTGTTCTTTCAGAAGTTCAGATTGTTGAGCGTACTGATGATTTAACAGCACAGTATGTGCGAGCTCCTGGTGCTTTGAAGCAAGCTTTCATGGCTTTTCCTAAAAGTAGCTTTAATTGTAGTGATTGTGAGCAGCTTTTTGATCTGCTGAAAAATGATTTAACTGAGGCCATGTCTCAGTTAAGGTCGGCTGTGGATTCTTCGGAGAGTTGGTCGAAGAATCTTTCTGAAGGTTTATCTCCTTTTTTGCAGCGTTTGCATGATGGTGACAGTCGTCAGCGACGTATGTTGTCTCAGTTGCTTTGCCAGCCTTTATTTTATTCGGCGATGTCACTTTATGATGCACCTTCCGATTCCCCTGAAGAATTTTTCGCTTCAAAAGCCAATTTTTTGTCGAGTCTTGACCTGCTTGAAGCAGTCGTTTCTCAGTGGCTCGATGTCATGAGGCCCTGGCTCAGAGCTTCACAGCTGCCCAGTTGGGATCCTGAGTGGTTGCGAACTCGGTATCGCAGAATGGAGAATCAACAGGCCTGACCTCCATGTTTGATTCGTCTTCTCGAGTCTTGATCACTGGTGGAACGGGCAGTTTTGGTAAGGCTTTTATTGCCCGTGTGCTGCAGCGCTTCCCAGATATTAGTCGCCTCGTTGTGTATAGCCGTGATGAGCTTAAGCAATGGGAGCTGCAGCAGCGATACCCGGAAACTGAATATCCCCAACTTCGCCTTTTTCTGGGAGACGTGCGTGATCAAGACCGCTTACGTCGTGCACTTGAACAGGTCGACACAGTGGTTCATGCTGCAGCACTGAAGCAGGTGCACGCGGCGGAATACAACCCGATGGAATTCGTAAAAACGAATGTTCTTGGTGCTGAGAATTTAATCCAAGCTTGTTTGGATACGTCGGTAAAGCGCGTTGTGGCATTAAGCACAGATAAAGCTGCTGCTCCTATCAATTTGTATGGAGCCACCAAGCTGTGCTCAGATAAATTATTTATTGCGGCTAATAATATCAAAGGTTGGAGAGATCTTTGCTTTTCGGTTGTTCGTTATGGCAACGTCATGGGTTCGCGCGGTTCGGTAATTCCATTTTTCTTAAATAAGGCCAGCAGCGGAGTGCTTCCGATTACGGATCCAGCCATGACAAGATTTAATATCTCTTTGCGTGATGGTGTAGAGATGGTTCTTTGGTCACTGGAAAATGCACTAGGTGGAGAATTATTGGTTCCTAAGATACCGAGTTATCAGATTATGGATGTCGCTGAAGCGATAGGTCCTACTTGTGAAAAGCCTGTTGTTGGGATCCGGCTTGGTGAAAAGATTCATGAGGAAATGATTACCAGTTCGGACAGTTTCTCGACCATTGATCTGGGTCCCTATTATGCAATTTTGCCGAGTGATGGTTCAGTCCAGCGTCGTTATCAGCAGGCTGGACTTTCCGTTCATCCTGTAGAGCCTGGTTCTGCCTACACTTCCGGAACTAACCCTGAATTCCTGACTGTGGAGCAACTTCGTGCTCTGATTGTGGAGCATGTGGATCCTTCCTTTCAGCCTGTGTGAATCTCCCGGTTGCAATGAGTGCCACTGAATCCTTTCTTCCTTACGGTCGACAAACGATCACCGAGAGCGATATCGCGGCTGTATCTGAAGTTCTTCGTAGCCCTTTTCTCACTCAAGGCCCTGCGGTTCCAGCCTTTGAGCAAGGTGTGGCTGCGAAGATCGGATCTGAGCAGGCGATTGCGGTGAATAGTGCCACCAGTGCATTGCACATTGCTTGTTTAG
>PVBE011280560.1_pt1 | contig 11382 bp, 6 predicted proteins | sample 1631181 | NCBI WGS metagenome assembly PVBE01 (sample SAMN08397723, study PRJNA350692) | Marine metagenome, whole genome shotgun sequencing project. | isolation source: water | place: Pacific Ocean | collected 2012-04 | reverse complement strand
GCTCCCTTCCGGAGCGGACCTAGGATCGTTCCAAGACTTCGTCACGGACCGCGCGACGGGAACGGGAACGTTCGGCCATTGGGCCCGCTACGTAAGAGGGCCCTTGATTCGCCAGTCGTTCGGCTCTCTGTTTCGGCCCCCGAAGAGCACGAGACGTTTCCGGATCGGATCGTAAGCCATGGCGTGCTCGACTCGACCTTGCGGGCCAGGCGTATGGGGAGCTCGTTGCCACGTCACGCCGTCCCATTCCCACGCGTCGTTGAGCTCGCCTGTCGTGTTGGAGAACCCGCCGAAAAGCACGACGCGCTTCCGGGACGGGTCGTATGCCATCGCGTGGCCCGCCCGCGCGCTGGGAGAATCGGTCGGCTGCAATTGCGTCCAGTTCACGCCGTCCCACTCCCAGGTGTCTGCGAGGTCCTCCTCAGCTATACCCGCCGTGGGTCGCTGGCCGCCGAAGAGCACCGCTCTCCCGCGCGCGGCGTCGTAGGCGATGGCGTGAAACGCTCGTTTGCCAGGTGAGTTTGCCGGCGAGAGCTTCGACCATTTCGCGTTCTTGAGAACCCACGTGTCGCTGTAGAATGTGCTGCAGCAGGTATATCCCCCGTACGCGACCACCTCTTGTCGGGCCGTGTCCACCACGCCAGGAAAACCCTTGTAGACGAACGGCCGCTGCATTCCGGCAACCATGGGTCCGGGCGCTACGACAGGCTTCCAAACGACGGGGGAAGGCGGAGGCTTGGCGCACCCAGTCGCTACAAGCGTGATGAGGAAACCCACGGCGAAAAGAACACACGCACAGCATCGTTTTGGAAAAGGCATGGGGATAGTCTCGAGAGGCCCCGCCAGTCCGACCCCCGGAAGCGAGCCAGAAAAGCGAGCCAGAAAAGCGAGCCAGCCGTCGATGTTATCCCAAAACCTGGCGAACGCGTAGATGGGATGAAGCGGCGGGCAGCAGTGGGCCTAATGGCTGGTGGTTGCCGCCGTGAACGTGGTCGGTGATACCGCCAACTCAACATCTAGACACGCTCAGAGCCGCCATCACGGGACGGGCACCGAGAGCCCAATGTGGTAGACTTTGATCGTGGATGACGCACATGCGCGAGCGGAGGCGAGACGGGCAACCTGGGCCGGCGGCGTGGCGCGATCATTTGCCGAGATGGATCGCGTCGGCCTGGACTTTTGGCTCACTCTCAGTCCGAGGGAGCGGCTGAAGGCGATGTGGCCGTTGGTCGAGGACACTCTCGCATTAGAAGGCCAGCATGGACCTGCACCCCGACTTCAGAGATCTATTGGCGGAGTTCGTCCGTTGTGGCGTTAGGTTCGTGCTGATCGGCGGGTACGCGGTAGGGCACCACGGCAAGCCGCGCGCCGCCTACTGCACGTCCTTCAGATACCAGAGCAGATAGAGCAGCTGCAGATTGCACGCGGGGCAGTAGTATTCGTAATCGTCCGGAAGCGCGACCCGTCCGTTCATCCAATGATGCAGGGCGCGACCTTCGACGAGCAGGTATTCCTCGATGAAGGCGATGACCCCCATCGCTTCGTTCAGGAACTTCTTATCCTGCGTATTCTGATACGTGATGGTCAGCGCAAAGGCGAGGTAGTTGTGGGGTGAGAGCGAGTGATAATCGTCGGCATCGGCACCCATGATCTCGGCGCTGTAGGGCGTGAAATAGGCGTTTTGCTCAAGGTCGCGTAGCGGCTGGATGGCATCGAAGAGGGAGGCCGCCTTGTCGAGGTACTCCCGTTTGCCGGTCAGCTCGTAGGCTCGGTTCAGCGTCAGCATCATGATGACGTTGGGGTAGAGATAGAGTTTCTCGTTCTGCTCCGCGTAGCGGTAGCCCTTGAGCTTCGGATCCCAGGCTCTTTCGTCAATGACGTCGATGATGTCGAGGCCGATCTGGAGGTACTCGGCGTTCTTCTCGTCTTCGAGATTGAGGACGTATTGGAAGTTCATGAGCGCTAGCAGCGCCGTGATTGCCGTGGGGCCGTAGGTATTTGTCGCGTAGTTGTCGATCTCCCCGTCGACGTAATAGCTAAACGCCTTCGCGATGCCGTTGCCCTGTTCGAGCATTTGCGCCGCTGCGGTCTGGTACTTGGGGTCGGCACCCATACGCGAGATTTCGATCAGGCCCATGACGCCCATCGACGTGTCGTCCAGGTGGTCGATCAGGTAACCGATGTTTCCGCTGGAGTTCTCGATCTCCCTAACGACGTAGTCGGCGGTGGTCAGCGCTCGATCCATGTAGAAGGAGTCGCCCGTGGCCTTGCCATAGGCGTAGTCAAAGGCGGGGCCGTAGAAGGAGCCGTCGCCGAAGTCGTTTTCCCAGTTGCCGTTGTCGAGCTTTCCGGTCTGGCGCAGGTTGTCTAGGACGGCGTCGAACATGGCTCGATGGGGGACGCCGGCCATGGGATCCACGTCTTGGTCGTCGTCCTGTCCGCAGGCGGTGACGACCGAGAGGGTTACGAGAGCCAGGAGGGCGACACCTAATCTTCTTACCAATTGATCCATATCAACTCCGAATCACTGACGTTTACAGCACCGGGGGTGAAAGACAACAGATTCCCGACCGTGGCGTCGCCCTTTTTGGGCACGGGCGAGTTAGAAAGCCCCATGTCGAGACGTTGGCTAGTTGCGTCGGTCCTTCTGGCGGCCGCCTGTGGAGAGTCGTCGGGGCCAGGCGACGCGGGCGCGGACCCAAGTACACCACCTCCCGAGGTGGCCTCCGTCTACGAGCTTCCGGGCGATCTGAGTGTGCTTTCGGGGCCCCGTTTCTTCGATCACCCGTGGCCCAGTGATTTTCGGTTTAGGGAGAACGGGACCGTCCGCTTCGAAGGCTACCCGAATCCCGGCGAGAGCAGTCTGATCGCCACCTATATCGAGTCAATGCGCAACGTGCTCACCGGGTTCTCGCCGGTGGCCACAGGCTACCTTCGATTCTCGGCGCCTATCGATCCGTCCAGCCTGCCAGCGACTCCGCCTGATGCGCTCAGCGTGGAGAGCAGCGTGCAGCTGATCGACATCGATCCCGCGTCGCCCGAGCGCGGACAGCGCAAGCTCATTTCGCTGCGCTGGGAGCCCGACGCCGTACTCTTTGTGCCCGAGAACACGTTGAGCTTCATGCCAGCGGTCGGTTTTCCGCTACGACCCGCAACTCGCTACGCGCTGGTCGTGACGGATGCGCTGCTCGGCGCCGAGGGGGGCCGAGTGGGGGCGGACGACTCTTTGAGGGCGGCTCTTGGGTTGAGCGAGGGAGTAGGAGGAGCGGGAGGTACGCACAGCGACGCGTTGGCAACGTCCGTCCAGGAGCTCGCCGACGCAGGCATTGCGACGGAAAGTATCGCGCACCTCGCTGTGTTTACGACGAACTCGCCCACGGAGGAGACCGCGCGTATCCGCGACTGGCTCCACGACTCCTACGAGGCCCCGACGGTACGCGAGGAGCTGTGGGAAGCTACCGATAGCAAGGGTGGCGTCTTTGACGTCTACGAGAGCAAGTATGGGCCGACACCGAACTTCCAGGGCGGGACGGCACCCTACAAGATCCCCGCAGACGGCGGTGCGCTGACGTTTGACACGGACGGCGCACCGCTGGTGCAGGACGAATACGATCTACGCTTCTCGTTGATGGTCCCCGATGAGGCGGCATGCCCCCAACCACCCGAAGGCTACCCCATCGTACTCAACGCGCACGGCACCGGCGGGAACTACAAGACGTTCGTGACGCGCGGCGAGGGCGGCGCGCTAGCGCCGCAATGCCTCGCTGTGATGGGCGTCGACCAGATCTTTCACGAAACGCGTCCGGGCTATCACGCGGGAAGTCTCGAACTCACCGTCTTCAATCTGAACAACCCGACCTCGGCTCGAGCGACGATGCCGCAATCGGCGATCGACGTTGTGCAGCAGGCGCGCTTGTTCACCGACTCCGATCTAAGCATCCCGGCCTCGGTTTCGAGGACCGGCAAGGAGATCCGCTTCGATGCGAGCAAGATGTCGTTCATCGGTCATTCCCAGGGTGGCCTCAACGGTCCGCTCTTTCTCGCTGTGGATGACTCGGTGCGCGGCGCGGTATTGAGCGGTTCGGGCAGCATGATTGCTATCACGTTGCTCGACCGGAAGGATTTTGACGTGGTGGGTTTGGTGCGGGCGTTGGCGTTCGGCGCTGCAGACGACGGTTCGCCTCTCACGGTGTTCCATCCTGTGATGAGTCTCGCTCAGACGATCGTCGACCCGGCCGATCCGATTCACTACGTGCCGATGATCGCTCGTCAGCCTCGTCCCGGTTTCTCCCCAAAAAGCATTCTCATGACGGAAGGCGTCAGCGCCGACGGAAGCGGAGATTCGCAGACTCCGCCTCATGGCACCGAGGCGCAGGCGATCGCGTTGGGACTCCCGCCGCAGGAGCCTGTTATTCACGCCATCGCGGAGCTGCCCTGGAGTGACCTCATCCCCGTCAAGATATCGGCTGACGGACTTTCTGGGAATATCGCCGATGGCGCGGCCTCGGGCGCGCTCGCTCAGTGGGAAGCAACGCTCGCGAGCGACGGCCACTACGTGCTCTACGAGATCCCAGAGGCCATGGCTCAAGCCGCACAATTCTTGCGGAACCTTGCCGACGACCCCAAGGGGCGGGTGCCGCCGCGCTAGCCCTAGAGCCGTATTCGCCTGTGGCGGTCCGGACACGCTTCGGGTCCTGGGCCACACAACGGGAGCCTCTTCGGGTCAGACCCTTACCGAGAGTCGGCCGTGTGGGTCAGTGCCAGCAGAGGTCGTTCGGATTGACCGGGTACTCGCCGCTAGCCATGAACAACCACTCGTCCGCGCCAGTGGTCGCGCTGTTTCGTGGGTTCGTATCGACGCAATGGTCGCTCGTGCCGTCTCTGCCCGGCTTGGGGCTGGCCGAGTTGACTGGCGCTACGACGCAGTCCGTCATGACGCCGCTGCCGTCGACGATCGCTTCCACGATGGCAGCCTCCCAGAGGTCTCCACCGGGATCGCGGCCGTCCGTCTTAAGAACGGGGAAGTTCTGTCCCGCGGTGGGATCGTGGCCGAGCGATAGGCGACGTTCGCCGTTGCAGTAGACGTTGACGTGCGGCATTACCTCGCTAGCCAGGCTGTAAGCGTGGGTTGCGATCGCAAAACGGTCCCCATGCTTGGGGTTGTCGATGTTGATGTTCTCGGCGGCGCAAAAGGAGCCGAGACCGAGAAGGCCGGCCGCCGATGGGTCCTTGATGTTCGCGTCGCAAGTCCGGTTATCGAGGTCGAGCCGTGGGTTATCGCAGCCGGCGGCCGCGCTGCGATTCGACCCCCAACCGTGACAAACACCCGTGGCAGACCGCGCATATCCCCACGAAGAGGGATTGGTAGCGAAGTTCGTGCACCCCGTGGTCGACACGTAGTAGCAGTCGTCACCAAGGTCATCAGCCGGGGCGCTCGTTTCTGCTGATACGACACCGCGGCATGTGGCGAACCAGCCATGCCCTTTGCCAGTGCACGTCGCGCCCTGAAGACGCGCCACATGCAGGTCGACGTCATTACCACCGAGCGCGCCCATGTCGGTCCAGCAGGCTTCGGCGCGTAGGCCCGGCGCGCGAACCTGGACGCGGACCGTGCACTCACGAAGCTGGCCCGCGACGATAAACATCCCCTTGGCGAGGTAGTCGCCGGAGAGTGCGAAAGCGGGATAAATCTTGGGACCTGCAATACCACCCGGACCGAATCGGAGCCCGGTTTGATTGGAGTTGGGGCCGAGTCCTGTTGCGCGACCTCCGACCGGGACTTGCCCCGTCGCGCCCTGGTTCGCATAGATTTGAAAGCTCGGGTGCGGGAGGATATTGTCGCAGTCGCCACCGGTCAGCTCCCACCTCCAGGCGGACGCCACAAGCCCTCCCTGGATCCAAGTCGAACCATCGATGAGCGGTAGACTGGCCGGATCAGGGTACGGCGCGACGACCAGGGGGTCCGTGGGGCAGACGATCTCCGGGTTCTCACAAGTACAGTCTCGGGTGCGACTGTTGAGATCCGCACCGTCGCAATCATAGTCGCCCATGGCGCAGAGGTCGTCAGCGAAGGGTGGCTGCGCTCCGCGGCATTCGCCATCCCAGACGCGTTGGGCAAATTCGCCAGATCCGTCCGAGATGCACGTGGTCGTTCCGCGGCTGTTCGGGTTGCACCAACCGGCGGGTGCGCCATCGGAATCAGCTTGGCTCGAGGACGCTAGCCAGCACTCCTTGGTTTGGCCCGCGCTGACGCCGGCAGGACAGACGCAGCCCTCGTCGACCTGCCCGTCGCAATCGTCGTCGTAGCCGTTGCCGTTGGCCCCGTTTGGCAGGTTGGCGTTGACGTCCGCGCTGCCGTCGCATTCGTTGGAGGTGGCCGAGGAACATGCTCGCGCAAGGGGGCCGACCTCTGCCACGCCACCATCAGAGCAAATCGTGTCGACGTCGCCGGGATCCGCATCGTTGACGTTGGGGTCGTCGCCAGCATCGGGATCTGTGCCTGTATCCCCGCCCGAACCGACCCCGCCGCCACCGGGGGTGTCTCCGCCGGCGCCTTGACCGGCGCTATTGCCCGCACTGCCAGCGCCGTTGGGGTCCTCGGTGGCGTCTGACTCGCCGGTAGTGCTGCATCCGACCGAGCTCAGTAGTCCCGCAGCCGCAATGACGGCTACCGAAGGGATCCCCAAGCGGGCCGAGCTGGACCTAAAGCATGTGAGGCGAGTCTTCTGAGTGTGGCTGGCCATAGTCTTCTGCACCGCGGGGCCCAAGGGGGTGGAAAAAAAGGGCATTTCCGCGAGGCGCGCACTGTATAGGCGCTCCCCGGGTGCAAGCAAGTCGGCGACACGCGACCCATCCGAATGCCTCGATATCGCGGGGTTTTCCGGCGGACGTTCGGCCGGATGGAGTTGGGCAGCATCGCGGCACGCATAAGCGAGGTAGGGCTCCTTCCCGGGTCGATGGGGATGCGGGCTTTCATCGCCGAGGGGCGCGGCCGCGCCGGCGGCTCTCCTGACGGCGCGGGCGACGCCGCCGGAAGGAGTGCGCGCAGGAATGCGTGCTCGACCAGCTCGTCCAAGGGGGCCCGTGTCCTCGGCTAGGCTTCACGTGCGCTCCGCACCTCAAGTGCTCCCTCGACAACTGCGTCTGCGCGCCAGAAGGCGCCGGCTTGGCTTGGCATTGTCTGGCAACGATGCGTTAGCGGCCTCACTTGCGACCAACCGACCCGCGCCCCATCGATCCAGCCAAACTGCAGCGCCGCGACCGACAGTGGGTTCACTCCGCGGGCTCCTTTCCCCTCGCGGCGCGACGCCGTAGGGCGCAAGACTCGCGCCCGAATTCGGGCAACTGAACGAATTGCGCATTGTTGTCGACGAGCAGGTTCTTTCCCCGCACTATACGGGCACGCTGGTTGGCACGACGACTGCAACACCACTTGCGGTGACATAGGCCCGATAGACGCGGGAGTCCGCCCCCGCTGTCCATCCAAACCGAGGACTCAGGGGAAGCGATGGCCGATTACTCAACTAAGGATATCCGCAACGTTGCTCTAGTCGGGCACTCCGGCTCAGGAAAGACGTCGTTAGCGGAAGCGCTACTGCTGCGAGCCGGAGCCATCAGAAGCGGTGGCTCTGTCGAAAAGGGCAGCACCGTTTCGGATGACGACCCGCTCGAGCAGGAGCACCAACACTCGTTGCGATCGGGGGTACTGCACCTCGACTACCGGAACACCCATATCAACCTGATCGACACGCCAGGTTACCCCGATTTTGTGGGGCAGACGCTGAGTGTGCTGCCAGCCGTGGAAGCGGTAGCCGTCGTGATCAACGCCCAGAACGGCATCGAGACGTTGACGCGACGCCTGATGAAGTGGGCAGGTGAGCGGAAGCTCTGCCGGATGATCATCGTCAACAAGATCGATGCGGCCGAGGTCGACCTGCCGGCGCTCATGCTGTCCATCCAAGACGCCTTCGGTAAGGAATGCCTACCCATCAACCTCCCGGCCGACGGTGGCAAGAAGGTGGTGGACTGCTTCTTCGACCCCTCGGGTGACGCGGACTTCTCATCGGTGGACGAGGCTCACACCGCGGTCATTGATCAGACCGTCGAAGTGGATGAGGACCTGATGTCGCTCTATCTGGAGAAGGGCGAAGTCTCCCCGGAGCAGCTCCACGATCCGTTTGAGAAGGCGCTGCGCGAGGGCCATCTCGTTCCCGTGTGTTTTGTGTCCGCCCGAGAGGGAACGGGCGTTGAAGAGCTGCTGGACGTATTCACGCGCCTGATGCCTGACCCGACCGAAGGCAACCCCCGCCCGTTCATGATGGCCAACGGCACAGACGACGTTCCCATCACGATGAAGCCGGATCCAGACGCTCACATCATCGGGCATGTCTTCAAGGTGAGCTTCGATCCCTACCTCGGAAAGGTCGGGATCTTTCGCATTCACCAGGGGACCGTGACCCGGGACAGCGAGCTTTACGTGAATGACTCGAGAAAGGCCTTCAAAGTTGGCCACCTCCTCGAGCTTCAAGGCGGAAAGTCGGAGCGTGCAGAACGGGGGATCCCCGGCGACATCCGCGCCGTAACAAAAGTCCCCGAGATCCACTTTGATAGCGTCTTGCACAACTTCCATGAGGAAGATGGCGTGCACCTGAAGCCGCTGAACTTCCCGGAACCTCTGGTGGGTCAAGCTGTTTCGGCGCGCACGCGAGGTGATGAACAGAAGCTCTCTGAAGCGTTGCATAAGGTCGCTGAAGAGGACGCATGCATTCGGGTGGACCACGATCCGGCCGCCAACGAGACCGTGTTGTGGGGCCTAGGTAATCTACATCTACGCATCACGCTGGAACGCATGGAGAAGATGTATCGCGTCGCAGCGGATACGCATCCGCCAACCGTGCCCTACCGTGAGACGATTGTGGATCCGGCGAAGGGCCGGCATCGGCACAAGAAGCAGTCCGGCGGCGCAGGGCAGTTTGCCGAGGTGCAGTTGAGCGTGGAGCCTCTGGAGCGTGGTGCAGGGTTTGAGTTCGTCAGCCGCGTCGTGGGAGGTACCATTCCTACGCATTTCATTCCCTCGGTGGAGAAGGGGACGCGGCAGGCCATGCGCGCGGGCGTGCTGGCCGGCTTTCAGATGCAAGACATTCGGGTGGTTTTGCACGAAGGTAAGTTCCACGCGGTGGATTCCAACGAGGTTTCGTTCGTCACCGCGGGGAAGAGGGCGTTCATGGACGCGGTCTCCAAGGCCGGGCTGATTGTGCTCGAACCGATCGTGAATATCGAGGTCACGGTCACGAATGAGCACGTGGGCGACGTCACGGGCGATCTGGCCTCCCGCCGAGGTCGTATTCTGAGCACTGAGGCCCTTTCCGATGGGCGGACGATGGTTGTGGGACAAGCACCGCAGGCGGAGGTGACGGATTATCAATCGAACCTGAGGTCGATGACTGGCGGCGAGGGAACATTCTCCTTGGAGTTCGCTCAGTACGAGCCCGTGCCCGAAAGAATCCAAGACGACTTGGTCGCTGAGCGGGGCAGTGTAAGCGCCGCACATGCCGCGCAAGACTCGGTCTGACGGACTCGGTCTACCGTCGACCGATTGCGTTCAACATGATGACGAGTTCGTCGACCAGCTCCGCTGAGTCGATGTCGTCCGGTCGTTCGAGAGCGTGGCGTAGGAGGACTCCGTTGATCGCGTGAACGGCTAGATAGGACGCGACGGGCGAGAATCCGAGCCCATCTTGGAGCTTTTCGCCGAAGCTGCGTTCACGCTTCGCTGCTTTGGTGCGAAGTTTCCTCGTGAAGAGGGCTTGATCCCAAAGCACGGCATGCAGCCTGGCGGCGCGGACGTGGAATGCGAGGGCGGTTTCGACGAGTTCGCGAAGAACCTCGCTTCGGGGGCGTCGGCGCTCGAGGCGCATGTCCACCACTTCGGCAAGTCCGCCGTAGAGACGCTCCAAGTAAACCTCGGCCAGGGCGTGCAGGATCGATCGCTTATTGGGGAAGTATTGATAGAGGGTGCCGATGGAAACGCCGGCGCGTTTTGCGATCCGGTCGGTTGTGGAGTCGGCGAACCCGTAGCGCCCTAAAACCTGAGAGCCGGCTTCGAGAATCGCGCTGACGGTGGCCTTTGCGCGCTCTTGGGTGGGTGCTTTTCGGGGGGAAAGACGCTTGCGGCTTGCCAAGTCGGTGTGCTCCGGAATGCGAGGTGAGAAACTGAGGGTTACCTCATATATTCCGTGCATGAAGGAGCAACAAGCATCAGCGGCGCGGTGGTTGAAGACCATGTTCTTGATCGGCGCGGTTCTCGATGGAATAGCAGCCATGTTGTTGGTTTGGCCGGAGCCCTACGCTGCGCTGGTCGAGGCGCCCGGGTTGGTCGGCGGTCCCGAATTGTCTTACGTGGGGCAGATGGCAGCTGCGCTGATGTTGGGGTGGACGGTGCTGCTCGTCTGGGCCGCGCGTGCACCGCTCGAGCGACGTGGGATAGCCTTCATCACCGTCGTGCCCGTAGTAACCGGATTGGTCATAGCGGAGGTCGTCGTTGTGTCAGCAGGTTTGATTTCCGCTGCGGTGATGGCGCCAACTTGGGTGCTACAGGCTTTACTCGTCGTCTTCTTTCTCGAGGCGTACCGGCGGGGCTGCGTTGCCGTTGCAAGTCGAGCTCGCGACGCGCTTCTAGCGCCTGCGTCGCAACTTGAATAACGGTGGCCGCTTCGGCGCGCCGGCCGCGTCGGTGCGCCGGCCGAGCGATCAGCTGATATGGGAACCGGCCCTCGGTCTGATCGAATTCACGTGGTTTCAAGGTTCCTCTTCGTTCAATTCCAAGGTTAACCACCGGCGCGCGCCTGGACCCGGGTCTAAAATGTCATGAACGTGTCATGAAGAGGCGCAGCGTTCGCCTGGAGGAGCCCAGGTAGTGAGCCAAGGAGCGAGAGGGGGAGCGCGTGATTGAACGACGTATTGCCGGCGTCGACTTGGGGAAGTCCACGGCCAAATTGGTGCTTGCAAACGCAAGTAGCAGCGGCGCCTTGCGTATCGAGTCGATGGAGTCCGTCCACCACAACGGCAATGCGCTGTCTGCGTTTCGGGCCTGGTACGACCGAAAAGGAGCGGCCACGTGTCGAGCGCTTGGCGCGACCGGAGTGCATGCCGATGAAATCGCCGAACCCGCGCTGACCGCGTTGCCGGAAGACGTTTGCCTCGAAGCTGCTCTCCGCGTGCGCACGGATCTGGAAGGTCCGCTAAACCTCGTAAGCGTTGGCGCGCGCGGCTATTCGGTGCTCACGCGTGATGAGCGTGGACGCGTGCAACATATCGAGAACGATAAGTGTTCGTCCGGCACCGGCGAAACCATCGTGAAGACAGCGTCGCGCTTCGACATGG
>PVBE012130710.1_pt1 | contig 11384 bp, 17 predicted proteins | sample 1631181 | NCBI WGS metagenome assembly PVBE01 (sample SAMN08397723, study PRJNA350692) | Marine metagenome, whole genome shotgun sequencing project. | isolation source: water | place: Pacific Ocean | collected 2012-04 | reverse complement strand
GGAAGATATATCAGAATTAATCAATTACAGTAGACAATTAAAAGACCCAAAGAAAGAAGTTATGGTTATGCATAAAAAAGATGGTAGAGCTTTTGTGGTTGATAGAAAAGATGAACCAAAATGGTTGAAACAAGGATATATTAGAGTGGAACAAAGAGAAGAAATGATAGAAAGTAAAATGGGTGCATTCTTTTTAGATATGCAAATAGATGCTCAAGAGATGAGTGAAAGAGATTTCATTAAGAAGTATAGTAATCAAATGGGTATGAATGCAAATGAACTTAAAAGATTACATAAAGAATTTAATGAAGAATTTGTTTCAGAAAGAAATAAGTTTAAAACACAAAAGGATATAGCATTTCGTAAGAATTTTACAAAGAAAGATTTTAAAGACAACGAAAAAGTAAACAATCATAGTGAAAATGCATATCAACTTGCTCATGCATTCGGTTCAGCTGAAGAAATAAAAAGAATGGAACAGATTTTAAAATTTATAGACCAAAGAGGTTATATAGATAAAATCTCATATCAGTACCAACTAAAAATAACAAAAAAATACTTTTCTAAATTAAAAGAAGAAAATCTAAAAGAAGAAAATCTACAAGAAGGTATGAATGCTGATACTGCTAAGGCTATTTTAAAAATGAGAGAAAAAGATAAGTTTGAAATTTTTAGTGGTGATTATGTACCAATGATATATTTAAGTAATGCTGATAGAAAGGCACTTAAAGATGCTGGACATGCAATGACTAGAGATATACCTAAACCAAATTTTGGTACAACTGTGACTAGTATTTTAAATGTGGCAAATGGTTCTTCAAGAAACACAGACCAAGCTGGTATGTATGATACTGAAACAGATGACATGCAAGGAAAAAATCCTGCAGTTATTAATATGAAAAAATCCTTTAAAAAAATAGGATATCCTAAGACTGTGGGTGATTTAGTTAAGATGACTGGTCTTAGATTAAATAGTAATGACCCTTCAAAAAATGAGGAAGTAAATCCTATGGTAAAAGCAACTGCACTTGCAACAAAAGTATGGGCAGAAAGAAAAAACATAGACCCAGCAGATATAGATGTTAAGGCAACAGATGCTGATAGAAAGGCAGCTGATAAGAATATCATCATTCAATTAAGAAGAGCACAAGATATGAGTGGAAAGGCTGATGTCACATTCTTAGATAACCCAAGAAAAAAGGTACAAATAGATATAAGGATTATAAATAAAGCGTTGGACATGTTCGATAAAATGAGACCCAACGATAAAGCAAAAATGCAATCAATAATTAGTAAGTCGTATAGAGGTTTACTTGATATAGTCAAAAGAGGACGCGTATGAAATATTTAAATACAAAAGAAGGTAGTCTTGAAGAATCAATCTCTAAGACTATGAGTGGTAAACCAGATTCATCATCACAACCTGTTGAATCAAAAGAAAAAGACAATTTAGTAGAATCTACTGCAAAAGAATTAGAAGAAGCAGGTGGAAAATATCTAAAGTATTCTGATTTACTTTTACAAAAAGGAAGAATGATGGCAAAAAATCAAAATACTGCCATGATTGATAGAGAACTTGATAAAGAGAAAAAGAAATTAGGTATAAAAGAATCGGTTGATACTAAACTTGAAGAAATGGCTTTAGTCATGACTGAAGCAGAAGGTGATAAAGAGAAATATCAAAAATTCTTTAGAGCTGCACTTGACAAATTTGGTGTAGATAGTCCTGCTGATTTAGAAGGTGCACAAAAGAAAAAATTCTTTAACTATGTGGATAAAAACTACAAAGGTGACCATGAAGAATCAGTTGATTTAGAAGAAGCTGATGCTAAATACATCACAGATAAAGACCAAGGTGATAGAGATTTACAAAAACTTATAAAAAAACATAAATTAACAATTAAAACACTTCAAAAAAATGTAAACCCTGGTTATGATGAAGTTGAAATTTCTGGTGATAAAAGAGAAATGGAAAAATTTCTAAAAATTACTGGTGAAGATGACTTTGTTAAATTTAATCCAAGAACAAAAACATTTGAAAATACTATAAAAGAATATATTAAACACGATGGTATTAGAAGAAGGGTTAAAGAAGGTGATGGTCGTAGAAAAGAAAACAAACTAAATGAAAAAGATTTAGACAAGAATGTTGATGAAACTCTAGATAGAATTAGAGAAGCAAATGTTGAAAAAGGAAAAAATATGAGAAGTATCCTTGCTGACATTTGGAAAGTCAATGAAGGTAAATCACCATTTGATAATAAGAAAGAAGAGCAGGAAGATAAACCGTTAAAGAAAACTTTAACAGGTAAGAAAACTACTAAAGTTGAAATTGAACCTGAAATAAAATAATGAAAAATATAAGGGAACTTCTTAAGGTAAATGAAGAACCTTTACCAAGACTATATTGTGATATGGACCAAGTCCTTGTAGCATTTCTAGATGGTACAAGAAAAATAACTGGTCAAGACTTTCAGAAGATGAATAGAGATACCCGTTGGAAGACAATAGGTAATGTTAAAGGATTTTGGGAGAACTTGGAATGGATGCCAGGTGCGAAAAGACTGTATCAAAGAATATCCAAATATGACCCCTACATTTTATCAGCTCATACTGATAAAGATGTTCGTTCTAAAGGGGGTAAATTCAAGTGGGTATTGAAGAATACTAGGATTCCGAAATCACATATAATAGTGACAAAAAGGGCCCTAAAACAGTCATACGCCACCCATAATGGAGAAGCTTCAGTTTTGATAGATGATTACATCAAAAACATAAAAGAATGGGAAAATAAGGGGGGTATCGGAATACATCATACTGATGTCAGTAAGACACTCAAAGAACTTACGAATTTAGGGTACAAATAATTATAAATACACATAACAAGGATTTATTAAGAAAAAATATATATTTTAGGAGTAATTAAAATGGCACTATGGGGAAAATCAACAACTGCCGAAGGTAGACCTAAATGGTTACCAGTAGATTCCAATGCATCGGGTTGCTCAGGTGCTAGAGAACATGCTATCGTTCAACCTGGAGGTTGGGCACTCGCATCTGGTCTTGCTGCTTCGGGTAATGACAACAAGGCTGCTGACCCAGAATTATTAGTTTGTATAAGCAACTTATCTAATGTTTTTGGAAACGCAAATATTTTAAGTATAGACTTTTCAAGTGGAGAGTATGCTGATGCTGCTACATTTGATGTTACATTAACATTTGATGAAGAAATCACAGTCACATCTGCTGCATATACAGCTAACCAAACAATAACAAACAAAATGTACTTGTTATTATCAAGACTTGGAGCAACTGATATGGCAGAGGACAATACTATCGGAGCTCAGTATTATTCTGGTTCTGGTACTAACCAAATAACATTCAGAGGCGTATTACAAGCTGCCGCTGCTGGTTATATTGGATGGTCTAATACAATGGTTAACTTTAACGGTACAGCTGCTGCTATTGATAATGATAGTCACGATATTCGTACGGCTAGATTAAATGGAACAGATAGTTCATCAACTAATGCAAATGACAGAATCATATTAAATGGTACAAATGGTACATCTGCAAATGCTGGTGATGGTCTGATGTTAGAACAAATAGATATCACACTTGAAGGTGTTGATTCTGAAACTGATGTCCGTTCTGAAACTAAATCTGGTGATGAAGAAGTGGTAGAAGTTTTATTAGAAGCTGGCTCACAAGAAACTGGTTCAGATAAACTTGCGTTAAACGCAACAGATAGTTCAGCTACTGATGCTAACGATAATATCAAAATGGAAGATTACACAAGTAATATTGCTTGTTTAACACAATCAGGCTCTAGTACAGGTACTGGTTTAATATTTAATGGTGTAACTACTACATAAACTGTTATAAATAGTTAAAAAATTGGAGTATATTATGGCTGATATTGATTTACAGAATTTAGAAGATAAAATTAAAGTTCTAGATGAAGACTTACAGAAGGTTAGTGACCTACTTGTAGAACTAGAACGAAAGAAAGTAAACGCACTTGCGACTATGAATGCCTTACAAGGAGCAAAGTCACAGTGCGTAACTTTAATAAAAGAATTACATAATGATGAAGACCAGGCTAAATCTGCGTCTAGTGATGACAGCTAAATACTGTCAGTAACATTCCCCTAATACATATGGGGTTTATATAAACCGAGCTTTCGGGCTCATTAACGGAGAAGCCAAATGGCAGATAAGAAAATAACAGCACTGACTGATTTATCAACAGGTGTTGCTGGTGCTGACTTACTTCATGTTGTAGATGACCCAACAGGTACACCTATTAACAAGAAAGTTTCAGTCACAAACTTTATCAACAACCTACCATCGTTTATCGGTTTCAGTAACTCAACAGAAGATATATCTTCTGCTACTCAAACTGCTATCTCAGTTGCAACAGCTATTACATTCCTTGAAACAACAGGAACTAATGCTGCTACAACACTTGCTGATGGTACAATAACTGGTCAAATCAAAATAATCGTACATGACACAGCTGGAGGTACATCTGAATGTACACCTGCTGATGTTCTAGGTTTTGTTGATATGGACTTCGTAACTGTTGGTGATACAGCTACACTTATGTGGACAGGTACTAAATGGGTATGCTTAGCATCTCATGCGGCGGCTGCTGATACAGGTGTATGTGAGGTGACATCTACTGACTAATAATCGGTAATTTGTCGCATCATAACAGTGCACAAAGGTTTGGGGGGGTTTATCCCCCCCAGATTTTAAAAAAGGAAAGAATTATGAAAACATTTAAAAATTATTTAAACGAAGCTAGTGGATTCGCAACAGGCCCAGTTGGTGAAAATCCTAACAATTTAGCTGGTGAGGTCACAGATACATTAGGGTCAGATATGTTTAGTCCCTCGAATTTAAAAAGAGTGAATGCTATCATAGGTTCTATTGCTAACATGGAATACTTAATACCTGAACATGCTGTTGAGAGATTAAGGAATTCATTAACAAAAATAAATTTAACATTTCCTAAAGTACCTACAATGGAAGGTAAGAGTGGTTCTTTTGATTTACCATTAACACTATTTGGTGGAAGATATGGTAAAACAGGTGAAGAAGCACCTGGTGAAGTCACAAATGATGACGGAATCTCACATAGGGTTGAAGGTGGATTATCACTTAAATTATCTTATGAAATGATGCCAGAAAATAGTTCTTGTAGGATTTTCGCAAAGATTGAGTAATTAATAATGTATGAAAAGATAACACCTCAAAATGTTATCATGTACGCAATTAAAAATTACGACAACCCACAATGCGAAGGTGAAAAAGAATTTGAGGATGATTTAAAAAGATTTAAGTATGTAAAAAGACTTCTTAGAAGATACTATGATACTGGTGTTTTAAAGGAAAGACTTTTATTAAATCATCTTATTGTCTTAAATAATGTATTCAGTACAGAAGCTGCAACTACATTATTACTCTATAAAATCCAATCAAACTACTGGCCCGCACTAAAGTCATTTTTAGTATTCCTAAATACTATTACAGAAGATGAATTAACAGAAATAGAATTAGATAACAAAGTTTTAGAGGTATTAAAAAAAGTATAATGGGTAGAGCAATAGACTTATTTGTAACATATAGATTTCTTAAACTATTAACAACACCGTTTAAGAAAACAGATGCTTATAAATTAGGAATTATAAATGATAAAGGTCATAGAATTTTGAAAAAAAATTCTGATAAACCTGAAGTAGAGTTAAATTCTTCTCAACAACAAGGTGCATATACAATACTACATAAACTAGTATTCAATATTAAGAAATTATTCAACAAAGTACCTGGTTTAAGGTCTAAAGTTGGTACATATGCAGCTGCATTATTCCTATTAAAAGATACATTCAAAGAATCTGTTGATGACCCAGATATGTTTGAAAGAGAGTTTATTAAGTTTCTAAAGGAAAATAAGATAGAATTTGATAATGAGATATCAGAAGAAGTGATAGGATTTGGAGAGGTTTTACCAAAAGGAAACTATGTGCTAGTTAATGATATACTAAATAAAGAAGATGAAGAAATATCTGCTACGAAAGGAGATTTGGTTATGACTTTTGAAGACCAATCACCAGTAGATACAATACTTGGAGTAGATATATTCCCTGTAATACACATTGCATCAAACGAAAAAATATTTGTATCACTAGAAGATATTAAGGAAGAATAAAAATGACAGCTAAATGGAAACAAATTGAATCTTATTATGATAGTAAATCTATTCATGAAAGTAGATTTAATATTAACAAAAAACAAGCACAGATGATTCTTGACTTAAAAAGAGATGAACTCAAAAAAATGAGATTTCTTGCTATGTTAGATATCGACAAAGATGAAGTTAAACAATTAGCAAAGAAAGACCCATCTATTGTCAGAGCAATAGGAAGACAAGGTGGAAGTTTTAGAACATCAATGGTAAGAAAGAGAGCAAATGAAGAAATAGATATGAGTGAAAGTAGGCTTGATGTTAAAAAGTTTGTAGAATTTTTAAAGAAAAAAGGTTTTAGAGATGTAGATAAATTTGTTGCACAAGGAAAAAAACTAAAATTAAAAGATGAAGATTTAACAAATTATATAGCCAAAGAACTTAATAAATTACCTAATCCATTTGTATCAGATATTAAAAAAAGATTTGTGGCAGGTGAAAACGAATTAGAAGAAGCAATTAAGATTAATTATGTTCTTGTTGATACCTCTAGAAATGATAAAGTTATTGCTATGAGTTCTGATGAACAAGGTGTAGAGGATTCTATGAGGACAGCAACCCTACCACCATTGAAAGTAAAAAATAAATCTTCTTTAAAAATTGTTAAATTAAAAAGACCTAAAGGTGATAATATGGCAGGTAAATTAATAGGAGAACCTCTAAAATCATGGGGTGAAGAAGTAGAACTAGAAGAAGCAACTTTCAGTCCAGCTATGGTTGATAAACTTAGAAAAGCATATGGCCCGATGAAAGGTAAAAAAATTGCACCTCAAATTCTAATGAAAATATTTGATAAATTTGATAAGAATAAAGATGCTTTAATTCAATTATATAAAGCAGACATACCTTTTGTTAGTACAATGGCAATGTCAAGACTTATGACAAAACATAAGATGAAAGCTCCAGAAATTAATAAACTTAGAGAAGATGCACCAACAAATGCGGTGGCACATGGGGGAGTAGATATGAATCCAACAGGTTTAGCTAAAAAGAAGAAAAAATTATATGATGGTAGAACAAAAGAATATAAATTACATAGAAGAAATTTAGAAGCACAAAGAGATAAAAGAATTAAAAGACTTAAAGCACAAAAAGATACTATATGTGGAAGTTTTAGAGAAAATTTAGATATTTACACAGTAAAAGAAGATAATATGGATATGCTTAGAGATATAGTTAAAAGAAAATCTGCTCAAGGTATAAAACTTGGAGATGGTAAGAAAGTAACAGTAGATATGCAAACTGCAAATGCTATATTATCTGCCATTGATAAAGTAAAACCAGCAACAAAACCAAAAATGATGACAATCGTTAATAAAGGTAATAGTAGACAATTTTTACAACTTGTTAAGTTAGTATTTGGAAAATAATCATGAAAACTTTCAGAATGTTTACAGAAGACTATGTAAACTCATATTCATTACATAGAACAAGTACAGGCCCAGGTATAAACTCATATGTACCTACTGCTGATTTGAATTTAAAAGCAGGTGTACAAAAAAAAGTAATTAAAAGAGGAAAAGTAAAAATGGGTGGTAAATACGATACTAAAGAAGGTACATTTAAAGGTAGTATGACTGATGTTATAGATGTAGTATTACAAGATATATCTCAACTACTTTATAAAGAATTAAATAGTGGTAAATTAACTACTTTTAACAAGATTGCTGGACTTGTAAAACAAAAGGCTTCTCTAGAGAAGTCACCTAGTGGCACAAGTAAAGTAATATTAAAACGCTAACATGAAAGGAGGTTATTTATGTTTAGTTTAATCATAGATACAATAAAAGAGAAACTAGGTGAGTTATCATCTTGGTCTGGTGGAGCTTTTATTGGAACGGGAGTATTGATTTTAATTGGTAGTCCCTTACTAGGTATGATAGCATATGGTGCTATTATATACGGTGCATATTTAATAATTAAATCAGGTTAATAACTTATGTTCGGTAGTGTCAGAGCGGTAATTATGGTTGTAGTGTTTATAGGTATCTCGGGTATCTTCGCTTATGTCATGAAACTTCGTTCTGACAATGCCATCCTAGAAGCAAATCAAATTAAATTAGAAATGTCAATCGAATCACAAAAAAAAGTGATTCAAAAACAAAAAGAAGATTTTAGTAAAATTCTTGCGGCAAACAAGAAGATGAATACTCTTGTCAATAATTTACAAAAAGATATTGACGCATTAGATAAAAGATTTAACAAGGGTGCAAGAGATTTTGGTAAACTTGCAAATGAGAAACCAAAACTTGTAGAAAAATTAATTAACAGAGGTAGTGATAGAGCAGGAAGATGTATTGAGATTGCTGGTGGTTCACCTTTAACAGAAAAGGAAATCAAAGCAACAAAGAAAAGTGAAATTAATACAGAATGTCCGTCTATAGCTAATCCAAATTATGAACCTTATTAGTGGAATATTACTTGCTGGTATTTTAACATTGTCTGGTTGTAGTTCAATCAAACAGTTAGATATTTTTAGTTTAGATTTTGAAAGAGAACCTCTTGCATTAGAAAAACCAACAATTCAAGAGTTAGAAAAATTAAAATGGATTATTATTACATCTGAAAATGCAGATGAAGTATTTAAAAAAATGAAAGAACAAGGACTTGACCCAGTCATATTTGGATTAAGTGATAATGATTTTAAATTACTTGCAAAAAACTTTGCACAAATTAGAGCTCATATGATGAAACTCAATGTTATGATAGATGAATATAAGAATTACTACGAATCAGATATTATAAATAATGATAAAGAAAAACAAGAGGAAAAAAAATAATGGGTTCTTTTAACGGATATTTAGATGCAAAGTTCATTCCACCAAGAAATTGGTCATTGGATGCACCACTCAAATTTAAATCAGCAACTCTTACTAATGAAGAAAGAGAAATGTTAGTAGAGTGTGGTATTCAAGTCACAAAAACAACAAGAACAATTACAGTACCAAAAGGATATGTCACAGACTTGGCTTCAGTTCCTAGAATCTGTTGGTCGTTTATCGCACCATTTGATGTAGCAAGAGCAGCTGTAGTTCATGATATCATGTATGAAAAAATAAATGGAGCATTTAAAAAAGGAATTATAGAATCCAAAAAAGAGAGAGAAGTATACAGAAGAATAGCTGACCATATGTTTTTAGAAGGTATGGAATCAGCTGAACCACCTGTATCAAAATGGAAAATAAAATCTGCATACTACGCAGTCAGAATGTTTGGTCGTTGGGCAATAAATAGTTCTGCACCTAGAAAAGGAATCTAAAATGTGGGAAATAATAAAAGAAATGGCGGATGACCGCCTTTGGATTTATACTGGTATTGTTGGAGCATTATTAGGTGCTGCATTTCTAGCATGGTTTAAAGATACAAGAATGGGATTATGGATGTATTCTAAATTTGATGCATTCCTAGACTTTCTAGTTGAAAGGTGGGGTTGGACTTGGTTTAAACAAGATGAAAATGCTTGGCGTAAAAGATATCCTAAAATTACAAAAAAAATAGATGAAATGGAACAAGAAATAAAATCTATAAAAAGGAATATGAGATAATGCCAGTCACAGATATAGAATTAGATGTAGAAATTCTTAAAAAAGAAGTCAATGATATGAAAGTAATTCATGGTCGTTTAGATACTGCTATCACAAAGATAACAGATGTATCTAATTGTATCAATCGTATGTTGGCAGTTCATGAAGAAAAGATAACTCAACAAGAAGAAGTTCAAAATAAACAACAAACAGACATTGACAGTAATGTTAAAGAATTACATTCTAGAATTACATCAAATCATCAAGAAGTATTAGAAAGAATGACAAAACAGCATCGTGAAGCAGATTTAGAAATCAGAAGATTAAGAGAAGATGTAGTTCATAGAATTGGTGTATTAGAAAAATGGAAATATCTAGTTATAGGCGGTGCCATTGTAATTGGATTTATTATACAAACATATATGAAACATTTCATGTAAACCCTTGACATTTTACTATATACCTGTTAGTATGGCATAATGTATTATATTGACCAGAAGTATCTACTTTTATTATCATCTCAATTAAAACAATTCAAGAAAAAATCAGACGGATTATATAATTTTCGTTGTCCCTACTGTGGTGATTCTAAAAAGTCTGAAACAAAGGCCAGAGGATTCATATTTCGTAAAGAAAACTCTATGATATATAAGTGTCATAATTGTGGTATTGGAGCTAGTTTTAAGAATTTTATAAAACAAGTTGATTCAAAAATTTATAATGAATATATACTAGAACGGTATAAAAAGAAAGAAGTAGAACCCGACATAAGTCAGTTCAGAAAACCTAAATTTTTGTTAGGAGATTCACCATTAAAATCTCTTATCAAAGTATCAACATTGGAGCACAATCATCCCGTAAAGAAATTTTTAGAGAAAAGACAAATTCCAAGTCGTTTTCACTATGAATTATTTCTTGCTCCAAAGTTTTTTGAATGGGTTAATACTTTAGTACCAAATAAGTTTCCTAGTCTAGATGGTGACCATCCAAGATTGGTAATACCGTTTTTTAATACTAAAGAAAAGATGTTTGCTTTTCAAGGAAGAGCATTCGGGGAGGAAAAACCAAAATACATAACCATAGTTCTTGATTCAGAATCACCTAAAATTTATGGTATTCATAAAATAGATTGGAATAAAAAAGTTTATGTAGTTGAAGGCCCTATTGATAGTTTGTTTTTAGATAATTGTATTGCAACAGCTCAATCAGATTTAAGAGTTGGTCATAAAGATAATGTAATTCTTGTACCTGATAATGAACCTCGTAATAAGGAAATTGTAAAACAGATTGAAAGATTTATTGATGATGGTTATTCTGTGGTCTTATGGCCAGAATATGTGAAAGAAAAAGATATTAATGATATGATACTGTCTGGTAAAACAACAGTAGAGATACAGAAAATTATAAATGAAAATGTGTATAATGGTATTAATGCCAAAACACAATTTGTTTTTTGGAAAAAGGTAGAATTAAAAAATGAAAAAAAGTTATCTAGGAATCAGTATAGACACGGATAAAGATAAACTACTATCAGAACAAGCAGAAAAATTATTAAAAGATTATTATTGTAAAGAGGGAGAAGATTCACCACAGATGGCATTTGCTCGTGC
>PVBE011268258.1_pt1 | contig 11384 bp, 8 predicted proteins | sample 1631181 | NCBI WGS metagenome assembly PVBE01 (sample SAMN08397723, study PRJNA350692) | Marine metagenome, whole genome shotgun sequencing project. | isolation source: water | place: Pacific Ocean | collected 2012-04 | reverse complement strand
TCCAACATCACGTTCCTCAAGACGGCGGTGAACGCGGTGCATCGGGCGCGCGGCGACAACGAGCTCGACGCGATCGATTTCCTCAAGCTGGCGCGTGAGAAGGGCCGCACGCTCGGGATGGACGATACGCTGCTGCAGCGCCCGGTCAATGTCGGCTTCTCGGGCGGCGAGAAGAAGCGCAACGAGATTTTCCAGATGGCGATGCTCGACCCGAGCCTCGCGATCCTCGACGAGACCGATTCGGGCCTCGACATCGATGCGCTCAAGGTTGTTTCCGACGGCGTCAACGCGCTCCGCGGGCCCGACCGCTCGATGGTGCTGATCACCCACTACCAGCGCCTGTTGAGCTACATCGTGCCCGATCAGGTCCACGTGCTGTCGGGCGGGCGCATCGTCGCCACGGGCGGCAAGGAGCTCGCGCTCGAGCTCGAGGAAAAGGGCTACGCCATGTTCGACGACGCCCCGGAGGCGGCTTGATCATATGGCGGACGTGACCCCGATCAACGAAGCGGCCGCGCCCTATCTGGCGCAGTTCGCCGAGGCCCGGCCCGGCCTGCAGGGCGCCCGGGCGCCGTGGCTCGGCGTGCTTCGCGATCATGCGATCGAGCGCTTCGCCGAGACCGGTCTGCCGACGTCGCGGATGGAGGACTGGCGGTTCACCGACCTTCGACGCATGGCCCGAACCGAGTTCGCCGTAACTGCTTCTGACACCACGCCCGAGCTTGATTGGGTCGCGCCGTGGTATCTCGACGGGCCGTGTCACCGCCTCGTTTTCGCCAACGGCCGGTTTGCGCCACATAGCTCCGATATCGGCGCGCTTCCGCCCGGTGTCCGGTTGCAGCCGCTCGCCGACGCGGTCTCGGACGATCCTGACCTCCTCGCCTCCGATCTCGGCAGATGCGCCGATCGTCATGACGGTGCGCTGGTCGATCTGAATACGGCGATGATGCGGGACGGCTTGGTGCTTCACCTGGATCGTGGCGTGGCGCTCGATGCGCCGGTCCAGCTCGTCCATGTCGCCGTCGCGCCCGAAGAGCCTGTGGCGCTGCATCCCCGCGTCCTGATCGTCGCCGAGGAAGGCTCGCGGGCCAATGTGTTCGAGACTTATCTCGGCATCGGCGGTCAATCGTCCTGGACCAACGCGGTCACCGAAATCACGGTCGGTTCGGACGCCGCCATCGCTCATATCAAACTGCAGCAGGAAAGCGCGAAGGCCTTCCATACAGGATTCAACCGCGTCGCGGTGGCCAGCGGCGGCTCTTATTCCGGCTTCGTGATGTCGCTCGGCGCCCAGCTCGCGCGGACCGAGACCCGGGTCGCGCTCGACGGCGAGCACGCCTCGTGCCGGATCGACGGCAGCGCGCTGCTGCGCGGCCGCCAGCATGGCGACGTGACCACCGAGATCGACCACCGCGTGCCCAACGGCGAGAGCCGACAGACCTTCAAGAATGTGCTCGACGACCGCAGCCGTTCGGTGTTCCAGGGTCGCGTGGTGGTGCGGAAGGACGCGCAGAAGACCGATGCCGGCCAGTCCAACCGCAATTTGCTGCTGTCGCCCGGCGCCGAGGCCGATTCGAAGCCCGAGCTCCGCATCTTCGCCGACGACGTCAAGTGCAGCCATGGCGCGACTGTCGGCGAGCTCGACAAGAACGCGTTGTTTTATCTCCGAAGCCGCGGGATCGATGCCGGTGAGGCGCGCGGGCTCCTAATTGAAGGGTTCGTCGGCGAGTTGATCGACGGCGTCGCCGAGCCGGCGATTGCGGCGCAGCTTCGCCGGGCGCTCGATGGCTGGCTCGCTTCCGGACGCGATGACGCGAGGAGCGTGGCATGAGCAGTCCCAACGGCTCCTACGACGTCGAGCATATCCGCGCGGATTTCCCGATCCTCGCCTCCGAGGTCTATGGCCACAAGCTGGTCTATCTCGACAACGGGGCGAGCGCGCAGAAGCCCAAGGCGGTCATCGACTCGATCCGCCATACCTACGAGGCCGAGTACGCCAACGTCCATCGCGGCGTCCACTACATGAGCCAGAAGGCGACCGAGGCGATGGAGGGCGCACGCGAGAAAGCCCGCGATTTCCTCGGCGCCGCCGACGAGCGCGAGATCATCTTCGTCCGGGGCGCCACCGAGGGCATCAACCTGGTCGCCACGAGCTGGGGCGGGACGGAGCTTGGGCCGGGCGACGAGATCGTGCTTACCGTGATGGAGCACCACTCCAACATCGTGCCCTGGCAGCTTATCGCCGAGCGCACCGGGGCGGTGATCAGGGTCGCGCCGATCAACGATGCCGGCGAGCTGATCATGGACGAGCTCGAGAAGCTTCTCGGCCCGCGCACCAAGATGGTCGCCGTCACCCACGTCTCCAACGCCCTTGGCAGCGTGGTCGACGTCGCGACAATTATCCGCATGGCGCACGATCACGGCGCGCTGACCCTGATCGACGGCTGCCAGGCGGTGCCGCATATGGCGGTCGACGTCCAGGCGCTCGACGCCGACTTCTACGTGTTCTCGGGCCACAAGCTCTACGGGCCGAGCGGCATCGGCGTGCTTTACGGCAAGGCGGATCTGCTCGATGCGATGCCGCCCTATCAGGGCGGCGGCGAGATGATCAACACCGTCACCTTCGATGGCTCGACCTGGGCCGAATTGCCCTACAAGTTCGAGGCCGGCACGCCCCATATTGCGGGCGCCATCGCGCTCGGCGCGGCGATCGACTACGTACTCGGAATTGGACTCGAACGTATCGCCGCGCACGAGAGCGACCTGCTCGACCACGCCACGCGGCGGCTGCGCGAGATCAATAGCGTCCGCCTCATCGGCACCGCGCGTGACAAGGCCGCTATTCTGTCGTTCGAGCTCGACGGCATCCATCCGCACGACGTCGGCACCATCCTCGACCGCGAGGGCGTCGCGGTGCGCACCGGCCATCACTGCGCCCAGCCCGTGATGGACCGCTTCGATGTCGCGGCGACGGTGCGCGCCTCGTTCGGCCTCTACAACACCCGCGACGAGGTTGACGCGCTGGTCGCGTCGCTGCGGCGCGTACAGGAGATCTTCGGCGTATGATGGACCTCCGCGATCTTTATCAAGACGTGATCATCGATCACAACAAGAACCCCCGGAACTTCGGCCGCCCCGAGACCTGCGATCACGAGGCCAACGGCAACAACCCGTTGTGCGGCGACAAGGTGACGGTGTTCGTCAGCATGGCGGGAGACGTCATCGAGGATGTCCGGTTCGAGGCGCGGGGCTGCGCCATCTCGGTCGCTTCCGCCTCGATGATGACGGAGCTGGTCAAGGGCAGGAAGCTGGCCGATGCGCGGGCGATCTTCAAGGACTTCCGCGACGTCGTCACGCGCAAGGAAGATGTCGGCGCGGACGATCTCGAGCGTCTCGACAAGCTCGCGGTGTTGACCGGCGTTCGCGAGTTTCCCATGCGAGTCAAGTGCGCGACGCTGCCGTGGCACACCATGTCGGCGGCGCTCGACGATTCCGAGGAAGAAGTGACAACCGAGTAGCGCCGGCCAGCGGGCCGCGCGGTGGAGAATGAAGATGGACGATCCAGGGACCACACAGCAGCCGGACAAGCCGGCGACGTCGTCGGCGGGCGAGGGGCCCCCCGACGCCGACGCGCTGCGCCGAATGGCGATCGAGGCGATCTGCACCGTCTTCGATCCCGAGATTCCGGTGAATATTTACGACTTGGGCCTAATCTACAGCGTCGAGGTGCTGCCCAACGACAACATCGAGATCGTCATGACGCTCACCTCGCCGATGTGCCCGGTCGCCGAATCGCTGCCGGGCGACGTCGAGATGCGGGTGCGCGACATCGACGAGGTCAACGACGTCAACGTCATGCTGACATGGGACCCGCCGTGGACGCCGGACTTGATGAGCGAAGCGGCCAAGCTCGAACTCGGATTCATGTAGGGGACGAAGCGCTGAGATGTCGATGATGAACATGCAGACGATGACGCTGACGGACGGCGCCGCGAAGCGCGTCCGCGAGCTGATGGAAAAGCGCGCCGAGCCCTCGGCGGGGCTCCGGGTCGGAATCCGCACCGGCGGCTGCTCCGGCATGGCCTACACCATGGAGTTCGCCGCCGAAAAGCAGCCGCTCGACGAGGTGGTCGAGGACAAGGGCGTGACCGTCCTGATCGACAACAAGGCGCTGATGTACCTGATCGGCTCCGAGATGGACTATGTCGAGGACAAGCTGCAATCCGGCTTCGTGTTCAACAATCCCAATGAAAAGGGCCGCTGCGGCTGCGGCGAGTCGTTCCACATCTAGGACGCATGCTCCCGATGCCCAAGGTCTACGCCATCGACGGGATCGTGCCCGTCGTCGCTCCGTCGGCGTTCGTCCATCCGACGGCCGTTCTGATCGGCGACGTGATCGTGGGTCCCGACTGCTATGTCGGCCCGGGCGCATCGATGCGCGCCGATTTCAGCCGCATCGAGATGAGGCAAGGAGCCAGCTTCCAGGACAACTGCACCGCCCATTGTTTCTCTGGCGGGTCGGTCATGATCGGCGAGCGCGGCAATATCGGCCACGGCGCGGTGCTGCATGGATGCACCATCGGCGACCGCGCGCTGATCGGCATGAATTCCGTCGTCATGGATGGGGCGGTGATCGGAGAGGACTGCATCGTCGCCGCGCTGTCGTTCGTCCGCGCCGGCTTCGAGGCTCCGCCCGCGACCATTCTCGCCGGCGTCCCGGCCGAGGTGAAGCGCGCCCTCGGCGAGCGCGAGTTCGCCTGGAAGGCTGCGGCGGCACAGGATTATCTTGAACTCGTTCCGCGCTGCCACGCATCGCTGGAAGAGGTCGAGGCACTGACCGAGCCGAACGGCGCGCGTCTTGCCATCACAGGATCACGCCCGCTGCATACCATCGCCCGGGACGGCACGGGCGAATGATTCAACCCGGTCAGATCACACTCTAATTTTTTTGATTTAGTGGCCCCGTGGAGTTTCGGGGCCGCCGAGCCGAGGTATCAGTTGCTGGAGACCTTGATCCCGGGCGTCCGCAGGTCGGCCAGGCGGCTGGCGAGGGTGCCCCGCATGGCCTGAAAAGCCGCCAGCTGCTTGCCCTTGAGCTTGCGACCCGATGGCAGGCGCACCCTGAGAGGGTTGACCTGGCGGCCACCGACCAAGACTTCGAAATGGAGGTGCGGGCCGGTCGCGGTGCCGGTCGATCCGACATAGCCGATAATCTGACCCTGCTTGACGCGGCTGCCCGACGTCACGCCCCGGCGGAACGAGCGCAGGTGGGCATAGGCGGTCGCGTATTGCGAGTTGTGGCGGATCTTGATGTACTTGCCGAAGGCGCCCTTGCGGCCGCGATAGACGATCCGCCCGTTGCCGGCCGCAAAGACCGGTGTGCCGCGCCGCGCGGCGAAGTCGACGCCGCGATGCATGCGGGTGTATCTGAGGACAGGATGGCGGCGCCGGCCATAGCGCGAGGTCAGCCGCGCCCCGTCGACCGGCGTCCTGAGTAGCGGTTTCTTCGCGCTCTGGCCGTTCTCGTCGAAATAACCGGCCCGGCCGCGCTTGTCGACGAAACGGTAAAACCTGTGGGTCGCCTTGCCGAGGCGCAGGCTGGCATAGACGATCTTCCCGTCGCGCACCTTCTCGCCGCTCTCGGTGGTCAGCCGCTCGAAGACCACGTCGAAGCCGTCGCCCGATTGCATGTCGCGCTGGAAATCGACATCCCAGCTATAGATCCGCATCATCTCGATCAGGATGGCGGGCGGCAGCCCGGCCCTTCGCCCGGCGACGTAGAGGCTCGATTTGACGGTGCCGCTGCCGCGAACCAGCTTGGTCCGAAGCTCGCGCTTGGTTTCGCCCGCCTTGAACGATCCGTCGTCGCGCAGGCGGACCATCACGTCGCGCTCGACGTTGGCGCGAAGCGCGATCTCGCGCAGCGTCGCCGGGGCGTCATCGGCCGCGCCCGGGCGCATGGTGACCGTGATCTTCTGGCCCGGAAGGATCGAGCGCGGATTGTAGACCTTGCGCAGCGCCACGATCGCCGCGTGGCCCTGATTGCGCGGCACCCCAGCCTTGACCAGCAGTTTCATCAACGTGTCGCCGCTGCGGACGGTCAAGCTCCGGTGGGTGTCGATCTGGCGGACCGCGGGCGCGGGCCCGGTCAGCATCGCGACCTGCGCGTCCACCGCGGGCGTCGGTGCCGCGACTTCCTTTGGCGCGGGCGTCGGCGCAACCGGCGCCGCGGCGGCTTCTGGCGCCTTCACCTCGGTCTCGGCAGGAATATCCGGCACCATTGCCGTTGGGATCTGATCCGGTGCGCCATCGGCACGGGTATCGTTGGCTGGTCCGAGGACCGCGCCGGCGCCGGCGATAAACAGGCCGCCCAGAGCGCCGGCGTGCAACAACGCCCGCACCGGACGGGGCTTGCCGCCGAGCCGCCGATTACCTCCCAATGACAGGATGGACCCCTTTAGCACTGTTAACCAACCGTTTTACTGACCCAACTACGCGCACCGAAACTACGATGCTTGACGACCTTAGCCCATGTCAAGAATCAGAGTCTTAAGATTCGCAAGCATTTTAGATATCTGCCGGTTCCTCGTCCAGTGGCTCCCCGGACGGGCGTGTTGGGCCAAATCCGCGAATTTTCACCGGGTTGACGCCGAGTTTCCCGACGGACAATACTGATTGCTCCCGGCTGCGGCCAACTTTCGGCGTCGAATTGTGTTCCGTTCAGTTGAAAATTTGCTTCGCCCCAGCACGGTCGCCATCGTCGGTGCGTCCGATAGCGGCGGCGCAGGCTGGCCGCGCTCGATCTACGGCAATCTCGAGCAGGCGGGATTTCCGGCCAAGGTCTATCTGATCAATCCCCGGCGCGACGAGCTGTGGGGCCGCAAGGTCTATCCCGACTTCGCGTCGCTCCCCGAGCCGATCGATCTGGCGCTGTCGATCATCCCCGCCGAGGCCGTCGTCGACACCATGTCCGAGGGGTTGCGGCACAGCCTCAAGGCGGCGCTGATCTTCGCCGCCCGGTTCGGCGAGGGCGGCGATGTCGAGGGCGAAGGCCGGGCACGGGCGATCAGGGAGCTGTGCGAGACTGGCGGGCTGCGCGTCTGCGGCCCCAACTGCATGGGCGCGATCTCGCTGCGCGAGAATATGCTGTTCTACCCCTCGCCCCGGGTGCGCGGGCTGCCGGCGGGGCCGATGGGAGTGGTCTTCCAGTCGGGCGGCACGTTCCAGTATTGGCTGCAGCAGGGGGCAGTCCGGGGGCTCGGATACTCCTATGCGGTGTCGAGCGGCAACGAGATCGACCTCGACCTCGCCGACTATATCAATTTCCTGGTCGAGGACGACGAAACCCGGCTGATCGCCTGCATGGTCGAGGGCATTCGCCGCCCAGCGGCGTTCATGGAGGCGGCGCGGAAGGCGCTGGCGGCCGGAAAACCGATCATCCTGGTCAAGGTCGGCGCCAGCGAGCGCGGCAGTGAGGCGACGCGCAGCCATACCGGCGCGCTTGCCGGCGACGACGACGTGTTCGACGCCGTCTGCCGCAAGTACGGCATTATCCGCTGCCCAAGCCTCGACGATATGATCGAGACCGGCCTCGCCTTCCAGGCCGGGCGCATTCCCGACGGCAAGGCCGTCGCCATGTCGGGCTATTCGGGCGGTGCGACGGGGCTGTTCCTCGACTATGCCGCCGCCGAGGGACTTGAGCTGGCAGAGCTGTCGGAGGCCACGAACGAGGCCCTCGCGCCGCTTCTCGATCCGGGTCTCAAACCGGCGAATCCGCTCGATACCGGCGCCGGTATCGCTGGCCAGCCCGACAAGTTCACCGAGATTTGCCGCATCGTGGCAAGCGATCCGGCGGTCGACATCGTGTCGATGCAGGGCCAGCTGCCGGCGTCGACGGACGAGCGTGCCCGCCCCGAAAACTTTTCCGCCGTGGCCGAGCTAGGCAAGCCCATGGTGGCCCACGGTCGCATGAGCCAGAACGTCACCGAGGCCGGGCGCGACTTTCAGACCGCTTGCGGCGTGCCGTTCCTGCAGGGCTTGCCGGAGGTGGTTCGCGCGCTGAAGGCGCTCGGCGCGTATGGTGAGCGAGCTCGCCGCGGCATCGCGCCGATGGCCGAACCCACCGGATCGCCTGAGGCGATCGAGGGTGATGCGATGGAAGAAACGCTGGGGGCGCTCGGCCTGACGCCGCCTCGGAGCACGCAGGCCGCGACGCCTTCGGAAGCTGGCGAAGCGGCGCGGACGCTTGGGTTTCCCGTCGCGCTCAAGGCCGTGACGCAAGATGCGATCCACAAGACGGAGCTCGGCGCGGTCGCCCTCGGCCTCGGCGATGCGGCCGCGGTCGAAGCGGCCGCCGGCGATATCGGCGCCCGGCTCGGAGCGGCAGGTGTCGCGGTCGAGGGCTACCTGGTCCAGGAGATGGTCGCCGGCCTCGAAGTCATCCTCGGTGTTCGCGACGATCCCCAGTTCGGCCCGTTCATGGTCGCCGGCCTTGGCGGCGTTTTCGTCGAGGCCATCGGCGACGTCGCGTTCCGCCTGCTGCCGGTGAGCGCCGATGATGCGCGCGACATGCTGGACGATCTCCGTGGCAAGGCGCTGCTTGGCGCGTTCCGAGGGGCCCCGCCGCGCGATGTGGACGCCCTGGTTCGCGCCATGGTCGGGCTCTCCGAGCTTTACCTCGACCACCGGAATCATCTGAGCGACCTCGAGATCAATCCGCTGATGGTTCTCGCTGAAGGCGACGGGGTTCGCGCGGTCGACGTCAGGCCGGTACGGCGGATCGAGACCTCGTAGCCGGCGCAACCTTGCCGTCGTCTCAGGCGCGTGCCGCGCGAAATTCTCTCAATTTGCACAATTTGCAAATATTCCGACGTTAATCATGTCGGGCAAAAGGCCCTTAATAGAACACACCATAAGATCGCCCTCCAACAGCCGAATACGGCGTGTCGAAAGTGGTTCCGGCCAATCGCCGGCATTAGGGGCGGGGCGAGCTTGGATCATCCTCTGAACGACTCCCCGGAGACGGAAGAGCAACAGGCCGTCGACGAGCGCATGGCGTCGGTCGACGCTCGCAAGCTCGGCGGCGACGCCGCGAGCGATCGCGGTTCGGCCTCGCAGCGCGACGACGTCGATCAAGGCGCGCTGCTGTCGACCCTCCACGTCGGATCCAGTATCCCCGGCGATCCCGTCAGCGGATCTCCGCTGCCATACGAAATCACCGAAGCGGAGTATGCCCGTACCGCATCGTTGCAAAGCTCCGGTCGCGACACCGAGCAGACGGAGGACACCGGAAGCGGCCCGCTCACTTACACGGAAACGGGAGCGAATCTCGTCGGCGACGTCCGCCGCGCCGGTGCCTCGAGCGACAGGGATTCGGAGCGAGAGGATTCGGAGAACCTCGGCCGGCCGGACAGCTCGGAGGTCGACCCGGCGAGTCAGATCGCCGGCGCGAACGTCGAATTCGTGCACCGAGAGGGAGTCGATGGCGAGGACGGCGAGGCGTTTGTCGATGGCTCCGGTACGCAGGCCGGGGCTAACGCGGGTTCGTCCGTCACGACCGGTATCGCGCCGGAGCTCATGCCTGGCGAGATGGGCCCCGGCCTGTTGGGCCCCGGCCAGCTCGGCCCGGGTCAGTTTGGCCCCGGCCAATTTGGGCTCGGTCAATTTGGTCCAGGTCAGTTCGGTCCCGGCCAGTTCGGTCCTGACAAGCTCGGCCCCGACAAGCTTGGTCCCGACCAGTTCGGCGACCGGCATTTCGCCCGAGAGCGGTACGACGAAGAGCCGGAAGAGTCCTTGCGCCCGGTCATCGAGGAGACGCCCAACAAGCCGCCGGTGAACCATGCCAACGCGCCCGCGCTGAACACCTCGCCCGCGTCGGGCGCCGAGGACACGGCGATCGATCTCGACATCGCGGCCTCGTTGACCGATCTCAGTGAGAACCTTTCGATCACCATCAGGGGTGTCCCGACGGGTGCGGTCCTTTCGGCCGGCACCGACAACGGCGACGGCACCTGGAACCTGGATCGGGCCGATCTCGCCGATCTTACGATCACGCCGCCGGCCGATAGCGACGCGGATTTCTCCCTGTCCATAACCGCGACCAGCACCTCGGAAGTCGACAGTGCGCGGGCCACTCGGGTCGTGAACGTCGCGGTCGACGCTGTCGCCGATGCGCCGGTTCTCACTGTTAGCGATGCAGGGGGCGGCGAGGACAGCGCCATCGCGCTCGACATAGGCGCCGCGCTGACAGATACCGATGGCTCGGAGACCCTGTCGCTCACCGTTGCGGGGGTGCCGATGGGCGCGCGGCTATCGGCCGGCACGGACAACGGCGGCGGTGTCTGGACGTTGAGCCCCGACCAGCTTACGGGCCTCACCGTCACGCCGCCCTCCGACAGCGCCGCCGATTTCACGCTGACCGTGACGGCGGCCAGCAGCGACGGCGGCGACGTCGCGCGATCGGTCGGCACCATCGACGTCACCGTCAGCGCCGTCGCCGATACCCCGACGCTCAGCGTTGCCGACGCCTCGGGCGTCGAGGACGGCGCCATCGCGCTCGACATAGGCGCCGCGCTGGCGGATACCGATGGCTCTGAGAGCCTGTCGATCACCGTCTCGGGGGTGCCGTCGGGCGCCAGCCTGTCGGCCGGCACGGACAACGGCGACGGGACTTGGACACTGACCCAGGCACAGCTCTCGGGCCTCACCGTCACGCCGCCCTCCGACAGCGACGCCGACTTTTCGCTGACCGTGACGGCGGCCAGCAGCGACGGCGACGACGTCGCGCGGGCCGTCGAGACGCTGAGGGTCAGCGTCAATCCGTCCGCCGATGCGCCGGTTCTCACCGTCGGCGATGCGGGGGGCGGGGAGGACAGCGCCATCGCGCTCGACATTAGCGCCGCGCTGACGGACCTGGATGGCTCGGAGACCCTGTCGATCACCGTCGCGGGGGTGCCGTCGGGTGCGCGGCTGTCGGCCGGCACCGACGGCGGTGGCGGCATCTGGACGCTGAGCCCCGGCCAGCTTTCCGGCCTCACCATCACGCCGTCGGCTGGCGACGACGCCGACTTCTCGCTCACCGTGACCGCCCGCAGCGCCGACGGCGACGATACCGCCTTGGCGACCGCCACGCTTCAGGTCACGGTCGACGATAACGCGACCTTCGGCGGAAGCAGCGACGACATCCTGGTAGGGAGCGGGAGTCGCGACACGATCTACGGCCTCGGCGGCGACGATACGATCTCCGGCGGCAGCGGCAAGGATGTTCTTTACGGCGGCACCGGCGATGACACCATCTCCGGGGGCAGCGGCAAGGATGTCCTTTATGGCGGCGCCGGCGACGATACGATCTCCGGCGGCAGCGGCAAGGATGTTCTTTACGGCGG
>PVBE010733614.1_pt1 | contig 11384 bp, 22 predicted proteins | sample 1631181 | NCBI WGS metagenome assembly PVBE01 (sample SAMN08397723, study PRJNA350692) | Marine metagenome, whole genome shotgun sequencing project. | isolation source: water | place: Pacific Ocean | collected 2012-04 | reverse complement strand
TGACTAATTCACCTAATTTCATTATTTACTTCTCCTAACTTAACTCTTACACTATATTAGACGTATTAAAACCCAAAAGGTTTAGTCTAATTTCACTTTTTCTTCTTTTTTTTCGTAGTAGTAATCTGTTGGGATTTCCCTTACGGTACGATTTCAATAGTTCTTGTCTTATAATTTCTGCTCTACTTCGTTTCATTGAATTCCTCATCATCAAAATCAAAAAATAATTCATCACGATCATCATCCATATTGTCTAAGATCACCTCTACAAATAGTTCATCGAGGCACTTTTCTGTAATTTCTATGTTATTGTCCATCATGCAACTCCTTATCAATTGTTTGTAATACCGCTATTATACCATATACCCCCGACAAGCGGTGTCGGGGGTCATGATTTATTTTGATTTTTTCTTGTCCACACTACCAGGAACCCGACCAAAGAACCCATCAGGAAACCTAGTAGTGTACACAGAATCAAGGGTATCATCATCGATACAATCCTAGATTCCTCTGGAAAGCTTCTTGTACAGGATCCATCTTGAGGGGTTTTGTATTGGATTCGTTGACCATAGTCGAAATAACATCTGCAACCACATCGGGTTCTATGGTATGATAATCACATAGGTAATGTCCGAAAAGGTGTGGGATGTCTGCATCCTCTGTAAGTCTCACCACACTTGGTGATGTGAACTCCATGTCACCCTTACTCTCTTCTATGTCGGGATAGACTAATTCAAACCTATCACACAACTTATAGAATTCCTCTATTTTCTGTCTCAGTTTACTATCTTTTGCCGCCATAATATCTCACTCCATGTCCTTCTACTACTAGTTGATTATTGATACTCGTTTTGAGTTCCTCACGAATTTCTTCACCATCATCTTCACTGAGTTCTACTCTGATATAGAATAGTTCTCCTAGACATCTACCATATTTACCTACCCCATGTGATCGTATAATTATCTCGTAATCATGTTCATCAAGAATTTCAATCAATCTAGCCTTTGCAGCCAAACCTTTTTTCTTTTCTTCAAGATCCCTTGTTCTACTTTCGGGAGTGTTTATCCCGTACAGTCGAACTCTAATCTTCCTATGTACCGAGAATCCCAAGTCTACGAGTGCATCTACCGTATCCCCATCTATGACTTTCAATACCTTTGCATTATATTCAAAACTAACATCATATCCCATCAATTTTTCTCCATATCCATATTGGTTCACAGAACACCTCATCTAGACGTTCTTGACCATGTTCAGTTCCCGTCTGTATTCCCCTACAGTTTGGACGTTTTGCGAGTTCCATACCTATGCAACCCTTGTACTCACTGTCTGAGAATTTAGATAGGAAATCATTCATCGGATCACATATCCCCAATGGTATATCCTTGCCTGTTGCACGCTGATATATATCGGATATATTGACCAACAAATGTCCATTTGGTTTGAGTGTATTCCACACATTCTCTAATGCAACGTGTAGGAATTTCTCATTCCAATTCTTTAAATTCTTATGTCTTACCCATGATTGGGTACTTTCTTCACTGTATCTCTCTACATCGAAATACGGTGGACTCGTAAATATAGTATCAAAGTACTTACTATATTGTGTCAAATTGACATCTTCTGCTGCATCACAGATGAATCGGGACGTTTTCCCGTCCTCGAAAAATCCTGTATTTGTTTCGTAATAATCTTTTTGCAGCTTATAAATTTCATGATTGATTGTCCTGGGATCTATACCCACATACTCACGTCCTGCATGACTTGCATAAAATCCTGCAAGTCTATCACCCCAGCCCATTGAAAAGTCGAGTACATTTTCCGATTTAAAATAATCGTATATGCACTTTGCAACATTTGGTTTGAATTGAGAACAGATGTACTTCCGTATACCTATCATGGTACGGAGAATCTTCTCATCCATATGTGTAAACTTCATAGAGTACATTGCACCCATAAGGGTAGTCATGAACTCCTTACTGTTCCAAGTCCTTTCGGGTCCTGGAGATACCGTACCACTGACTGACCATCTGTTCTTCACTTGAAAATAGTTAGAAGATGCATTACCTACGTTGTTCCTACGGAAATAAATCTGTTTATCACCATAGGTTAAATCGTAGGTATATGTATCCATTTTGGTATACCAAGTATCCTCGACCAATAGATCGGGATACTTGATACCCTTTAGTTTCATGTATTCTTTGTATAGTGTATTCTCTGTTATTGTCGGATAGGGTATAGGATATGACATCAATACCTCTGCAAGGGTTTCCTTTACGTCATCCTTATCAAAAGTTTCTAATATATGTGACCACTCATATTCCTCAATACGGAAATATGGTTTCATATCCTTGAATCTATCGAAATAATCTAGGTACAAGCGTCACCATCCCAACAAATACTAACCCAATAATACGTCATATAGAATTCCTCTAGTGTCATGGTAATAACCCCGGAAATGCCTTTTCAACACATGATTTAGTCAAACCATTGTATTCTAACTTACCCTTCACCGATTGTAGAACCAAGTCCGATTCACTTGGATGTAGTGTTTCCAATAAGGTGATGAATAACTGTTCCACTTGTGGTTTGGTCATTCCTCGACCTTGATCAGTAGTCGTCCATTCACCATCCTTCTTGACTTGTACAAATCGACCTACTTTTTCCATTTCCTTAACCAACGTTATTCCTGAAAGATCCCAGTCAGGTGCATCATTTGGTTCAAAAGGTGGTGTTGTATTGGGTACTAACCAACGTATCCCATCATCATAGGTTGCACGCAATAGATGTCTAAGTCCAGGTGTGTCATTTTCTTTTAAGATTTCAGCTTTCTTTGCAAAAGACGTTTCTTCGTGTACGTCTGTAAATATTTCATGTAAAGATCTTTCCATTATTTTCTCCTAAAAATCATGTATTCGTTCCATAAGTTCCTTCAGTCGATTCTCTACAAAGTAGTTGAATATCTTAGACCTACCCGTATCACCATTCGACTGATATTCCACCAAGACATTATCCTTGATGTTATCAGGAATATAATCAAAATCCACTAGGGATTGATTTCTCTTGTAATTTCGTAATTGTTCATAATCACAAAATATTTCAGGTTCTAACTCTACCCATGAAGCCATCTTCTTTTTGTTCAAAGGTTTTTGTCTGATACCATCAGTAAATGTGTTATCGGGTGACATGAAATTTGGTATCCCATCACCCCTATCTCCTTTCATTATGTGTTCTCTTTTATACTTCAGTGGGTCATCTACCTCTATAAACTCTTTTCGGATTGGACTATATTGTCTCACTTCCTCATGTTTGTGTAATTGGGAAAAATCCTTATCACCTGATATTATCAACACAGGTACATTATTGAAAGAATAATGTTCAGTTAGTACTGCAATTACATCATCTGCCTCTGCATACTCTACCTTTACCACACTATATGGTAGGTTATCTCGTATCTCATCTCGTATCTTATCCAAGACATAGTAAATGGCATTCCAATCAAGATGTGATTGATCACGGGATTTCCGTCTATTGGCTTTATATTCCTTGAATACATCCCTTCTCCAATTCTTCCGATCATCACAACATATGATAAGTTCATCGAATTTATCGGTAAACTTGACCCTATATGACCTAAGTGTATTCAAGACACTATGACGAATCAATTTTTCCTCAACCGTTCCCGTCACATGAACACCTGGAGACTGCATTATATTTGCAATAAATATTTGGTTGTAATCTACTAAAATTGGCATTTCACTTAATTTCACCTTCTAATGCTTTTTGTAATGGGTGCTCCAATCCATGTTGGCGATATAACATAGCTTTTGCAATTTCCATCAGAGATCCAAAATCCCTTTGGAATTTTTTATCGGTACAATCCCAACCACATTCAGTCAGTTCTCGTATAAATGGAATGAACACTTCTTTCATCACCATCTCAACATACAAAACTGGATCATCTGATGCATTGATTGGAATTCCCTCATAGAATTTTTCTGCACTTGGATGTACTGTTACGTTTTTTCCGTACATTGAATTCCCAATATTATAGTATCGGAATTTAGTCTTTTTGGTGCATTTCTTGATTTAGTAGTCACCGAATCAAAGATATTCTCGATACTCAGTGGAGTTGTAATTGCGGATAATGTTTGTTGTGGATTTCTCAGTTTCTTACTCAGTGAATTGAGTCCATTGTAATTTTTTATGGTTGTACCTTGAATCTGTAACCCACTACCATTTATTCCGTAATATCCAGATAGGTATCTAGTTTTGGTATTGTAAACCCATAACTGTTTGGCACCTATGATGTCCTCAGGAGTTTCACTCTTGAGTGTTAAGTTCTCATTATTATATTCTACACAATACTGAACTTTACTAGTCAGCTGTGCATTAGTCTTAACCCTTTTCCTACGAGGTTTCTTGATTGCATCTATGTACTTCAAACAATCATCCACTATACTCATCAGGAATTTGTGGTATCGTCTACGTTGACTTTTATTTAGGTTCTTGTAGTTTTCCAAAATTTCCTTATCGAGTGGTTCCTCAATAGTCTGCAATATTTCTATTGCACTTGATTGGAAGATTTCAACATAACCCTTCACATCAACGGATTTGATATTATGACCCATCAACCATTTGAACATAGAGAACCCACTACGACAATCATTGGAGATGAATTTATCTATCTCATGTTCTACGTCACCAACCCTATGATCAATCACTACTCTATCTATCGTAGGAACCTTTTTCGGACAATCTACGGTTGGAGTGATTGGTTTCTCATATACCTTACCTTTCTGTGATAAATCCCTCAGACATTCAACAAAAGATCCCATAGTGTTTTCTGGAATCTTCGATCCATTGGATAAAATTCGTGCAATATATCCCAAACTCGGTTCTATCGATGAGTCTGGAAGTTTCTTAATATTATCATACCACATGACATTCATATTTCCCATCAACCATTCAAGAAGATATGTTTTCACTATCTTAGGTTTACCGTTGTTGACCTCATACCAATTCAACATCGACAACAACTCACCTTGATTAACCTTCTTTTTCTGTATCGGTTCCTTCATTCTCTTGTTCCTTTGCAATCACTAGCACTTTATAAAGTGCATTTGCCTTTGCAGCTTTCTTTCGGTTTGAATTCTTATCTGCAAATTCTATTTTCTGTCCCGTATTTCGGAGATCAGCTATATTGGTTTTATCTACCACTTCGATGATGTGTCGAACATCACCATGTGTCAACATATTATCACGTTGTTTCTTGAAGTGTTTCTGAATCCGTTGTTGTTTCTTCCGTAGTTTCCGTGTCTGTATCCGTTTCTCTAATCTCATTCTTTATTTTCCTCACTTTGTATTTATCTATATAGTACTGCGTCATATGACTGTGTACAATACGTTCATTCTTACATGACGTATTATTCAATACTTCAAGAACAGTCGGTCTTGATTGATTATCATTCCTATCGTTTAGGTAATCAATTACTTCAATTCTCACGAATGCCGTTCCTCTCTTGTTTGTCCTACATTTTCCTTGATCTGTATCCTACCACCGAATGTGGTCATCTTCATTTTATCATATTTATTGTGTTCATAATTCTTCGGAGTTACCCGAATAACCAAACAATCCCCAATATCCAACTGTCCTGCTTTTCCACTCTCTGCATTGATATGAGGCATTGCCCAAAAAGTACCCAACCTACCATCGCGGGTAACTACCTTGAACACATCCTTATCATTTACAGATCTACGGTCAATTAGTTTCACGAAAAAATCTTCACGTTCACCAATCGTTCCTATGGGTTCTTCTGAATATGCAAATTTCTTGAAGTACTCATATTGATTGTAGAAATTTACAATGGATGCAACCTTACCAACCATCAAGGATTCTGTATCATTGGAGACAATACATTCTCTAATGGGGTGTATATAATCCTTCTCGAAACTACCTCCTCCCAATGCATCTTTATATAGTTTATTTACAAAATCAATGATAGCTGTATATTGATCATTTATAGAATCGCTGTATTGGATGTCTGAAAAGTCACTCTGAGATTCCACTACAAGGAATTGTTTGACTCTCATCGGAGTACTATTTCCACTTTGGAGTGCATCTGATTTTCTGTACTCCCCATCATTCTGTACTTGAAATAAGGTTTGCTTTATTACGATATCGGTGGGAAATGTTTGGTGAGTTGTTTCCATTATATAATCCTGATCTTCCTTTCACTTGTCATCATACTACTATAGCTGCAATTACCGTACCAACTCCAATATTTTGTCCAACTTTTTTTCGATTTTATCGATCTTTCTTGATAACGACTTCATTTCGTCATTTTGTAGACCCAATTGTTCTTGTACAAAATCAGGAATTGGTAGCGGTGATGCCTTAATCGCAGTTTTGGCAACACTACGGAGAAGTTTTTTCGGTTTAATCATTTGTATTGATTTTTACGGTATTTCTTCCAAGTCCTACTGTCCTTTTCTTCTGGAAGTACACCATTTTTGGTGTTTTTAGTTTTCTTGCGAGACTTGATACGAACTACCCCATATGTATCAGACAACCATTCTTCGTAGGTTTTATTTCTACTCATCATTACTCCTTATAAAACCATCTATTCATTATGTTGGAATTATAGTATTTCCTAGTACCATCGGGAAATCTTGAATGTAATACATCTTCATCGAATTGCAACTTGGTTTCCCAGTAACCCAATTCACCTTTGGTTTTGCATAATTTCAATATCTCAAATTTGAACTTATCTTTGCCAATGGTATTTATTTCCTCGTTGAGTTCATCACAGGATCCAGTATATTCTTTCCAATCAGACTCCTTTCGAGTGACCTTTCTGTTAATTCTACCCTTTACCTTTTTACGTCGAGTGGAAATCAATTGTTTTCTACCGATATAAGACCGTTTGGTTTCCATATTGGTTATACGATATACGAATCCAAACCACTCCAGTGGATCAAATTCTTCAGATAACCAATGGCCAAAATCACCTTCTACCAATGCTCCATGAACCTCTCGTAGTTTCCATATCACCTTCCCAATCAATATCCTTTGCACTTGTTCCAGTGACTATATCCTCATCGTCCGTACCTCTACCCATACCACCCCACAGGTGTGCAGTCTTACCAGATTTCGGTACATTATCCTTAATCCAATCAAATACTTGTTGATTGACCTCATCTTCATCAAAGAACCTCTGACCTTCCTTTTTCAAGGTTAGATATGTAAAGTCCTTGATAACGTTAGTTTCCGTACCATCGGGTCGTTCCCAATATACGGTATTTTCACGATTGTTCAGTATAACATGGATTGCACCATCTATCCCATAGACACCTTTCCTTCGGATGATGTCATACATAGTATTGACTGCACCCTCATGTGTCTGTAATAGGATATCATCAGGAACTACACGTTCCCTATCCATATTAGCTTGGACTGCAACATGGTAGTTTGCAAGTACCCATACGATATGCACATCCCGTGAACTATACCCCACACCTCTGAGTGCAGGTAGTACTTCGGATATATCATCCATTTCTTTCAAGGTGATATCGAATAGGATATTCGGTAGATGTCGTGCATTCAAATCCTTCAATAAGAGATCAAGAGTTTTGACCTTGATCTTTAATTTCTTGACTGCCATGTGTAATGAACCCACATGATCTGGATTTCTCAAATCCAAATCACCCAATCTCCTACCCTTTGAGTCCTTATATTGTTTGTTCTTAGAAATTCTATCCAACTCCATGAAAGCTTTCTTCCACTCATCTACATCACGGATTTTGAATTTCTTTGCTTCCAGGAAGTTGCTAGTTGCAAATCCTTTACCAGATCCTGCACCACCTGCAAGGAACACAATTTGACCATAATTCCTACCCTGGTTGAACAATATTTGTTTTTCTGTGAGATATTCTTGGAACTCCATGAAAGTCCCGTATCTCAGGTGAGTTTCCTTTTCGTCTAATTTTGGGTGATACATAAACATTCCCCTAGTCTTTTCGTTTTCCACCTGTTGCCTTTTCGGGTTCAGGTACTTTATCTGCACCTTTATCCTCTGCGAATATATGTCTCAATGACTCTTTCTGTGCAACAGCTCTTCTTTCCAATGCATCATAGTAGTTATCATTGTCGTCATATATGAACTGTAATTCCTGATGTTCTAGGAATTCATATATCCTATCTGGATGTGTAGAAAACCCCATCCAAGTCATGACATCGATACCAAATCCCAACTGAATATTGGTTATCCGTGAACACAACCCCAGGAGACCACCACTACCATGAAATAGTCCACCACCCGAATTTCCGAATATAGATGGTGCATTATACATCAAATATGATTTCTGTTCTATTATCTCTCTCAAATACGTCAATTCACCTTTATTTGAAAATGGGTCGTGTAATAGACTACATCCACTTGTCCATACCTCATCAAACAATTTTAAGTCGTCTATCCCATTCTCTGGATATAGTGATGCAACCCAATCTTGTTTCTTGGTATTTGTAAGTTTGACTGCAGCTAGATCATGATCCTTGTCATATGCAATTATCTCTGCTTGTGTACTGTTTGCAGATGCAATCTTACTCCCGACATAATCAAAAACCTCTACAGAAACTTCTTCCATCACATCCTTTTTGATTTCACGTTTGACCAACGAATCCCATTGATTCTTAACAGAAATCGCAGCAGAAACAACGTGTTCACAAGTCAATACTACATTAATCCATTGACCTTCATTTTCAGGATCTTCCTTACTATATACTAGAACTCCTGAACCACCCGCACCTTGTGCCTTTACCCTAGTGACTGGGTATAATATTTGTTCGTGCAGTTCTTGTTGTGTTAGTGACATTATAAGTACCCCCTCCCGTAAAGTAGTAGAAATATAGTCGTCCATACTAGAAATATTGCAGTCCAATAAGACACAAGATATCTACCCGTTATGTATGATAAATAATATCTAATTCCAATTGTTTTATAAAGGATATATTCGTCCTTTATTCTATTTATAATCATCTCAACTTTAACTTACTACAGTACCCTCACTAATGCAATGGAATGTGCAGCTATCTTCCATTTTCTTTTTGTTGATGGTATATAAAATTCCACGATATCGTCCATATCATCAAACCACACTCGTTTGACCAAACACTCGTTATATTGACCCAATGCTAATACACCAACTCTGAATTTCTTACTTATTGCTTCGTTTAATACATCCAAACTTTCCAACATTTAATTGTCTCCTTATCAAATGTTAATCCCAACTACCTGGGAATCGTTTCTTTTTAAGTGGATATATATCCTCATCCAACCATATCAAAAATCTGGTTAGTTGTTCTGTAATTGTAAACCTTATTAGGCAGAACCCAATGAACATATAGAGTCCTATTTTTACGATAGATGCACCTCCTTCATTTTAATGGTCTTACTTTCTTTAAAATTTTTCTAACTTTCTTTCGTAGTTTCTTCAATTTTTTCTTCTGACCCTTCTTGTCGGTCAAAGAGATAAGTGTATTCAATTTTTCTAAAATTGCATTACAATGCCCTTTGATATCAGAATACACTATGGTATTACAGGTCATAAAAAGATCAGTGATATCCACTACCATCATCTCCTCCATACAGCTTCTTCTAATCCTTCACATTCTTTTGCATTTCTACGAAAAAATCCATTATGTATCCGTACACTTTTATGATTGACCATCACACCAACCTTTGCATACTCTACAATTATATTATCCAATCGAGTAAGTCCGTTCAACACGATACCTTCCCAATCACCTATATGTGGTTTTTTCAGTTGATCAGTCGTAAATCGTATTGGAGTTTCCATTGTTCCACTACCAATACAAAATGAACCATTTTCGATAATCAGTTTCCCCTTGGTTTCAAGTTCACCATACAACACCGAACCACTCTCTATCCGTAGATATGCACCATTGGTTATCCGTACCGTACCTCTAATACGGGTTGCATCAGTTCTTTTCACCCACACATCTTCATTATAATCACCAATCAACACTCGATACTTTCCAGGTGCTTGACCTGGATCCTCGATCATATCATATGCGGTCATCTGGAACTCATCACATCCACACAACAATACCCAAAACATCACAAAATATTTCATTATTTTTTCACTTGTCTAATATATTCTCTCAATAATTGTCCAGATTTACCCCCCATTAACGGGGTGGCCTTTAATCATTTGCACTCTCCAATAAAGTGTTGTCTTGTTCTGCATTGTTAAACCAAAAATCGATCACTTTTGACCAACTCCCAACAAACGCCCCTATAAGTACCAAAAGTACTTCCTTCCAACCTTCACTGATATCCTTGCCCAATGCAATAAAAATCATCATCAATGCTAAAATCATTGCAAAAATTGCAATAATGGATATGGTTGAATACCATTTTCGTTGACTTCTATACATTATTAATTTCAAAAGTTCCTCATTTATAATTTGATCATTTTGTTCTTCTATTGCAGACATACTCCCGTCACCTACCTTTTCATATTTTTTTAATCGCCTCTCCTTCGCCGATTCTGACCCCTCTGTCGATTTCCTCCCCGACTCCTGAATTCCTGTATCATCCTCTGACGATCCTCTGGAGATGCGTTCTGAAATTGTTCTATCTGTGCTTGCCATTGGCCGCCTCCTGTTCTTCCAGTTCTCCTACGAGTTCCTTGTCGTACTCCTGTATTCTCCTTTTCAACCGTTTTTGATGTAGTGTCCTTACCATCTCTAACTTTAGTGGTAGTAGTTCTTGACCTTGAACCCCTTTTTTTGATATTAAGAAATGTAATACTTTTGGCAACATATTCCTTCCCATTACTCATTTGTACTTTGTTTCGAGATACCCCAGAAACAACGTTATCAGTATCAAATACACTCCCAACTTCAACAATCCGAATCCTATTAGTCCTAACATTTATTATATATCCCCTTGCAAAATCCTTACCTACTATAGTACCTATCAATTCATATCTTGGGGTGAGATCTGGTTTCTTCCACCCCAATGGTCTAAATAAAGAATTATTGGTTATTGGTTTGTAGTAGTCATAACCATCCCAATTCACCTCAACGGGTGCAGTCATCAACATCAATATCAAACTCAACATTTAACAATCACTCCAATTTGGATCACAATACTCTATAGTATAAACATCTCGATGTAACTTTTCCAACTTTTCGGATAAACTAGGATTTTCCTTACCCATCCAAGCTTTGATGTATTCTTGTTCAACATCAACTATTGTACTAAACACCTCTTTCAATACCTGAACCCTATCCAATCTCGGAAAACGATTTGTGATAATTTCCATCATCTTATCGTATTCTGCATACTCCAATTTA
>PVBE010080398.1_pt1 | contig 11384 bp, 6 predicted proteins | sample 1631181 | NCBI WGS metagenome assembly PVBE01 (sample SAMN08397723, study PRJNA350692) | Marine metagenome, whole genome shotgun sequencing project. | isolation source: water | place: Pacific Ocean | collected 2012-04 | reverse complement strand
CGCCGTGGCCGGCTATCTGCACTGGATCCAGGAAGATTTTCCCGACCACGTGCTGCGCGCCCTGCTCCAAGATGGCCTGCTGCGCGTCGAGCACGACGGCAATCCGGTGTCCGGACCGCGCGCCGCTCGCGTGTTGCATGGGCTCCGCATCGGCTGGGGGCGGCGACGGTACCGAGACAGCATCGACTGGGCACTCGAGCGTCTCGACCGTCCAGATTCGGGCCGCGAGGACCGCCAACATTCCGACGAGCACGACGAGACGATCAGGGAGCGTCGATTCGCCGAACTCAAGGCGCTCGAGAGCATGCTGTCATCGATCCTCGACGCCACGCCACCGACCCCCGACCGTCTCGGCACCGACCCGGTGCCCGCCTCCCCCGCGGCGCTCGCCGCTGGTCTCCTGGCATTCCTCGAGTTCGTGCCTACACCGGAGGAGCCCGACACCGAGGCCGAGGCCAAGCGAAGCATGGTCGAGGTGCTGGATCGCACCGCCGCTACGCTCACCCGGAGAACGCGGTTCGGCTCGGCGGTTGCCATCCTCGAGCGATTCATTGACCTCCGCGTACCGTCGCCATCGACCTACGGGCGTGTGCCCTGGAGCTCCGCCGGTGGCCACATACACTTCTCCGACATCGACCACGGCGGCCTCAGCGGCCGCCGGCACACGTTCATGGTGGGGCTCGATGCGGGCCGCTTCCCCGGTACCGGTCGCCAGGACGCTCTGCTGCTCGATTCCGACCGTGGCCGGCTTACCGACCACCTGCCCATCTCAGCGGACGTATTGGCCGAAAGGCGACACGCCATCGCGGCGCTGTTGGCGCGGCTGCGGGGCACGGTTACGTTGAGTTACAGCGCCTGGGAGGCCGGCGACGGGCGCATACTCTCGCCTTCACCGTTGCTCCTGCAAGCCTTTCGGCTCAAGCACCGCAACCCGGCCGCCAACTACGAAGACCTGAAGACCGCGACTCGTCCCATCGTCGGACCGATTCCCTCCCCCGGCGGCCTCATCGATGGAAATGACATCTGGCTGCAGAGCCTGGATCAGGGCGGCGTGCTGCGTCGCGGTACCGACGTGGTGCGCCAGGCGTTCGAGAACCTGGACGCCGGGCTGAACGCACAGGAGTTGCGCGCCAACGATACGCTCAACGCACACAACGGATTGGTCGACGCGCGCCCGCAGTTCGACCCGCGGCGGACCCCCGACGTGAGGCTCTCTGCATCCCGGCTCGAAACGCTTGCCGCCTGTCCGCTCCAGTACTTTTACGACTACGTGCTGGGATTCGAGGAGCCCGCCGACGTCAGGTTCGAACCCGATCAATGGCTCGACGCCCGCCAGCGAGGGTCGATATTCCACGACGTCTACGAGCGCCTCCTCGCCGCCGCCAAGCAAGGCGCCATCGACCCCGCGGACGCGGCGTTTGTCGAGCTCGCCGAGAGCATTCTCACGACCGCGATCCGCCGCACTGCCCGCCAAGTCCCGGTGCCCAGCCGCGCCTTGCAGGAACGGGAAGTCGTGGCGCTGCGCGCCGACCTCGACGTGTTCATCGACATGGTCCGCGCCGACAAGCCACGCTGGCTGGGCACGGAATGGAAGTTCGGTTTCGACGACGACGTCCGACCGCCGGCGCAACTGCAGTTGCGAGACGCCACCGTCTTGCTGCGCGGCGCCGTCGACCGCATCGACGAGCTCGACAGCGGCGGCCTCCGCATCGTCGACTACAAGACCGGTGGAACGTACGCCTTCGGCGAGGCGTCCGGCATCTACGATGGCGGCCGCCGCCTACAGCACGCCCTGTACACCCACGCCGTAGAGCAACACCTCGAACGCAACGTCGATAACACCGAGTACCACCTGCCGACGCTCAAGGGTGAGGGCTCCCGCTTTCCGTACAGCCGCGACCAACTCGACAAGTGGCCGCAGGTCCTCGACGACCTGTTCGACATGATCGGCAGCGGCTTTTTCCCCGCGCCCCCCGACCAGGAACCACCCTGCACGTTCTGCGAGTTCCGGCGGGTCTGCCGCGTGCGCGGAGAATTCCGCAACACCGTCTCGCCCCCGGTGGAGTGGTCCATCGAACAGGCGCCGATGTTGCCGCAATACGATCCACTGCGGCGCGTACGGACGATCGATGAGTAAGCCGCCGCAGGACCAGGTCGACCGCGTACGCATCCGCACACACCTTGACGCTAGCCTGCTGGTCGAAGCGGGCGCGGGGTCGGGAAAGACCAGCGAGCTGTTGCGTCGGTTGCTGGCGCTGATTCGCGAGGGCCGGGCCACCACCGCCGACATCGCCGCGGTTACCTTCACTCGCAAGGCTGCCGCCGAGCTGCGCGAGCGCTTTCAAGCGGAGCTCGAAGGGGCGATCGCTCACGGCGACGAGCCGGGAGCCAGCGATGGACACGACAATGTTCGGCAACCGCTCACCGGCGTGGAACGACAACGGCTCGAGACTGCGTTGCACGACATCGATCGGGGCTTCATCGGCACGATTCACTCGTTCTGTGCCCGTCTGCTGCGCGAGCGGCCGATCGAAGCCGGCTTCGATCCAGCTTTTCGCGAGCTCTTCGGCCCTGGGGAAGAACGCATGCGCCGCGAGGCTTGGCTGCGGCATCTCGAGCGCCTCACGAACGACAACGACGCATCGCTCGCCGAGCTCGCCGACGTCAACCTCGAGCACTTCCGTCTCTTCAACGCCTACGGGAAGGTGGCCGGCAGCCCCGACGTCGACTTCCAGGCCGAAACGGTCGAGCTACCCCAGGCGAACGACCTGCGGCGACAACTCGACGAGCTGTTCGACCAGGTCGAGCCGATTCTGGCGCAACGCCGCCCGGAAAAAGGCTGGGACAGTTTCCAAAACAAGATTCGCGCCCTGCGCCAAACCCGCAGGAACAACGGCTGGCACAGCGACCCGGTGTTCTTCGATGCCCTTGCGGCCCTCGTCGGGAACAAGCTCGACATGACGCTGTACAAGTGGGATCCGCACCGCGACGCGGCACGAGAGATCCGCGATCGGATGGTGGAGTTCGGCGCCGAGGGATCGGACGCGGAGCGCACGCTGCGTCAGTGGCAAGCCTACCGTTATGGCATCGCTCTGCGTTTCGTCGAGCGCGCCGCCGAGGCCTACGCGGCGGAACGCCGCCGCGCCGGGCTGCTGAGCTTCAACGACCTGCTGATGGAAGCGGCGAAGCTGTTGCGGGGGAGCCCGTCTGCGCGGCAGGACCTGGCACAACGCTACCGCTACCTGCTGGTGGACGAGTTTCAGGATACCGACCCCCTGCAGGCGGAGATTGTCTTCCTGCTCACGGCAGCCGATCCGGAGGTGAGCAAGTGGCTCGTCGCCGAGCCGCGCCCGGGGGCGCTGTTCGTCGTCGGTGACCCGAAGCAGAGCATCTATCGCTTCCGCCGCGCCGACATCGGTATGTACAACCAGGTCAAGCGCCGCTTCGACGACTTCGGCGAGGTCGTCGGCCTGACCACCAACTTCCGCTCGCGGCCGCCCATCGAGACCTTCGTCAACGGCGTGTTCGAGAAGCTGTTACCTGCCGAGGTCACCGAATCCCAGGCGGCGTTCGCCACGCTCAACGCGGACCGCGACGACGCCGAGCCCCAAGGAGTCTTCTGGTATGAGGTAGTGAGCTCCGGAAACACCGTCGACGACATCGCCGCCAAGGACGCCAGGCTGGTGGCCGGCTGGATCAAGCAGCGCGTGGACAGCGGGGAGCGGGACCCGGGCGACTTCCTGGTGCTTACCTACCGAAAGCAATGGCTCAGCGTCTACGCCGCTGAGCTCGAGAGGCACGAGGTTGCCCTCGAGGTAACCGGCGCCGGGATCGACCTCGCCGACGAGCTCGAGGAACTGCTGCACGTGCTGCGGGCGGTCGCCGACCCGGACAACCAGGTGCTCACCCTGGCGGCGCTCGTCGGCCTGTTCTTTGGCATCGACCACGAGCAGCTTGCCGCACACCGCCTGGAGCACCGGCTCGCCGACAAGCTCGGCAACGGCATGTTCGATTTCACCGCTTCGCAATTCGCCACAGCGGACGCGTCAAGCACCGCCGTGGAGCGTGCATTGTCTCAGCTGCGAGGCTGGTGGTGCATGACTCGCAGATTGCCGGCGGACGTGGTCGTCGGTGCGATCGTCAGCGACCTCGGATTGCTCCCTTACCTCGCCGCCGGCGCATCCGGTGGCAGCAGCGCGGGCGCCCTCGCCTACACACTCAGCGCCGTGCGCCAAGCCGGCATGAGCGGCGACAGCTCGTTGCGGGCCGCCCTCGATGCCCTCGAAGAAGCGCTCGCCGTCGAGGACGCAGAAGCTCCCTTGCAGCCCGGCCGTGAGGACGTGGTGCGGGTCATGAACCTGCACAAGGCCAAGGGGCTCGAGGCCAACGTCGTCATCCTGGCCCATCCCACCGGGCACAAGGTGTACGAACCTGCTGAGCATGTCGAGCGGCCGGAGGAAGGTGACGCGCACGGCGGGCTGCTGATCGAAGAGAAAACAGCCGGGCACCAAAGAAGCCGTATCGCGGCACCGCTGAGCTGGGACGAAATGGCCGCACGCGAGGCTCTCTTCATGGCCGACGAGAAGGTCCGTCTCTTGTACGTCGCCGCCACCCGTGCGCGCGAAGAGCTGGTCGTCAGCTACTGCGCCAAGACGGAGAAGAAGTCGCCGTGGCGACCGTTCTATGAGCACCGCGAGAGACTCTGCACGCACATCGAGTTGCACGACGTCGATCCTCCAGAACCCGAGTCGCTCGACCTCAGCGCCGAATCGATCACCACGCGCGTCGACGAGCTCCGGGCGTCACGGCGGGCGCGCGCTACCCCAAGCTACGAGATCACCTCGGTCACCAAGATGGTCAAACACGATGCCTCCGTGTTCGCCGTCGACGGCGGCGGCAGGGGCCGCGCCTGGGGCAACGCGGTGCACGAGGCACTGGAGGCGGCGAACCGCTCCGGCGGTGCCGTAGACATCCGGGCCATCTGCCGCGGCGCCCTCCTCGACAACGAGCTGCCTGTCTTAGCTGACGGCGAGCCGGAAGACCTGGAAGACCTCCTTGCCTTGGTGGAGGGAGTACGAGGCAGCGAAACCTGGCAACGAGCCCAAGAGGCCGATTCGTTGCTGGTCGAGGCGCCGTTTGCGATGGCCGAGGCCGGCGCGACACGGATCGTCGAGGGCGTCATCGACCTCGTCTTCGAAGAAGACGACGGCTGGGTGATCGTCGACTACAAGACCGATGTCGTCGACGATCCCGACAACCTCGCGGCGCGGCGCAAGCAATACCGCGCCCAGGTCGACGCCTACGCACGGTACTTCGAAGCGATCACCGGTGCCACGGTCAAGGAGCGTCAGATTCTGTGGGTGGGCGGCGAGCTCGAAGCGGAAGTCTGGTGATACGCTTGCCGCACCGAACCACGGGGTCGCGGTGGGAACGTCGCGCCCCCGACACCAACCTCGAGGAGCCCATGTCAGCACGGTCGATCGTCACCATCGTCGCGTTGCTCGCGATCAGCATCGCCTTCGCGAACACGCCCGCGTGGGCGCAGGACGAGCTCGAGGTGAAGGTCACGCCGCTCCGGCACGCGACGTTCGTGCTGCAGTTCGGCGACCAAACGATCATCGTCGACCCGGTAGCCAACATCGACTACAGCGCATTCGGCGAGCCCACGGCGATCCTCATCACCGACGTGCACCCGGACCACTGGAACATGGAAACCGTGGCCCTGCTGATGGACACCAAGACCAAGGTGGTGGCGCCGGACGCGGTGGCCAACTCCTGGGGCGGTATCGACACCGTTCTGGAGTACGAACAGGTCACCGACGCCGACGGCATCCTGATCGAGGCGGTGCCGATGTACAACCTCGAGCGCGGCCCGCGGGAGGGCGAGCTCTACCACCCCGAGGGGCGCGGCAACGGCTACATCGTCCACCTCGGCTTCGAACGCATCTACATCGCCGGCGACACCGAGTGCATTCCCGAGATGAAGGAGCTGAAGGACATCAGCATGGCCTTCATCCCGATGAACCTGCCCTACACGATGACCCCGACCGAAGCGGCGGAATGCGTCAAGGTGTTCAAGCCTGCGGTGGTGTACCCGTACCACCACCGCGGCAGCGACCTGGACGTCTTCACCTGGCGCCTCGAAGACACCCCGGAGATCGAAGTCCGCATCCTCAACTGGTACCCGCAGAGATAGCGCGGGCGCAGGGCTCGCGATGACGGCGTTGCGCTTGATTCGGGTGCTCGACGTACATCAAGTACGCCTCCGCGCCCGACTCGGCGCGCGCCTTGTCCTCACGAGCCCTGCGCCCGCGTTGCCGCCTTATTCTTATTCTTGTTCTTGGGCCTCGGCGGCGGCTTCTAGGAGATAGCTGTAGGAGCGTTCGTCGCCGTCGCCTTCCGACACCGGCAAGCCGCATTGCTCCCAGCCCTCCTGCACGGTTCCGCCGAACGGATCCCGCTTGCCGGAGAAGCCGCCATCGACGTTGAACACCGTCTCGTAGCCGGCCGATTGCATGAGGGTGGCGGCCTGGTGGGAGCGCTGTCCGGACGTGCAGCCGATGTAGATCGGTGCGGTCTGCTCGACGATGGCGAGCACCACAGCGAGAAACTGCTGGTTGGGCTGCGGCTGCTTGGTTGCCGGGTCGAAATGGAAAAGAGGGACGTTCATTGCCCCCGCCGGATGACCTTGTTCGAACTCGTGCTCGGAGCGAACGTCGAGGTACACGGCGTTCTCTTCCGAATCGAGACGCGCGGCGACCTCGACGGGCGTCAATTCACGAACGTCCACACGGTCCTCCTGATCCAGCGGTTCTCAACCGATATCTCGGTGCCCGGATTCGCAGCACACAGGATGCAGTATCTCGGCCATTATCTCCAGGGCTTCAACGTCGACGTCGCCGGCTCACGCCGCCAACCGAGGCAGCCGCGAGCATGGTCCGCCAGGATATCAGGCGGGTGCTTGTTTGCCGTGGGGCACGAAGCTACCGTTTACCTTGGTCCTTGACAGGGTGCCAAGAAACTCCCCGGGGGTGCCACACAGGGGTCTTGCGGGGCTGAAGACACGCGGAGCGTTGCCATGGCGGACACGCCGACAGTCGGTTCGGACGATCCTCTCGAGCTCAAGTGCCCGTGTTGCTCGACCAAGCTCGTCGTCGATCGCACCACGGGAGACATCCTGCACCAACAGCGGCCCAAGAAATCCGAGGTGAGCTGGGACTACGCGCTGCAGGCAGGCAAGAACAAGCAAGCCGAAGCCGAGGAGCTCTTCAACGAGGGCATGGACCGCGAGCACCGTGCCGACGACATCTTGGAGAAGAAGTTCAAGGAAGCGCTCAAGCGCGCGGACAAGAGCGACGCCCCGCCACCCAGGATCTTCGACCTCGATTGATCTCGTGAATACCCTGTGCGCTACCAAGCGAATCCTCGTGCTGGCGCTCGTCTGCCTGTGCGCCTCGCCGGCCCGAACCGTTGCGCAAAATGGCGGCGACCCCGAGCTTGCGCCGGAAATGGCCAGCATCATGGCGCACCCGAGCCTCCGGCAGGCCGCCATCGGCCTGCTCGTGCTCGACGTCGACACGGGCGAACGGCTCGTCGGTCACAACGCCGATCAGTTGTTCGCGCCGGCGTCTGTCAACAAGCTGTTCACCGCCGCCGCGGCGCTTTGGCGGCTTGGGCCCGCATTCGTGTGGCAGACGCCTCTGGCGCTCCGCGGCGAGCTTGGCGGCGACACCCTCGCCGGCGACCTCTGGGCCCTCGGGCGCGGGGCGCCCGACACCGTCGAGGAACAGCTGTGGATCGCCGCGCGAGCCATCGAGGCGCGCGGAATAGCCCGCATCACCGGAGACATCGTGGTCGACGATCGCTTCTTTGACGCTGCACGCTACGGCGAAGGCTGGCCGGGCGGCACCCAGGTCCGCGAGGCCTACCACGCACCCGTCGGGGCCCTCATGGCCAACTACTCCGCCTACCGTGACGGCGACGACTGGGTTGCCGTCGAGGAGCCCGACCTCTACTTCGGCGAGCGGCTGCACGAGCTCCTTGGCCTCGCCGGCGTCGAGGTCGCCGGCGTCGTTCGAAGGCCCGACGATGCAGAGCTGTCGGCCATGCCGATGCCGGAGGAGGTCGACCCGGGGAATTCGCGCATCGGCCTCCCCGAAGGCCTGACGCTGCTCAACACGATCCATTCCGAGCCCCTCGGCCGCCTCATTCTCGACCTCAACAAGTTCAGCAACAACGTCATGGCCGAGAACATCCTCAAGACGCTGGGCGCCGCCGAGTACGGACACCCCGGGACGGCCACCAAGGGGCTCGCTGTAGTGGCGCAATTCCGCCACGAGGCCCTCGGCACCTCGCTGACTGGTTACGTGCAGTCCGACGGTTCCGGGCTGTCGAGCTTCAACCGCGTTTCGCCGCGCCAGGTGGTGGAGCTCCTGCAGTTTGCCTATGCCGACTTCCATCTCGGACCGGAGTTCGTCGCCTCCATGAAGATCAGCGGCCGTGACGGCTTCAACCCACGGCCGTTCCGCGATCCGCCGCTGGTCGATGAGATGCGCCTCAAGTCGGGCCATATCCACGGCGTTAACACGCTGTCCGGCTACGCCCACACCGCGTCCGGCCGTGTGGTCGCCTTTTGCCTGATGATCAACGGCCACCGATCGCAGCAGTGGGAAGTCGATGAGCGGGTGGCCGAGTTGTCGCGGGTCATCCTGTCGAGTTATTGAAGGCACGCAGTCTCGCCGCGATCGTGGCGGCCGCAACGGGCGCGGGGGTCTTCGCCGCGCTCGCATCGCTACCACCGGGCGCGGGCGCCGGCCGGCCGTTGGAGCTGGCGCAGCAGGTGGCTGTCTCGGGATGGTTCCGGGGCGTGGCGTCGGCGACCACCCTGGCGCTGGTCGCGGCAGCGCTGCTGGCGCGTTCGTGGCGCTCCGACGAGCAACGCTCGGGGCTGTGGGCGGTCATGGAACCGCTCTTGTGGGGCGTCGCCGCACCGCTGCTGTCGCTCCTTCTCGACCCATGGTTCTTTCACAGCACGGTGTTCGTGATCGCGCTCGCGGGGCTGATGCTCGGATTGCTGACGAGCTTCGACAGATGGGGCAGTCTGTCGCGACGCTACCGGCTCTCTGATGGACAATCGGTGGCGGTCCTCGTCGTCCTGGCGGTGCTGGTGCCGACGTTCTTCGTGCTCCCCGGTCCGCCTTGGTTCCACCCTGTCTCGGGCGATGAGCCACATTACCTGGTGATCGCACGTAGCCTGTGGGCCGACGGCGACGTGAACGTCGCCAACGAATACTCGCAAGGTCTCACACAACCCTTCTGGTCCGGCGAGCTGCCCGCGCACGCCAAGCCGGGGGCCGACCCCGAGGCTCGCTACTCGATCCACGGCCCCGGACTCGCCGCGTGGCTGGCTCCCTGGTACGGCGTGGGGCAGGGGCTGACGGACACCGGCTTCAACGTTCTGATTCGAGTGGCCATGAGCCTGTGGCTCGCCGCCGCGGCGGTGGCGCTGTTCTTTCTCTTGCGCGACATCGCCGGCAGCGATGCCGCGCTCCCCGGCACCGCGCTGGCCGTTCTCACCCTGCCACTGCTGTTCGCCGGGCCGCACCTGTTTCCCGCCGTCCCGGCGTTTGCCCTGTCGTGCGGCGCCTACACGCTGCTGCGGCGCCACCCGTCCGCCGCACAGGCGCTCGCGGCTGGCCTCCTGCTCGCCTACCTGCCCTGGCTGCACTTCAAGTTCCTCGGCCTCATGGCGGCCATCGCGGCGGTCGGCGCCTGGAGAATCTGGAAGGAACGCGACCGGGTGGCGCGCTACGCGTCGATCATCGCCCTGGGAGCGCCACTAGTGCTCAGCGGCGCGGCGCACATGGTTTTCACCTGGGCCCTGTACAGGCGCCTCTCACCGCTGGCGCTCGAGATCGGCGCCGATCCCACCCTGCGCGCGGCCGCGGCGGGCGAGGACTGGCGTGCCTACCTGACCGACCCGATCGGCGCCCTGAGCGCCGCAATCGGCTACTTCTTCGATCAGCGCGAAGGGCTGTTGTTCTACGCGCCGCACTACCTGCTGGCGATTGCCGGCTTCGCCTGGATGATGCGCCGAAAACGCAGCGATGCCGTCGCTCTGGCGATCGTCTTCGCCGCCCTCGTCGGACCCTACGCGCTGTCGCAGGAGATCGGGCACTGGGGCCCTCCGGCGCGCCCGCTGACAGGCGCCTTGTGGGCCGTCGCCCTGCCCATGGGGATAGGCCTGATGCTTCCCGCCGGTGACGGCAAGGGGGGACGCGCCCGTGCGGCGTTGCGCACCATACTCGTAACCTGGGGCATCTGCGCCACGGTGCTGCTGTTGCTGCAAGCGGATCTCCTGTATCACGGCTACAACGTCAATCGCGCCCTGGTTCTGCTGCGCTACGGTGCCCCCGGGCTTCCGCTCGCCGACATGGCGCCTCTGTGGCTCGGCCCGGAGGCGGTGCGCTGGGGCGTCTCGCTGCTCGGGCTGGCGCTCACCGGGGCGCTCGGCGTTTTCCTGTGGCGCTGGGGAAGCGACGTGTCGCACGCCGGCACCAACCTCGTCGGCACCTCGTCAGCAAACGCCGGACCGTCGGGCAGGAAAGCCGGCGCCGCCTTCGTCGTCGTCGCAGCGATCCTCATGCTGACACACCATGCGAGCGTGCCCTTGACCGATCTACACGAACCGTGGACCCACGGGACGATCCGGTTCTGGAAGGCACACAGCCCACCGACCCGCGCTTGGAACACCGACGTCGGCGTGTGGAGCGGCGGACACGACACCGTGCAGATGTTGGTTTCGAGCCGGGCGCCCATCGACGTGCTTGTGCTCGAGATCAGCGGCCTCGAGCCCATGCGGGCAGACTTGCAGGTAGGGCGCGATAGGCAGACGTTCCACCTGGTTCCCGGACAGCGCTCGTTCGCAAGGCTGCGGCCGGGCCCGGGGCGAGTATGGAACGGCGAGTACTTCTACCACCTCAGGGTCGCCGCGCACGGAGGCATTTCGCGTGCCGCGCTCGGCATCGGCGAAGACACCCGCGGACTCGGCGTGCTGCTCCAGGTAGTGCAGGCCAATAGCGACACTCCCTAGCAAGGCGCGGAAAAGCCCACGAGGGTGCCACAAGGGGACCGCGGGCTAGGGCTAAAGATCCATCAGGTGCAGGCCGACGGTTGCGTCTGCGCGGCGCTCGATGCGTTCACCCCAGACCCTCACGGAGAGCTCCAGCGTCGCCGACACCCGGGCTTCGAAGCAATGTCCGCCGGTAGTTTCGAAGTCGGTATCGGTCAGCATGAGATGCACGTGGGGGAAGGGCTCACCCTCGTACCAGCTCATCGTGCCGGTGAGTCCGACAACCTCCAGGTCGCCTTCGACCTGGTGGTCG
>PVBE012808468.1_pt1 | contig 11385 bp, 9 predicted proteins | sample 1631181 | NCBI WGS metagenome assembly PVBE01 (sample SAMN08397723, study PRJNA350692) | Marine metagenome, whole genome shotgun sequencing project. | isolation source: water | place: Pacific Ocean | collected 2012-04 | reverse complement strand
TTATCTCATCGTTGGATCCGATGCTGCCGGAACCGGGTTCATAGATGACTTCACTACAGGCTATACCGGTACGATAGTAGGTAACATTGAAGTAAGAAGATATCTGCCAGGACCTGGTTCTACGGGTACAACTTCTTTCCACCATTGGTCACCACCCGTTGTGGTAACTGATGTAACAGTTGAGTTGAGCGAATTGAACCTTGGATTCCCGGGATTCAATGGAGCAGCCATCGTTCCTTTGGCCTCTTGTAATCCAAACCTGGCAGCACCCAATTCACCTTATGCCAATGGATTTACATGGAAAGAGTCGAATGCAGGAAGTAACTATGCAACTTGTGATCAGGATGGATGGTTATGTAAAACAACTGGTGGTTTGGTAACTGGTGAAGGTTTTGCTTTCATTGGTGCAACCGGAAACACTGTCAACTCGGTTGGCGCTATGGTTACCGGTAACACAACGGTTACAAGCGCTCAAATGACCATCACTAATTCAGCAGCCATAGGTGATGGCTGGGTATTCTTTGCCAATCCATTTGCAAGTGCATGGGAATGGAACAACCCAGCTGGATATGATGGTCAGGCGGCTGTTTGGAATGCAACTGGCCTGTTGGCCGGATCGTTCCAATCCTTCCTGTCGGGTGTTGGTGTTATTTCCAGTGGTCAGTCATTCTTTGGAAGGGTTTCAGCTTCAGGTACTTCTCCTGATATGGATTTCAATCAGGCCGACAGGGTTGCAGCATCAGGAACATTCCTGAGAACAGCTCCTTGGTATTCAAGCTTGTTGACAATGTATGTTGAAGGAAACGGATTCGCTGACAGAACCCAGGTTTACTTCGATAACAATCCAACCAATGGATGGGACAGCCAATACGATGCAATGAAGCTTGAAAGCTCAGCCGGACAGCCCACATTATATACCAACATTGTTGATGAGGATGAAATCATTTCCATTAATGGATTACCATTGACTGGTCACGTTACCTCAGTTCCAATGGGTATGTTGCCGGGCACTGATGGCACTTTCGCTCTACGTGCTGAAGACCTCGAAACTTTCGATGCTACTGCATTGATATTTGTTGAGGATCTCAAAAACGGAACTATTCACAACCTGATGGCCAATCCTCAGTACACCTTCACTATGCAAGTGTCTGATGATCCAAACCGATTTGTATTACACTTTGTACCACCTGCAACTATCCAGGCTTCTGCTGTTGATTGCGCTGGTGAAAACGGTGAAATCTCAATCGATCTTGGTCAATATGCAATTGCTGGAAACAACATGTTGTTCGACAGCTATAGCATTGTTGATGCCAACGGAATCGTTGTTGCTCAGGGAACAAACGTGAACGGTCTCATTTCAGTTGCCAATGTTGATGCAGGTACTTACACCATGAACTTCTCAGTTCTTGGATACCAATCAACTGAAACAATTGTGGTTGATGCTGCTGCTATGGTTGTAGCCTCATTTGTGCCAAGCAACAATTCAGTTGCAACAGGTGTAGCTGTTAACTTCAGCAACGTTTCAACTGGTGCCGTAAGCTACGATTGGAACTTCGGTGATGGAACAACGGTTTCAGGCGTTTCTAATCCGTCACACGGTTATGCGCAAGCAGGAATCTACAAAGTAACATTAATAGCTATCAACGCTGATTGCAGCGATGAGATTTCTGTAATGATTGAAGTAACTGAAGATGCCACCGGTATCGCTTCATTGGGTGAAGAGACTATCTCTATCTATTCAAGTGATAACACGGTATTTGTGAAGACTTCAATTACTGAAGACTTCCAGATTTCTGTTACCAATGTATTGGGTCAGGAAGTGGTGAATTCAGTTTCATCTGGACGCGAAATCACACAAGTAGAAGTGAACAATGTAGCCGATGGATACTACATGGTGAAAGTTTACACCGAAGGTGAAACATACTCCAGCAAAGTATTTATCTCTACCAAGTAATTCACGATAAACAAATCATTCAAAAGCCCTCCCGATTTCGGGAGGGCTTTTTTTTATACTCCAACCGATCTGAATTATATAATCCAGGATGAACGTTGTTGGTAGAATCTCTACAGCGAGGATTTGTTGTTGGATTGCTAAAAAGATGTACTACAAGAGTTTGGTAGGGAAGTGGATAGTGACTTCATGGTTAAGCCATCGTTAATTCATGTATAATGTATGCGCGGCAAGTATTGAAGTTGTACTGTTCGGTTCATTTGGACTGCGAATAATTATACTCCATTTCGCCAAAGTTCTTGATTACAAGCTAGGCGAAAGTAGAGTTCATAAACCATCGGTTGGTAATATGGCGTTGAATTTGTATTTTAGGATCAGTCATTTATGCACGAAATTCTTAATAGACTTCCCTTTGTCCGCCTGGTTCTTCCCTTCATTGCTGGCGTTGCACTTTCGCTCTACCTGAATCTGGATGTCGCCTGGCTTTGGCCTGCGGGAGCGTTTTTTCTGGTCATTCTCATCCTACAGATTTACAACAAACGACTTTCAAGGAAGTATTCTCTGAGGTGGGTTACAGGCTTGTCAACCAATCTGCTTCTGGTGCTATTCGGTGTGTTGATTGCCACATGTAGAATCGACATTCATCAGGATGATCATTTCAGCCATCACTGGGCGGAAGGCGATATGGCAATCGTAAAAGTGCTTGAACCACTCTCAGAAAAACAGCGGAGTTATAAAACCGAAGTTGAGGTATTAGGCTTAAAGAGCGATGAACGCACGCTTGTTACGTCAGGCAAGTCAATGATCTATTTCAGAAAAGATTCTTCATCCGCGAAATTGAAGTATGGAGATATCTTATTGGTCAATCCCGCTTTCAATGCCATTTCACCTCCACAAAATCCAAGTGAATTTGACTACCGCCAATATCTCAGCTTCCACAACATTCACCACCAATCCTTCCTCGATGCGAATGATTGGGCAATAACAGGTATCAATGATGGTTTCTTCTTCCTTCAGGCGATCTACGAAGTGAGGAAATACTTGTTCACCGTTTTGGATGAACATCTGCCAGGCGACCGGGAAATGGCGGTGGCATCTGCATTATTGCTCGGTTATCGTGAACATCTCGATCAGGATGTGATAAAAGCTTACTCCAGCTCTGGAGCCATGCATGTGCTGGCAGTTTCAGGATTGCATGTGGGTATTATCTACATCATTTTCAATTTCATGTTTTCTTTCCTGGCACGTTTAAGGAATGGATTGATGATCAAAGCCGTTGTCATTATCCTTCTGATTTGGGTCTATGCGAGTATCACCGGTTTAAGCCCATCCGTATTGAGGGCAGCCACTATGTTCAGTTTCATTGCATTCGCAAAATCGCGGAACACTCCAGTTGATATCTATAACGTGATTGGAGTTTCGGCATTTGTGTTATTGTTGATCCGACCGCAGATCATTATGGAAGTTGGTTTTCAACTGAGCTATATGGCGGTGATCGGTATCATCTTTTTGCACCGGAAATTTTATACCGTTTGGTATGTCAAAAATTGGTTGGGTCGCCAATTATGGAGCCTTACCTGCGTTTCTTTGGCTGCTCAAATAGCAACCTTCCCAATTGGCTTACTCTACTTTCACCAATTCCCAACCTTCTTTCTATTTTCCAATTGGGTGGTCATTCCAGCAGCCTTTGCGATTCTCTATGTTGGCGTATTCCTGTTTGCCATTTCATGGATTAGTCCACTGGCAAAGCTGGTTGGAACCATTCTTTATGTAATCATTGCCGGACTGAATAAGTGCATCTTTCTTATTGAAAGCCTGCCCCATTCATTGATGCAAGGATTTTGGATTGGCATATTTGAAACATGGCTCATTTACCTTGTGATTGTTGCCATCGCTGCATTCATCATTCGTCTGGATTATAGATGGGCTATTGCTGGTTCTGCTGCTGCCATTTTGCTTTCTCTGAACCTGGCCTACGAAACGGTAATCCAAAGCAACCAGAAGTCCATTATTGTTTATCATGTCCCCAAAGAACGGGCTATAGATTTCATTGAGGGTGATAAAAACCACTTTATAGCCGATAGCAGCCTAACCAACGATTGGAGTAAAATGCTCTTCCATATTAAACACAATTGGTGGGAATCTGGATTGATAGAACAGCATTTTATTAATGATTCAATTGCCATAAACGAGGACTTCTTTTGGCGCGATGGGAACTTCTTCCAGTTCCATGAAAAGCGGATTGTCCTGATCGATGAAACCACACGGTTTCCAGATTTGAAAGATCGGATAGAAGTTGACCTGGTCATCATCAGTGGAAATCCCAGATTGAAAATCAAGGATGTGGTGGTTGCGTTCAATCCTGAGATGTTGGTCTTTGATTCCTCAAACAAAAAGTGGCGGGCTAATAAGTGGGCGGAAGAATGCGAAGCACTTTCGCTGAACTATCACAATGTGCTTACTCAAAAAGCTTTTGTGTTTTCTATGTAGTTGAAAGGTCTTTTTCAATGCTCAAAATGGCATCATATACGCTGCGAAGTTGTTGGTCGGTAATGCAAAAAGGTGGAAGAATGTAAAGCACATTTCCCAGAGGCCTCAACAAAATTCCTTTTGCTAAAAAATAATCATAGAGCCTGTCCCTGATGCTGTTGAAATAGTTTGACGCGCTATCGGTCTTCACATCGAAAGCCAAAATGGTGCCTTGCACCCGGATGTTTTCAGCAATTTGCGTTTCTTTCAATTCATCCGAAAATGCCAGGTGTTGCTGGTGGATCCTGTCAATTCGGTTGTGGCATTCCTGTTTCAAAAGCAAATCAAGACTGGCCAACCCGGCAGCACATCCAACGGGATTTGCCGTAAATGAGTGGCCGTGAAAAAACGTTTTCATCTTATCATCTGAAAGAAAAACTTCGTAGATCTTGTTGTTACAGGTAGTAAGACCCATGGGTAACGTTCCAGCAGTCAAGCCTTTTGAAAAACACATGATGTCGGGCTCAATTTCCATGTATTCGGAAGCAAATAATTTTCCGGTTCTCCCGAAACCAGTCATCACTTCATCGGCAATAAGGAGAACTTCATTTTTTGAACAAAGTGCCTGCAATCGGCCGAGGTTTTCTGCTGGATACATCTGCATTCCAGCTGCTCCCTGCACCAACGGCTCATAAATGAAAGCTGCCAAATTACCTCGTTGAATCAGCCTTTCCAGGTCATTAAAGGATTGTTCTACATGGTTTTCATCTGGAATGTCAATAAACCCCACATCGAACAAGTAAGGAAAAAATGGTTGCGTAAATGCCCCACGTCCACTCACTGACATGGCTCCAAAAGTATCACCGTGATAGGCGTTTTTAAATGCCACAATTTTGGTTCGTTCCTGGTTTCGGTTTTGCCAGTATTGGAAGGCCATTTTGATGGCAACCTCCACGGCAGTAGAACCATTGTCGGAATAAAAAGCACGTGCCTGGTTTTCGGGAAGGATGGCCAACAAGCGTTCTGCAAGCTGCACGGCAGGTTCATGCGTGAAGCCAGCGAAGATTACATGCTCAAGGTTATTTAACTGTTCTGAAATTTTCTCAGCTATATATGGATGTGAATGCCCATGCAAATTCACCCACCACGATGAGATTGCATCGAGCAGGACAGTTCCATCTTCAAGTGTGATTTCTGCGCCTTTTGCACTGGCCACCGGCAAGGCAGGGCCGGCTGTTTTCATTTGGGTATATGGATGCCAGATTACCTGGCTGTCTCGTTCGGAGAGTGTCATTCGGTTAGAATTGTTTTGAATGTTACGGCTTGCTGTAGGATAAATTGTTGATCGACTTCCCGGGTTTTTGGTACTCTTCCTAGGTAGGCAACACCGGCAAATTCCAGAATATAACTTTCGGTTGTTGGCGTTTCATCTCCATTAAAAATGATGCCTTTTGTCGGGATACCACGTGACTTTAGTGCTTCAATTGAAAGAAGGGTATGATTGATACTGCCCAGATAATTTTGGGAAACCAGGACCACTTCCAGACCCAAATGGGAAATGAGGTCGATGACCAGGTGTTGGGAATTCAAGGGAACGTGCAAACCTCCAGCTCCTTCAACAATGAGATGCGGATTTTCGGAAGGTGGCAAATGGAACTTGTCCATTTGGATTTCCACGGAATCAATTGCTGCAGCTGCATGAGGGGAGGCGGGAGTGTTTAGCGAATATGTTTCAGGATGAAATTTGGAGATTGGATTCGAGATCAGTTTCTTAACCGTTTTAGTGTCCGTGGTGGGTTCAATTCCTGCCTGTATTGGTTTCCAGTAGTCCGCTTGCAACGCCTCAGTCAGTATTGCCGCCACGACAGTTTTACCCACATCTGTTCCGATGCCCGTTACGAAAAGATTCAAATCGCTGAGTTGATAACTTTAATCAATTGGTCAATTTCGGCCTCTGTGTTGAAGGCATGGAGGCTTAGTCGCAGTCGTTCTTTGCCTTTAGGAACCGTTGGGAAAAGGATGGCTTTGGCGTAAATGTTTTCCTTCAATAATTGATCGCTTAGCCACCTGGCTTGTGCGTTTCCCGGAACTTCGAAACTGAATATATGACCGGCAAGCTTTTCACAATGAGCATTGGTGAATTCCTGAAGTCCGTCCATGAGCTTTGAGGATAGCCTTTGCAAGTACTGACGTTTATGATTCCAACTCCTCATGATTTCATGGGCAAGCTGAATTTGCAGAATGGAGTGTGGTGGGAGTGCAGTTGTGTAAACGAACGAGTGCGCATAATTAACCAGGTAGTTTGTAAGCACATCGGAACCCAGTACGATTGCACCATGTGTTCCCAAAGCTTTCCCAAAGGTGACAACCCTTGCAAACACCTCTTTCTGCAATCCAAGATGCTTAACAAGGCCCTCACCTTCCTTTCCAATAACACCAACCGCATGAGCCTCATCAACGATCAATTGCGCCCCAAAACTTTTGCAGAGCCTTGTCAAAGATTCCAATGGACTGAAGTCCCCACCCATGCTGTAAACCGATTCCACTACCACCATCTTTTGCCCACCGCAGTTTTCAAGTTTTTCGGCCAGGTCGTCAAGATCGTTGTGTGCAAAGCTGGTGCTGTTTCCCCTACTTAATTTGATGCCATCTTTAATAGAGGCGTGGACCAGTTCGTCATAAATAATACTGTCCTGTTCTGAAGCGATGCATGAGAATAAACCCATGTTGGCATCAAAGCCTGAATTAAACAGTAGCCCGGATTCCGCTCGATAAAAGGCTGCGAGTTCATGTTCAAGTTCTGCGATTAAATTCGAATTCCCCGAAATGAGGCGTGCTCCGGTCGATCCATTTGAGATATCAAATCCTTTGGCGGCTTCCTGCAATCGGAATTTCAACAAGGCAGAATTGGCCAAACCGAGATAATCGTTTGAACAAAAATCAATGGCGTTTTCGAAACAGTTGAGCGAACGGAAATATCCTGAATCCCTGCGTTGCTGAAGTTTTCCCTCAAGCTGTTGCTGTAATTTTTGGGATTTGATAGAGCTTGAGCGCATGAAATTTAGTTGCCTGGAATTAGGACAATACGGCTTCTCCCTCGTGTTTGTACGACTTACGAGGTTTCAAACCAAGAATGTTGAAGAGTTTTGTGTCAGCATCTACTCCAGGATTCGGAGTGGTCAATAACTTTTCACCTGCAAAAATGGAGTTTGCCCCGGCCATGAAACAAAACCCTTGTTCCACCTCCGACATTTCGGCTCGGCCTGCTGAAAGACGAACCATTGCCATTGGCATGGTAATTCTTGCTGTGGAAATCATCCGCACCATTTCCCAAACGGTAACTCTGGGTTGTTCGGCCAGAGGCGTCCCTGCAACAGGAACCAATGCGTTTACAGGTACAGATTCGGGATGCTTGCTCATAGAAGCCAGCGTGAAAAGCATATTGATACGATCTTCATCGGTTTCGCCCATGCCTATTATGCCCCCACAACAAACACTAAGGTCAGCTTTGTTGACGTGTTCAATCGTTTCAAGTCTGTCATCAAATTCGCGAGTGCCGATGATGTCGTCATAATATTCTTCTGAAGTGTCGATGTTGTGATTGTAGGCATAAAGTCCTGCCCGCTTTAATTTTACGGCTTGTTCCTCTGTGAGCATACCCAATGTGCAACAAACTTCCAAGCCAAGCCCATTCACTCCATTCACCATTTCTAACACCCTGTCGAAATCTGAGTTATCACGAACTTCTCGCCAGGCAGCACCCATACAAAAACGGGTTGATCCATTAGCCTTCGCCTCCACAGCGGAATGCATCACTTCTTCGAAACTCATCAATTTATGGGCTTCAACATCCGTATCGTAACGGGCAGCCTGGGGGCAGTACGCGCAATCTTCAGAGCACCCCCCGGTTTTCACCGACAACAGTGTGCAAACCTGAACCTCACCAATCTCGTGATACTTTTCGTGCATTCTTCCTGCGCGATGCACCAATTCCAGCAATGGTGAATTGTAAATTTCTGCGATTTCTTCCCTCGTCCAATTAGATCGAATGTCTGGCATCTTTTTCCTTTTCGGCAAAAATAGATTTTTCAAACTCAGCCATCAATTCCGTCTTTTGTTCCGAAGTGTTTTTCCAATTAGCTTTGGCCTTCGTGAAGTGGGCGAAGAAGTTACTTTTTACAGTCGTTACCATTTTCATCCTGGCATTGATTTTTGAGGCCATTCTTGGCATCTTCTTTTTATTCAAGGATCGAAATTTATATCGAAATGATGTTGTGGATTATCCATATCTCTACTATTTGTTCCAGGAAAATGAGGATACCAACGAGCAAGGCTTTAAGACCACCTATAGTGTTGAAAAACCTGATGGGGTTTTTAGGATTATCCTGGTAGGAGGAAGCGTTGCACGTGGTCGCGAACCTGAAAACTCGATTGCATCTTTCCTTGAAAAGCGCTTGAAGGAATCCTATCCCAAACAGAAAATTGAAGTGTTGAATGCGGGTGTTTCAGCTTTTGTAGTTCAACAGGAATTCCTTTTGATTCAAATGATTCTGCAAGACTACAACCCTGACATGATCATTAGCCTTGATGGATACAACGATCTGCTCACCTATAAGATCAATATGTTTGAGGAATCACCTTTTCCATTGCCACCTCATAACTGGCCTGTTTTTCAAGTGATTTCCGAAAACAAAAACCAGCAAAATGCGCTTTTTCGGTTTCGATATTTCTTTCGAAACTGCCATCGTGCAATTCAATTTTTTGAGCGTAAAATGAGTGAATCAATATTTCAACCGGGATCGGTGGATCGCGCTGAGATCTATGAACTTAATGAGCAATATTGGAAAATTGTTCGAGATACGGATGATTTTTGCAAAGTAAAAGATATTGAATATGTGCATTTTCTACAACCTGTAAGATTTTACCGTGATCAGGGTTTGATGGGCCCATCAACAGTTTGGGAGGAATTAATGACCACATTCTATCAGCGATTCGATTCAACTGCGGAAGCTACACCGTTCGCAACTTCACTTACCCGGGTTATTCATGACGCAGATTTGTTTCTCGATCAATGTCATCTTAAAACTCAGGGACATCAAATAATCGCTTCTGAAATGGCAGAGGTGTTGACTCCGATGGTTGAAGAGATGACTACAAATATTGAAAACAAATCCGATTCAACGATTTTTGCGAAATGAGATAAATTTGCGACTGCTTAAACCCTGATGAAGAATTCTTTTGCAGCAGTTGGAATACTTTTACTCGCCTCGGTTGGCGGTTTTATGTTCTATATGGGCCTTTTGAACGAATGGCTAATCGACCAGAAACCATTTGGCCCATGGCAGGTGGTATATCTTGAACAAGAAGGCAGTTACGGTCAGACAGGCTCGTCTATCGAAAAAGTTTCTGAAGCACTGGCAGGAGTAGATGTGGAACCACAGTTTGCTTTGGCGGTTTTCTACAGTAATCCTGATAATTTGCCGGAAGATGAGCTGAAAAGTGAGGCTGGTTTTGTGTTAGCAAAAGATGATTTGCCCAAAATAAGAGGCCTCTCAAGCGAGTTTAAAACTCGTGAACTTCAGAGAAAAATGTATGTTTTCACGGACTTTCCGAACCGAAACTTCCTTTCTTATTTCATTGGTCCAATGATGTGTTATTCCAGGTTAGAGAATTATTGCGAAGACTTGCGGCTGGAGTTTAACAGTTCCGTGGAGCTGTATAGAAATGATAGAATTTACTATTTGGTGCCCAAGTCAAGGAAACCCGACTAATGACTCCTATCCAAATTCATGACCATATTACAGGTTATGTTGATGCCGGTAAAACAGTTTTTACGACCTCCTCATTCCAGACACATAGCCTGCCTTTGTTGCATATCTTGTCGCGGCTGCCGTTTAAAATTCCAATTTATTTCCTTGATACAGGATTTCATTTTCCTGAAACATTGAAATTCAGAGACCGGATTGCTGAACTCTTCCAAATTGAAATTACAGGACTTCGTTCGGCCACACCAAAATTCCAGCAACGCAATGCAAAAGACAGGTTTTTGTTTACCAGCGATCCGGATTTGTGTTGCCATATAAACAAAGTGATGCCTTTGGATTCGGTTCTTGCCAGCTCCGATGTTTGGGTTGCCGGTGTTCGAAGAGATCAAAGTGCGGTGAGGAAAGATATGCAAGTTGAACAACCCTCAAGATTTGGTTGTATTCGTTTTCACCCAATCCTCAACTGGACCAATCGTGATATTGAGCGATACATTAAAGAGTTTGATTTGCCCAGGCATCCTCTTGAAAATGAAGGCTATTTTTCGGTTGGATGTGAACCATGTACCAGAAAGTTTGATCTGGATATTGCAGCCGATGAAAGATTGGGCCGTTGGTTTGGCATGAACAAAACTGAGTGTGGTTTGCACACAGAATTGGCAGGTAAACAGCAATAAATTCCTCAAAACAGAATTCATGAAAATCTTAATCACCGGAGGGGCAGGTTACATTGGAACCGAGTTAGTTCGGATGTTTTCAGCAAGAACTGATATTGAGGAAATTGTGGTTTACGACAACCTGAGCAGAAGAAATTATAATCTCTTCCTCAACCCCTATGAGCAGCTCAATGCCAACATTCGATTCGTTAGGGGTGAACTGCTCGATTCCCGAAAACTTGCGGCTGAAATGGAAGGAGTTGATGAAGTTTATCACCTTGCCGCCAAAGTTTCAACCCCGTTTTCGAACGAAGATCCACATGCTTTCGACCAGGTGAATCATTGGGGTACGGCAGAATTGGCCTATGCCATTGAACAAAACAAGGTGGCCAAAGTGGTGTATATGAGCAGCACCTCAATCTACGGTGTACATGCTGAAAAAGTGAATGAAGCAACCACACCCACTCCAGGAACCCATTATGGTATTTCGAAGCTAAGAGGTGAACGGATGTTGGAAAGGCTGAAGGAGCAAACCAACCTTTATGTG
>PVBE012635815.1_pt1 | contig 11385 bp, 10 predicted proteins | sample 1631181 | NCBI WGS metagenome assembly PVBE01 (sample SAMN08397723, study PRJNA350692) | Marine metagenome, whole genome shotgun sequencing project. | isolation source: water | place: Pacific Ocean | collected 2012-04 | reverse complement strand
GAAGAACTGTAGGGGAAGCCTCCGCTCCCGATCGATGTGGCGGCCCCGGTATTTTTGTCGATGCTGAATAGCGCTCCTTGGGCTCCGTAGAGCACACCCGAAGGACTGAAAGTCAGGGAACTCACGCTTGTACCGAGACTCCCAATCACCGTCGACACTGCTGTCGTGGGATCGATTGAATGGAGCAGGTTACCGGATACGCCATAGAGATCCTGATTGGTGTCGAAGGCGATGTCGGTCATTACAGTGCCCATCGTACCGATCACGGTCACGGCCCCGGTTGTCGCATCGACGGTGCCGAGCCTGCCCGCGAAATCACTCACCCACAGGATGGGCGCAGCCGCGGCGCTGCCCCCCATCACCAGAGGAATTGCCAGGAGCAGACACGTCACTGGCAAGAACAAGAGTCCGACGCTCGCGCGACTCCTTCCACTTCTATTTCCACTTCTACTTCTACTTCTACGCATCGTCATGCCCCTTCTTTCAGGCTCCCTGCGGTCTCCCGCGAGTGCGCGGGGGGAAGATCTCAGCGTGAAAACGGCCAGAAGACATCCGGCTTCCCTCTACCAGTCGTCGAAACCCCGAGGATTGGTTCAAAAAAGCCGCAGTCCGAGCGCCGAAAAATCTTCAAAGCTTCGCGGGCAAGCCGCATCCGCCCCGGGGCAAAGCGATCGCGAGGGCCCAGCCATGCCCTTGAAAGAGTTCCTTGGCGAGTTCCGGACAAGGTCGGAGAACCCCCTGCCCGAGCGTTCAGGTCAATCTCGTTGGGAACTGGGAATGCGGGCCCAAAGACCCCGCGAATCGGCCCCTGGGAAGGATCGCTTCGCTACGCCCCATCGGGGATTCCCGGCCGGCCGCCGAAGATCAGGCGAAACCACGAGGTCCCGATGCCGACTCCTGAGCCCCGCTGGAAGAATGGGCAGCTTGGGTATCCGCCAGGCCAAAGAGCCTTCGAGCATGGGGGGCATAGAGCATTCGGGAAAAAGGCGATCTCCGAATGAGACCCATCGAGAATCGAAGGACACTCAAGAAGATGAATTTGCCCGCGGCATGGAAGCGGGCCAGCAAAGAGTCGAAGCATGCGGCAAGCTCGCCGGGAATGCCCAGGAACAACCCCCCGGCATCAATCGAGAGCGGACATCAATCCCCGGCCATTCGGGGCGGATGAGTCATTTCCCACGAGCACTCAAAGGGCCAGCAGACCCCACGAATCCCACTCCTGGAAGCCGCTGCCAATTAGCGCTTGGAAAATTGGAAACGTGCCCGAGCACCCTTCTGGCCGTACTTCTTGCGTTCCTTGCGCCGCGGATCCCGGGTCAGGAAACCCGCCCGCTTGAGCGAGAGGCGCTGGGTCGAATCGAGTTTCTCGATGGCCCGGGCGATCCCGTGGCGCAGGGCGCCCGCCTGGCCTGCGACGCCGCCACCGTGAATCGTGGCCTTGATATCGTATCGGCCCATGGAGTCCGTCACCTCGAGGGGTCTCCGCACCAGGATCTGGAGTGCTTCGCGGGGAAAATACTCATCGGCCTCTCGGCCGTTGACGAGAATCGATCCGCTTCCGAGCGAAAGACGAACTCGGGCCACTGCGCTCTTGCGCTTCCCCGTCGCGACGGTGATGGTGCTGAGATCAGGCACTGGGCAATTCCTCCGGTTGCTGGGCCGCGTGGGGATGATCGGGGCCCGCATAGACCTTCAGCTTGGACAGCATCTTCCGGCCCAGGCTATTCTTCGGCAACATTCCGCGCACCGCGGAATGAACCACCCGGTCCGCATGCGCGGAAGCCAACAACTTCTCGGCGGTAATCGAGCGAATTCCGCCCGGATAACCCGTATGGCGGTGATAGATCTTCTGAGTGAGCTTGCGGCCGGTGAGCTTCACCTTCTCGGCATTCACCACGATCACGTACTCCCCCGTATCCACATGAGGCGTGAAACTCGGACGATGTTTCCCGCGCAAGATGCTCGCCACTCGAGTCGCCAGACGTCCGAGAACCTCCCCCTCGGCATCCACGACGTACCATTTGCGTGAAACCTCTTCGGCCTTCACGCTGCGGGTCGCACGATGCGCCTGCACTCCCATGCCGAATCCCCTGAATCGCTCGCTCGTCTGTGAATAATATGAAATCGAAAAATCCGAAATCGCAAAGCCCCGGGCTTCGTATGCTGCGGGGCCCGACGTCCCCGGTCGAATCGACGCGTCGAGGGCGCCGTCTCGACCCACTCGCGATCGCTTACGGACCGGGCACTTAGGTAGGCGATCGCACACGGCCAGTCAAGCCTGGCCACCCCCGGAAACCTGTGTTTTTCCATTGGAATGTCTCGATTCATGGGTTTCATCCCGGTACCGAACCCATTCCAATACGAGCCCGTGAGCCGGGGCCGTGGGCCCCGCCAAATCCCGGTTTCGGGCTTCCAGCAGGCTCAGCATGGACTCCGGGGAACGCCTGCCCCGCCCCACCTCCAACAACGTGCCCACCAGGTTGCGGACCATGTGACGAAGAAAACCCGATCCCTCCGCGGAGACCAGGATCTCCCCCCCGGGTACCTCGTCGACATCCAGGCGAAATAGGGTCCGGACCGTGGTTTTCACCTCGGATCCGGCTGCCTGAAACGAGCGAAAGTCATGTTCGCCCACCAGGATGCGGGCTGCCGCGCACATCGCGAGCCGATCCAGCGGCGTGGCCACGTGCAGAGTCCGGCCGGCACGCAAGGGCGAACGCCAGGGCCGATTCCAGATTCGGTACGCATAGGCCTTGCGGACGGCGTCGCGAAGCGCGTCGAAATCATCGTTGACCCGGGCCACCTCGCGAACGCCGATATCCCGGGGCAGAACACCGTTCAGCGCCCGCTGAAACCGCTCGGGAGACAACGATCTCTCGAGCCCTACGCTGGCCACCTGCCCCTGGGCATGGGCACCCGCGTCGGTTCGTCCCGATCCCCGGGGCGTCACGGATTCGCCGGTGATCTTCTCGATCGCCTCGGCAAGGCTGCCCTGCACGGTCCGCGCCCCGCCGGGCTGCACCTGCCAACCCGAGAAATCCCGGCCATCGTATTCCATCACCAGGCGGTAGGTGGGCATCGAGCGACCGGATCAGGCCAGGGAGAAGCGTGCGCGCAGCAGCTTCACAGCGTTGAGGGCCGCGAGCCGCACGGGATCCGCGGCCAGCCAGAATAGGAGCGAGCATTCGAAGCGCTCCGCCGAGGGATCGGCTCGAAGTCGTGTCAGGAGGATGTCGGGGCTTCCCACTGCGCTCCGGGTGCTGGCCTCGGCGACGTCCTCGAGCAGCGAGATCCCCGCGGTCGCCGAGAAGACTCGACGAGCTTCTTCTGGGGAGAGGGGCCTTTCCGTTTCGACCCGAAGCGCCCCTCCCTGTCCGGCAAAACTCGGCACGTGGACGCTGGTAACCGCCACTCGCACCCCGGGCCCCAGCAATCGGTAGAGCGAGGCCATCAGATCCCCTTCGGCCGGCGCGGCACCATCCTTGGCTCCTTCCCCGCCGCCCTCCCCCGCTGCGTGGACCAGCGTGTCGAAGGCCATGGGCCCCGGGAAGGGATCGGAGTCGGCGGGTAGACGCTGGTTGAGCAGAGAGAGGGTCTGCTCCGAGAGCGCCTCGATCCCCGCACGTCCCAATGAAGAAGCCGAGTGCAGGACGGTACCGACGATGGAGACCAGTCCAGCCTCGCGCTGCAGGGCCGAAAGCACTGGGCCCCAGACCAGTGTCGGGCCTCCTGGACCCGAGATCAGGGGAGCTCCCTGGACCCCATCGTGGGCCCCGAGATCCGCGATCACGAGGGGAACTTCATTCGAACCCAGAAGCGCGCCCGAGCAGTCGATACACGGCACCTCGACCCGCAATGCCTGGCGGATCAGATCCAGCGCCACGGAGGCCGGCGTGCATAGCAGCACCGCGTCCAGGCCTTGAAATTCCGGCTGGCCGGACTCGATTGGAAGCGATCGTCCATTCAATTCGACCTCTTCACCGAGGGATCGCTCCCCGGCAAAGACCCGCAACTCCTGGATGGGAAATCCCTCTTCCTCGAGGACGAGGATCACCTCGCGGCCCAGAGTTCCCGTCGCCCCCACCAACCCCAATCGAAGCGAAGAAGTCATGACGCCACCACTCCCGCAGCTACGAGTTCCAGCACTCGCCAGACCGGCGATCCACCACCTGTTCCGATCCCGCCTCGGGTCGGAATGAGATCGACTTCAACTTCCACTCTTCTGCGTTGCCTCTCTTTCAAGCCTTCAAGCCTCTCGCGCTTCCGCGCTCCTTTGATCCCGCACTCCCAATTCCCGGCCATATCCGGTTCTCAGATTCCGCGAGGCTCGTTCGCACCACGTCGCCGTCGATGCCATTCGAGCTTATTGATGGCGCTCACGTAGGCCTTGCCGCTGGCCACCATCACATCCTCGTGCACCCCGTTGCCGATCACGCGGCGGCCGCCTTCCTCGATCGTCACCGTGACTTCTCCCTGGGCATCCAGCCCCGCTGTCACGGCATGTACCTGATAGCGAATCAATTCGCTTCGGGTCTTCGTCAACTCGGCAACGGCCTTGAAGATCGCGTCCACCGGCCCCACACCACTGGCCACGGTTTCGCGCAGGACACCATCCACCTCAAGGGAGACGTTCGCCTTGGGGACGATCGTATTGCCACTGGCGATGCTGAGCTCCACCAATTGGTAGCGTTCATCCGTCAGCGTGACTGAATCCGAGACGATCACCTCGATATCCTCGTTGTAGATCGTCTTCTTCGCGTCGGCGAGATCCTTGAAGCGCCGAAAGGCCCTTTCGAAATCGTCTTCCTGGATGTCGAGCCCCAATTCTTCGAGACGGGAACGGAAAGCGTGGCGTCCCGAGTGTTTGCCGAGTACCAGCTCATTTGAAGCGCGGCCGATCGAGGCCGGGGTCATGATCTCGTAGGTGATGGCCGCCTTGAGGACGCCATCCTGATGAATCCCGGCTTCGTGGGCAAAGGCATTATCTCCCACGATTGCCTTATTGGGCTGCACCTGGACCCCCGTGATCGAGGAGAGCAGCCGGCTCGAGGAATAGATTTCGGAGCTGTTGATGCCGATCTGAAAATCGCTGTAGACATCGGGGCGCGTCCGGGTCGCCATCACCAATTCCTCGAGAGAGGTATTGCCGGCGCGTTCCCCAATTCCATTGACCGTACACTCCACCTGCCGCGCACCAGCCTGGACCGCCGCCAGGCTATTGGCCACCGCCAGGCCGAGATCATTGTGGCAATGCACGGAAAAGATCGCCTTCGAACTCCCCGGGATCCGCTCGAGCAGGGCTCGGATCAGATCCGCGTACTCGTCGGGAGTCGTGTAGCCCACCGTATCCGGCACGTTGAGCGTCCCGGCACCGGCTTCCAGGGCGACCGAAAAGACCTGCACGAGAAAATCGAGATCCGATCGGGTGGCATCCTCGGCCGAGAATTCCACATCGTCTACATAGCTCCCGGCCTGGCTCACGGCTCGACCCACCTCGTCGATCAATTGCTCGCGGCTCATGCGCAATTTATATTCGAGGTGAATATCACTGGTGGCGATGAAGGTGTGAATCCGGGCCCTCTCGGCCTTCTGAAGCGCTTCGGCGGCGCGTTCCACATCCGCCACACCCGTCCGGGCCAGGCCGCAGATGGTCGCCCCCCGAAGCTCCTGGGCGATCTGGCGTACGGATTCGAAATCGCCTTCGCTCGCGATCGGAAAGCCCGCCTCGATGACGTCCACCCCGAGGCGCACCAATTGCCGGGCCAGCCGCAGCTTCTCCTTCAGATTCATGCTGCAGCCCGGGGATTGCTCCCCATCCCGCAGCGTCGTATCAAAAATCCGAACTACATCACTCATCGTTCGACCTCTTCAGACTCACCGGCCCCTTTGCCATCCTTTTCCGATCCGGCGGGCGACGAATCGACTTTCGAGGAATCAGTCCCGGCCTCGGGTCGGGTTTCGAGCAGCCCCCCCGTTCTTCTGCGCCACCACCAGCCGATCGGTCCGGACAATACATAGGCGAGACCGATCAGGAAGAAATTCAGCCCGGGTTCGACGATCAGGATCAGCGTAATGATCACCATCAGGACCGTCGCGGAATAGGAACCGCGAACATTCACTTCCTTGAAACTGCGGTAGGGAATCGGCGAAACCATCAGAACGGCCAGGAGCACCAGGGCCACGGCAGTCAGGCGCGGCGCCGGAGGCAAATCGAGCCCATTGGCCGCCAGGAAACCTCCGAACCAAACGGTGGACACGACCATTCCGGCCGCGGCGGGCGTCGGAAGCCCGTCGAAGCGATCCAGATAGCGTCCCGCCGTCACGTTGAAACGCGCCAGGCGCAGGGAAGCGCACGCCGTGTAGACGAAGGCCATCACCCAGCCGGCCCAATTCAGCTCACCGAGTCCTCCCGAATGAAAAGCGATCACCGCCGGGGCGACTCCGAACGAGACGGTATCGGCGATGGAATCGTATTCGGCCCCGAAGCGACTCTCGCTTCCCGTCATCCGAGCCGCTCGCCCGTCCAGGATATCGAAGATCGCTGCGATGAATATCGCGTAGGAGGCCGTCAGGGGATCCCCGGTGCTGGCCTTCACGATCGCGAAAAAACCGGCGGCGAGATTCCCGGTGGTCAGGAAGGAGGGCAGCAAGCTGCCGAAGGTGCCCACCCGACTGGCCCGCCGCCGCCGACCATGCCTACGTCGGCGGGAGCGCCGGGGCGCTTCGTTGCTCTTCCTCACGGCTTCGAGTGACACCGGCACTCTCCTCCGGCGCTGGGCTCCAGCCCCGAATCGATCAATTCTTGGATCGGTCCACCAGTTGGCGTTCCTTCAACCACGGCATCAGACCTCGCAGGCGTGCTCCAACCTCCTCCATCGGATGTTCCGCGGCCCGGCGGCGCATGGCCTTGAAGGCAACTCCCCCGGATTTATTCTCGAGAATGAAGTCACGCGCAAAACGGCCCGACTGGATGTCGGACAGGATCTCCTTCATGCGCGCCTTGGTATCGGCGTCGATCACCCGGGGACCGCTGACGAAATCCCCGTATTCGGCCGTATTCGACACCGAGTAGCGCATATTTGCAATGCCATCCTGGTAGACGAGATCCACGATGAGCTTGACCTCGTGAATACACTCGAAATAGGCCATTTCGGGCGCGTAGCCCGCCTCGACCAGGGTCTCGAAGCCCGCCTTCATCAGCGCCGTCAGGCCCCCGCAGAGCACGGCCTGCTCGCCGAAAAGATCCGTCTCCGTCTCCTCTCGGAAAGTCGTCTCGATGATGCCGGCCCGGCCTCCCCCAATTGCACTCGCGTAGGCGAGCGCCACCTGGAGTGAATCTCCGCTGGGATCCTGGTGCACGGCAACCAGGCAGGGAACGCCCCGGCCCGCCTCGTAATGATCGCGCACCGTATGTCCCGGCCCCTTCGGAGCCACCATGAAAACATTGACGTCGGCCGGCGCCGTAATGGCTTCGAAGTGAAAGTTGAAGCCATGGGCCACGGCCAGGGAATTGCCCGCCTCGAGTTGTCCAGCGATCTCCTCGCGATAGACGTCCGCGGCCAGTTCATCGGGAAGCGTCAACATGATGATATCGGCCTGATTCGCCGCATCGCTGACGCTGGCTGCCGCGAGGCCCGCGGCCTCCGCCTTGGCCCAACTCGGCGAATCCTTTCGGAGTCCGACGACCACGTCCACCCCCGAGTGGTGCAGGTTCTGGGCGTGGGCATGGCCCTGGCTCCCATAGCCGATGATCGCCACTTTCCTGCCCTGGAGTCGGCCCAGGTCGGCGTCCTTGTCGTAGTAGATATTCAATGCCATCGCTTATCTGCTCGCTCTTCCCTTTTGTGGACCCGGCACTCGGGGGCGATCCTTCGCCACCTCGCCGCCCGCAGCCCCTGCGCCCATGAGAAACAACCGCTGATGAAGTCGTCGGTCAACCTGTGGGATGCGCTAAACCCGCGACATTAAGGGAACTTTCGGGCCATGTCAAAACACCCGGAGCGCCCCGACCGTCGCCACGCCGGCCCCTCGAACTACTCGAGGCGACGGCCGTCCCGGCTGACCTCGGCCTCGGCGCGGCGCACGTAGCGGGGCACGAGTTCTTCTGCCTGCCGGCCGCGGCCGGCCCCGAGGGCGAGCCACCCGAGCCTTCCTGCACAGGCCGCACTCGGGGCCGTGATGCCGTTGGACTCGGCACTCCAAGAAGAGTCTCTCGCCCCGCTGCCGGGCGCGGCGGGCCCGTCGAGAAGTGACTCCAGCAGCGGAACCCCCTCCCCCACCAACCGGCCGCCCGTGGGAAGTGCGAGGACCAACTCCCCGGCATCGTAGACGGATTCGGGGATCACGGCCTCGGCCGAATCCGCGTCGGCCGCCAGTTCAGCGATCCGGTAGGCAGTGGCGTAGACCTCGCCACGTTGAGCGTTCAGTACCGGAACGATCAGTTCCGCGTCCGGGGGACGATCCCCTGCCAGGGCCGAAAGGGCGAGGACCCGCAAGGTCGAAACCGCCGCCACCGGATGCGGGTTCCCGAAGGCCAGGCCCTTCAGGGTGGCCAGCCCGATCCGCAAGCTCGTGAAGGCGCCCGGCCCGATCGAAACCGCGAAGGCATCGACCTCCGCCAGTCGTTGGCCGCTCTCGTGCAGGAGCCCGTCCACCAGGGGCAGCAGCGTCTCACAGTGGTGCCGCCCAGCGACACTGCGCCGCTCGGCGAGCAGGGCGCCCGCGCGCAGGAGCGCCACGCTCGCCGTCGAGGTGGCCGATTCGATCGCCAGGCATAGAGCCTCTTCTTTCAGAGTTCGTTGCTCAGCCATTCGATGAATTTCGCCCACTGGCCGGAAAGATCATTCCAGAAGGCCAGCCCGACCATCATCGCCAATACGACGAAGCCGATCTGCTGAACAAACTCCTGGGTCGCCAGGGAAAGTGGGGAACGCTTGATGCCCTCGATGAAATAGAGGAGAAGTTGCCCGCCGTCCAGGATCGGGATCGGAAGCAGATTCAGGATTCCCAGGTTGATGCTGATGAAGATCATCATTCCCAGGTAGGTCTGCCAACCCATATCCAGGGACTTACGGGCGATCTGCACGATGGTGATCGGCCCCCTCAATTGATCGGAGTCGGCTTGCCCGCTGATCAACTTGCCCAGGCCCCGGAGAAGCAGCGTGATGTTGTCCAGCGTCATCGAAACGGCCCGGGGCAGAGCGATCAGGGGATTTCGTTCCCGATCCAGCCCGACGACCCCGGGCAGACTCGCCATCGCATGGACGATTCCGACCAGGTAGGCGTTCTCCTCCATCCCGTCGATCTCAAAGGGCCCCGGGACCTCCCGCAGGACGGGAGTCACGGCCACCCGAGAAACCTCCCCGTCGCGCGCGTAGGCGATCTCCAGGCTTCGGCCTTCGCTCGAGCGAACCGTATCCGCAAAGGTTCGAAAACTCCCGACCGCCTTCCCATCGACTTCCAGAATCAGGTCTCCGCGCCGAAGCCCCGCGTTCGCAGCGGGCATCCCCTCCTGCACCGTGCGAACCAGGACCGTTGCGGAAAGCACGCCCAGGGCCTCCACATCTCCCAGGGCGGGCACGACTACCTCCCGCTCGGGCCCCTCCTCTCCCATCCCGCCTTCGCGCACGCGCAGGCTCACCTCTTCGCCGATGGGCACGGCGCTATAGGCCTCGGCGAACTCTCTCCAATCCTCCACTTCACGATCCCCCACCGCGACCACCCAGTCGCCGGATCGCAGTCCGGCCGCGCCCGCCCCCGAAGCCATATCGGCGACACCGAGCAGCGCCGGCAGGCGACGACTGTCCAGCCCCACCCAGCCGACCTCCTTCACATCTCCGAGCAGATCGAGGGCCGATCGCGAACCGAGGGGAACCGTGATTGCGAGCGGCTCACCCGCCCTCTCCAAAAGGAATTCGACGCTGCCCGCATCGTGAAGCTGAATGCGCTGGTGGACATCCGACCACCAATGGATCGGCTCGCCTGCTACCTCGAGAATCCGATCCCCGATTTCGACGCCGGCATGGGCCGCAGGGGAATCGCGCTCCACCATGCCCACCACGGCAAGCGTCTTGGGGATGCCACTCCAGAGCATCAACATGAAGATCACGACCGGGAGCAGGAGGTTGGTGGCCGGCCCCGCGAAAGTGATGGCGATTTTCTGCCAGATTGGTTTTGTATTCAGGAATTCATGGGGCTGGGCATCGTCGGGAATCAGCGAGGACTGCGATTCGTCGCCGGGCAGCATCTCGCCCAGCAGACGCACGAAGCCTCCCAGGGGGATCCAGGCGATCACATATTCCGTACCTCCCCGCTCCCAACGCAGGCGATGGGATCCGAATCCGATCGCGGGCCCGAAGCCCAGGGAGAATTTCAGCACCCGAACCCCACAGAGTTTCGCCAGCGCGAAGTGTCCGAATTCATGCACGAAGATCAGGATGCCCAGCATTGGGATCGCCGCGAAGAGATAATCGAAGACCACCATCAGCACACCTCTTTCATCTGTCCCGAATCGCCTGGAAGCGCCTCGGAATCCGGCAGGCCCAGCCTTTCCCGGGCCAGTTGGCGGGCCCAGCGATCGGCCTCCAGAACCTCTGAGAGAGCGTTCAGCGTGGCCCCCTTATGGGCTGCAAGGTGGCTTTCGAGTACCGCCGCATTGGTTTCGGCAATCGCTCCCAGGGGAATCTGCCGTTCCAGGAATGCCGCTACGGCGACTTCGTTGGCCGCGTTGAGCACCGCGGGCCCGAGTTCGCTGCCCGCCAGGGCACGGTAGGCGAGATCCAGGCAGGGGAAACGCTTGCGATCCGGGGCCTCGAATTCCAGGGGACCGGAGGCGGCGAGATCCAGGCGAGGCAACTCCAATTCCAGGCGCTCGGGATGCGCGAGGGCGACGGCAATGGGCACCCTCATATCCGGCAGGCCCAGTTGGGCGATGACCGAAGTATCCCGGTATTCCACCAGACTGTGGACGATCGATTGGGGATGAACGACGACGTCGATGCGCTGAGGCGGAATGTCGAATAGCCAGCGTGCCTCGATGACCTCGAGGCCCTTGTTCATGAGCGTCGCCGAGTCGATGCTGATCTTGGCTCCCATTTCCCAGTTGGGATGGGCCAGGGCCTCCTCGACCCCGGCACTGGCCACGCGCTCGGAGGGCCAGAGCGCGGCATCTCGAAACGGCCCGCCGGAGCAGGTCAATACCAGGCGTTCGACATCCTCGTGTCGCTGCCCGGCGAGCGACTGGAAGATCGCACTATGCTCGCTATCCACGGGCAGCAATCGCGTGCCCCGAGACGAGACTTCCCGGCGCAGCAGGGCCCCCGCCATCACCATCACTTCCTTGTTGGCCAGTGCAATGGAGCGCCCGGCCCCAATGGCCGCCAGCGT
>PVBE012461795.1_pt1 | contig 11386 bp, 6 predicted proteins | sample 1631181 | NCBI WGS metagenome assembly PVBE01 (sample SAMN08397723, study PRJNA350692) | Marine metagenome, whole genome shotgun sequencing project. | isolation source: water | place: Pacific Ocean | collected 2012-04 | reverse complement strand
GATCATTGCTGCGATGCCCGCTGCGATGCTCTGAGGCCAGTTTCTTGGCACCTCTACCGAAAACCTCCCTGCTCATATGGGCAATGCGGGACCAAGGGTTGCTGGAGCAGTATCCGCAACTCCTGCTGGGAGGCACGATTGCGCCGTGGCTGGACACCCAACACCGGGCCTCGTGGATGACAGAGCCACCGGCCGTTGATGCCATTGAGCAGTTCGACCCCTACTTCAGTCTGCTGTTGGAGCGTCTCGACTTCGTGTGGATCTACGCCGCAGGCGACGCCTACAACGTGTGGCAGGATTCCTACGCCACGCGCTTCGCTCCCGTGTTGAGGTCGGCCAAGGCACGGGCCAGCGGAACACGGCAACCCGGCGCGAACCGTCAGGATGCCATGGGCGGTTCGAGGGGTGAATAGCCGAACGCCGCCTACGCGATGCTGCCAGCGGGTCGTAGTCTTGGATCCCAAGGCGCACTCTCTGGCAGGTCTTGAGCGCAAAGCGCATTGGGCATGCGGCGCCGATGGAGCCTCGCGGGATCAGCGGGTGCGCCAGCTCCTTGGGTCCCGTTAGAAGGAGTCCCGCTCTGAGATCAGCCGCCCGTCGCGATCCCACCGCCACGCGGGCCCCTCGATCCGAGAGTCGCGCCATGTCGACTCCGCCTTCCTCCGGCCGTTCGTCCACCACTGGGCCCAGGTCGAGGTCCCGTCCTTGGCGTGCCGCCACTCCCAGGCCTTGGTACCATCTACGCGCCAGTACGTCTCCACACCGATCTTGCGGCCCGCCCGGTACTCGGCCCGGTACTGCCTCCGCCCGTTGGGGTAGAACCAACGCTCGCGTCCATGGAGTCTGTAGCACCCGTCGCGTCCGATCCCCGCCTGCGAGATGACCGTCGTCCGGCCGTCCGCGTCGGTCTCCCGGTGTCGCCTGACACCCGTTACGCCACCATCTGCCTCCGGGGTGAGGCTCTCCGCGTCCTCCGCACCCGTTCCCTCGGACAGGATCCACGTTTCGTTCAGGGCGAAGTGTAGGCAGGGGCGGTTCATCGTCGTGATCAGATGGATGAGGCCGTCCTCTGATTGGCAGGCCGCCGAGTAGCCGATCGTGTTGGCCCCGGCATGGAAGTCGGGGGTCTCGTGCGGTTGCGCGGCCGTCAGCGTCTTGACGTGCCAAGTCTCCCCCTCATCGTCGGACAGGGCGACGTACGATCCGCTCTCAGCCACTCCGGGCGGCTTCTCTCCGCCTCGGCGCTGGAGGTCCCCGGCGAAGAACAACCGCCCGCTTTGCAGCCGGAGGATCGACGGGCGTTGGTTGCCGCCCAGAGCCGGGAAGGGTGTTGCCGACTTCTCCCACGAGCGGCCTCCGTCAGCCGAGATCGACCGGGGCATATAGCCGCCGACATCCGTGTTCTTTCCGCCCATTCCCAGGATTCGCCCACCGTCCAACTGGGCGAAAGTGGTGTGGCGTCCGAAGGTCCGCCCCCCGGGGTCGATCCATGTCTCACCGTCGTCGTGGCTCGCCCACAGCAGCGACGTCCCGCCAGCCCCGTCGCTCGCAACGTAGATCGTGTCGTCCGGTCCGCGGAAGGCTGAGTTGATGGGCTGTCGCGAGTGCGGCCCGACGGCTCCCGTGAAGCGAGGGAACCGGACCTCGCTCCAGGTCGCTCCGTTGTCGTCGGAGGTGATCCACTGGAACGGGTAACCTCCGACCAGCCGGGGACTGCCCCAGAAAAGGAACAGCCTCCCGTCGTCGTTCCACAGCAGCTGAGCGTGATCGTTCGCGCCGGGAAGGTCGACGAACCGCGATGGCATATCCCACGCGTCGGCCCCATGGCGGAGTCGCGCCGCGATGAGCGACACTTCGGGCTCGTATTCGCGGTACGAAGTGTAGATGACCATCAGCAGATCGCCATTCGCGCAGGCCACGAGCGCAGGGGAGTGGTTGTGCCCGCGGAATGACGGATGCAGCCCAGCGTCATCGATCGTGGCCTGGTAGTCAGGACCGCCACCCGTCTCCGGGGGCGTGGGGAGCAGGACGCGCTTGCGGAAGTACGGAGTCTCAAGCGACGGCCCCGTGCGGGTGTCCTGAGCTTCCTGTTTCACGCCTTCCCCGACGAAGAAGCGGGGAGGCGCCATGGGCGCCGTGTTCGGAAGGGGGGCCTGCACCACGCGGAAGCCGATTCGGTGCCGCCCGCTCGCGTCCGCCGCGTTCAGCGTGAGGCCTTCCTCATCCCCGAGCCGATGCCAGAGGGCGTCTTCAGGCACGGGTCCCTCGCCCGCGCCTTCCCACAGCCAGTTGAGCTTCAGGAACGAGGGCCCACCGACGTGAGAGTAGCTGACTGTGATCGGGACCTTTCGGCCTCGTTCCATGGTGAGAGTGCCCGAAGGCACGTTCGTGCCATCCCACACATCGATGACCCTCTCGTCGTCCACGTCCACGCGTACGTATCGATCGGCCTCGACAGAGAACCGCACCTCACCTGTAACGGGGGCCCCGATCAGGCCCCGCCACTGTCCCGACCACGCTGTGCCTCGGATGCCGTCGCTGGACCAGTCGTTGGACAGGCTGAGCAACAACTCGTCAGCGAGCGGCCGGGTGAGGTCGGGGTCGCCGTACCACGACCCCAGCAGACCCGGCTGGATCGCGTCCGGATCACGCCCCAGCACCTGCTCGCGGACGAGCACTCCGAAACTCGGGGGCATGCCGGCGCGATTCGCCGCGGTGTGGTATTGCGGGTCGGAGTTGTCGAGGCCGCCTCCGCGAATGACACGACAGAGCCCCGTTGTCGCGCCGATCGGGTCGGTCCGTGGCTCCGCGGCGTAGTCGCCGTACCAGTCGTGACACCATTCCAGGACGCCGCCGTGAGTGCCCTTGAGGCCCCACGCGTTCGCCGAGCCCAGGTCCGGAGGAGCATCGCCGGACCAGAACGCCGTGCTCGTGCCGGCACGACAGGCGTACTCCCATTCCGCTTCGGTGGGTAGCCGGTACGGCTTCCCCTCCTTGGCACTCAGCCACTCGCAGAACGCGGCGGCATCATTGTGGCTCACGCCGGCCACCAGACCATCGCTGTCCACGACGTCCGCATCCGGGCGGAACTGCCGGTACTGGGCTGTGGTCACCTCCGTCGCGGAGATCAAGAAGGCCTGCGAGATGGTCACCGAATGGGCGGGCGCCTGGTCCCAGTGGGCCTCGTCGGACCCCATCACGAAACGGCCGGCCGAGACCCGCATGAGGTCTATGCCCAGCGTGTTACGCACCGAGGGAGCCGGCTGGCATGAGGCGCTCAGCGCCGCGATGGCGCTCAGTGCGATGATAGCGACTGTCGGCAGATTCAAGTCGTGCATGATTGCTGGGTCCTGTTGGCGGCCGTGTGACTGGCAGGCGGCGAACAGTGCAAACAGGGCGCGGCTCCCCCTCGTGCACCTGTCCCTTCGACTTATTCCGTCCGAGCCGCCACAAGCCTGATCTGGGTGCGCGTGGCACGGATGTGATGCTTCTCGGTTCGTCAGCGCACGCGCCGAGGCCTCGCCGAGCCGGTCTCGGCGCCGGGCTCCGTCTTGCGCTCAATGTCAATGGTCAGGCAGCGAGGCGAACGTACCTGTGGTGGAGGCCACCAATGACGGGGATGGGGGCGAGCTTGGTGGAGGCATCCACCTCTGGTGGGCTTTCGGTGGGGGCGGCGTGTCGCCACCCGGGCCTTGGTGTGGTCGGGCGATGCAGCGACACGAAATCCGCCGAACCTTGCGAGGCTAGCGAGGTAGATCGGGTGTTTCTGGCCGCAAATGCTGTGTGTCCAGGTCAGTGGTAGATGGTTGCGGGTCCGGGAAAAGCCCTGAATTTCGGGCTTTCCGGACTACGCACACGAGAGCAAGGCAGAGCCGGGAGTACTTTCCCAAAGTTATGAGCCTTGCGACAGTCTCAAACCCGAAAACCGCTTCCCAGGCCCGCAGAGGGGCTCCTGGGCGTCGCTATGGCACGAATTGCTGTTCACCCTTGCGAACCTGACGACGGCATCTCACTGGGGTCGCAAGGGTCGTTCTGACTGGTAGTTCGCGCCCACCCACACGAGAACCTCCTCGGCGAAACGTCAGCCGGCAGCCGCCGTCGCTCGCATCCTGCGGAGCCCCAGCTTCCAGCGTGGATGGAGTTTCTTGGGGGGACAGGGGTCAGCAGATCGAGAACGGCGTACGGTCAGGCACCCCGCCCTCCAGTGCCGCTGTGAGCGCCGCTCGTTGTGCCATCACACCTTCCCCTCAGCCAGCCCGTGACTGGTCAGGTAGTTGTAGCTATCACGGACGGCGGTCATCATGTCGGTGGCGCAGTGATCAAGCTCCACGACAACCCATTCGAGGGTGGCGTCATCCGTGGCGGCAATAATGGCGGGCAGGTCCATCCTGCCCTTCCCGGCCGCCGTATGGGGATCGGATGGGTCGCCGGTTAGGGGGCCGTCCTTGGCGTGGATCAGTGGGATCCGGTCGCCGTATTTCCCGAGCACCTCAACCGGGTCGGTCCCGCCGAGCGCTGCCCAGTAGACATCGAGTTCAGACATCACGTCCGGCGCTAGATCCATGAGACAATCGTAGATCCGCGTGCCGTCGATCTCGTCAAACTCCCACCAGTGGTTGTGGAACGCGAATGTGATTCCGTGGGGTCCGAGAAGCTCCGCCGATTGCTGGAGCGATGCTGCGCATGCCTTGACTGCGTCCATCGTCTTCATGTCATCAGGGCCGAATCCGCCAATGACGTACTTCGTGCCGAGAGTATTGCAGTCAGCGACGATCTGGTCGACCGTCTCGGGTGTGGCGTTGCCGAGGAACCCGCTCCGGGCTTCAAGTCCCAATCCAGAGAGCAGCTTCGCCCCCACCTCGACGCTGAGACCATGGAAGCCCAGGTACTCCACGCCCTTGAATCCCAGCCCGGCGATCTCCTCCACCGTGCCGCGGACGTCCTGCTCGCACTCCTCACGCACCGTGTAGAGGTTCACAGCAACTGGTGTCATACGACCAATCTCCCCCGTGTGAGTTGCGACTATTCCCAGTTCAGGATGACTTTGGCTTCTAGGCCCTGATCGAAGCGATCGTAGGCTTCCTGGGCGTTTTCGTAGCTGGTCTCTAGCGTGACGAGACGCTCCATCTGAAGGCCACTGCGACATGCTGCAAGCATCTCGGGGTACCAACCGGGGTGGCAGACCCAGGTGGAGAAGACCGTCAGGTTCCGCGTCATCAGCCCTGACGGGTTGAGGTTGAGCAGACCGCCTCCGATCTGACCGATGATCCCCCCCGGCTTGATCGCGCTGAGGGCCCAGTCGAGCGCTTCCTGCCGGCCCGAGGCCTCGAACCAGAGGTCCGGGCCGAGGCCCCCGGGGAGGTCCTTGAGCGTTGCCACCATGTCATCAGTGGTGGTCGGGTCGATCACCTTCCACGCGCCAAGCTCTTTGGCAAACTGGCGCCGTGTCTCGCTCGGCTCGATGGCGATCGGCCAAGCGCCAAGGTGTTTCTGCACCATGACATGGCCCAGCCCGATCGGCCCGCAGCCAGAGACGCATGTGACCTGCCCCGATTTGACGCCGGCACGGACGGTGGCGCTGTAGGGCACGCCCAGGCCGTCGCCGCAGATCAGCGCGGCCAGCGTGTTTGACACGTCATCAGGCAGCTTCACCATGGCGTTCGCACGGGACGTCACGTACTCGCTGTGCGTGGGGCTGACGATCGCGATGTCAGCGCAGTAGGTGTCCTTGCCTTGACGACACCAATGGCAGTCGCCGCAGCCCTGCAGCGTGAAGACGCCCACCCGGTCTCCCTCCTTCCATTGAGGGTGACCGTTTGGGTCGGCGATGACCCCGGAGACCTCGTGGCCTCCGTTCGTCTCCATTGCATCCGGGCCGTGGTAGCCGCCCATCTCACTTCCGCAGAGCGCGCTCGCCGTGACCTTGACCAGCACCTCGTTCTCGGCTGGTGTTGGCTCGGGAACGTCGACGACCTCGACCTTGCGATTGCCCAGCATGCGGACCGTCTTCATGCGGACCTCCCTTTCTCAATTCCACCCGCCGGCCTTGCGCGAATCCAGAAACGGCTATTCCCACTTCTGCAACTCGACGATATTGCCCTCAGGATCGGTGAGGTAGACGGCGATGAGGAAGCCACGACCAGGTACGTCAGTGCGCGGGAATTCGCTCATTGCGACCGTCCTTGCAGTTTCGTACCTTGGGGCATGTTACACCGACGGCCCCTACTCGCCAAGCATGAGTGTTGGCATGCTGTAGGCCGGTATCTTCACGATTACCACCTCGCCGGGGGAATCGGCGAATCGGCCTGGATTCAGGCCTCCGATCCGTAGCCCAGCCCTGCCGCGACGGCACAGACGACCGCCCAGAACGCTTGTCCCCCCACGTCTCCGAGCAACAACCCTACGAAGAACGGGCGCACGGCGAAGTACGACCGCGCACCCCCGAACCTGTTGGTCATCGACTTCACGCTCCAGCCGATCAGCAGACCCGGCCACGTGACCCGCGACGTGTAGCCCGCCGCCATCAAGTAGCCCAACGGGTGTACCGGCCACCACGGCAGCGTGCGGTGCGCTGTCATCAGTGCCCACATCGTGGCCGCCCCCTTGAGGATCCCCAGGCGCGCCGGCCACGAAGGCCCGCTCAGGTTCGACATCTCGCCAAAGATGCCCCGGTACTGGTGTACCTCAGTGTACATGAAGTACCACGTCGGGTGGAGCTTCACGCCTCCGTGCTGGTACGCCATCCGTAGCACGAAGTACCCATAGGCCAGGACGGCCGCCGCGCCGGCGGCGATCAGAGCCGGCACGTACCGGCCGCTGCGCCACCCGCTCGCGTCCGCCACCTTGTGGCCCTGAAGCAGCATCGGCACGAACGTGCTCGCCTCCGCGCCAAACAGCACGCGCTCCTGCATGTTCAGTGATGGGATCAAGTCGGCTCCGATCGCTCGCGTCCCAACAACCGAGTACAGGAACTGCCGCGGCGCGATCCACATCGTCGCATGCTGCATCCCCAGCACCGCCACGATCCGCGATATGCATAGCTGCCAGAGCACGAGAACCAAAATGAACGCGGCAGCCACGATCAGCGGCAGCCCCGCCGCTCGCGACCAGGCGACCATCCCCACCGTCCCCGCAATCGCCCCCACCATCAGCCACCGGTCGGGGTGGGCGTCCTCCGGGCGCCGGCCTGCGATTTCCGCAACGAGCTGGCGCCACATCGTCCGTATGTCGTGACGCGCGCTCCAGAAGATGAAGCTCGCGAAGACCATGATCCCGCCCGATGTCTGGTTCGTCCGGAATGTGTGTGGGTGCCATGGCCCGCCCGTGGCCCCCATCGCCGCCATCAGGACCATCTGCACGAGGCCGAGGAAGTAGAACGCCACCGTCCCGAAGGCAATCTGGCTTGGGATCACATACGCGATGCCCACGACGAGCCACTGGAAGCGGAACGGCAGGTGTCCGGCGATGATGCTCATCGGCTGATCGGTGAACATCGCGCCGAGCGACCGGTCCTTGAAGCTCAGCTCCGGAAAGCCGGGGAAGAGGAATGCGGCGGCGAGCAGCGCGGAGTGCGCGAATGGCAAGGCGAACCCGAGCCACAGCAGCCTGCTGCGGAAGATCCCCCCGGGCGAGTCCCAGGAGCTGGCCGATCCTGCAACGGCCAGCGCAAGCTCCGCGTGCGGGTACGAGATGTGCTCCTGCCGAAACCACCGCCGCCTGAACATCCCGGTCGCGCAGACCATCGTGAAGAAGAACAGCAGCAGCATCGTGCCCCAACCAACGATCGTCGGCGACCACAGCCGCCACGGCACATCCGCGCCGCCGGACGGGGATCCCTCGTAGAAGTACGTCGCCGCCGACTCCTGTCCTGGCTCCTGCGCCAGCACCATCCACTCCGGCAACTGCGACACCACGGGCTTGGCCCACGGAGCGTTCCCGCCCTCTGCGTAGAACGGAGCCGCCGCGATGCTCGGCACATACCACAGCGAAGCCGCGGACCCAAACGTCAGCGTCCCGAGCACCAGGGCGTGCGCGAAGAGCAGGTCGCGGCGTGCGGGCGCCCGCGGGCCGAAGAGCCGCACCAGCAGCGGCGCAAGCAACCGTGTGAGAGCGAACAGCACCAAGAGCGGCGCCGTCGGGATCTGCCCCCACGCAAACGAGCCACTCATGCTCACGACGTCCGTCTTGGCGAGGAACGTAACGTACGGGACCAGCCACCCCATCAGGGCGACCAGCGCCAGCCCGATGGCAATGGCGGCTATGTGCGGGCCGCTTTGCTCGGCCTCGGGTGCTGCCGTCTCTCCCACGCCGGACCTCCCAATGGTCGGGCCGCTGCGGAGCGCGTGGCGTCGTCAGTCACCACCGCCGACCTGCGATGCCTGCGCCTTGCTGCCGACCAGGAGCACATAGTTGCACCTGCTCTCGGCGGGCGCTCTGAGTCTGACGAGATCGCTGTCGCCGGCCGTGACACGCTCGATCGGTTGGCCCTCATCATCCAGTCTGACCACGACGTGAGGCAGGCCTGCCCAGTCGGGCTGCCATTCGGGAAGATTGACCTCCAGACGGGAGCCCGCCGCCAACCTTATATGCGCCCGCTCGGTGTCTTGCTTGTTCAGGGTGGCCGTGCCGACACAGCCTAGCACGCCGTCCTCGTACAGCCCGGCAGGCCATTCCACGGAGAGGTACTCATCCGTCCGGATTACGGTTCGACGCGAATGCGCGTCTGCAGTGAACCGGAGGTTGTCGATGTGGATCGTGCCCGCTTCGGTGACGCCGCCACCGGTATCCACAATGATGATCTTGACCGAGTCGAAGGAGGCGAGCTGGCCGTCTCCGACGGGGCCGAACGGGCTTAGGCCATAGAAACGAAGCTCGGCGGTTGCGTGCTCGCCGTTCGTTACGCTTGGATCGGCGATGCTGTCCCAGCGATAGACCTCGCCGTCGTCGGTGTCGACGAGATGTAGCACGATCGTCTTGGGCGTCAGACTCGGGTCGCCCTTGATGTCGAGGAAGAACCTTGTACGATGCAGTTGCGCGATTGTGCGCGGCCCTGCCCACTCCGGCTCCGGGTCAAGCGCGCGCACCACCGTGCCATTGTCCCACGCTCCGCCCTTGTAGGCGAGATCGACGCGCAAGGCATGCGATCCCTCGCTCGTCTCCGCTCCGGATGCGCCGTCGACTAGGGCTACCCCGTTCTCAACGGTCACGCCGGCTTGGGCGCTCGCCGTATCTGCGGCGAACTCGAAGCCCTCCCACAGCTCACTGGCGGCCGCCACGGACACCCGCCATTGCTCGATCTTTGGTCCCACCACATAGAAGTCGTTCTCGGTCAGCTCGAAGATCTTGCCCTCTTCTCGCCCGCTTGCCACGGGGTACGTCTCCGTGCCGAAGTTGACGGTACAGGTCGTGCCGTCCGCGAACACGCTCTGCTGGACCGTGCGGTCGGGAGTCAGGAAGGTATGTGAGACCATTTCCTGCATGCCGATGATCTCGTGCAGCTTACAGACATTGCGGTAGATCGCGAGCATCTGTTCGCGCTCTTTTGGAATCTGCCAGTGCAGTCCATGCTCGTACGGCCACATCTGCGGTGGCGTGCCGTGGATGATGTTCATGACGATCTTGCGGTCAGTGAGTTCCGGAGCGACCTCGTGGAGGAACTCGTTGCTGTCGCCCCACCACCAGTAGTTGACGACGCAGTCGTGGTAGACCAGTTCGAACAGTGGAACGCGCGCTGCCGGGTTGAGACCGTATTTCAGGTAATCGCCCGCGACCTCGCTGCGGTCCTTGGGGTCCGCCAAACTGCTGGTGCCCCACCTCATCAGGAACTCGGCCATCATCGTTCCCATATGGTAGTCCACATAGGGGACGCTGAAGTACCGGCCCAACTCGCCGCCCGTAACCACCCCCACTTCCTCACTCACGTATCCGAGGAGTTCCCGCCTGTTGGCCATGTCGCTGCGGCGTGTGGTCGGATGGACCGGGGAGTAGCATTCGACGAGTTCCTCGCTGGCGGTGACGTCCAGAAAGCGCGCGTTATATGGGTAGGTCTCGAGTACCTTGGGGATAATGAGCTGGGCGCACTCGAGCTGCTTCGCGGTGCAGTGCAGTCTGAACCCTCCCCATCCGGGCATGATCTCCCCATTGGGCCCCACCGCGCCGTGCTCATCTATGGGGGCTTTGCAGTAGCCAATTGGACCTTCAAAGGGCCGCCAACTGGGCGTCTCGGCAAGATCTCGATAGTTGTCGTACGCGCTGGCCAACCAACCGAGCTGCACGACCCCGGCTATCTCCTCGGGCGCCCACATGCCCCTCTGAGGCAAGCGCTCCACCAAGCCTCGATCCATTCCCTCGGCCACTGCCTCCTTCACGAACGGTAGTGGAGTTCTGGCGGCGTCCCACTCAAGCCCTCGGTCGAGTCCTTCTGCGCCCCACCAGTCCACTGCGCCCATGAGCTTGTGCACGTCGGGTCTCTTCTTTGCTTTGTCGGCGAGGGTGCGAAAGTCGCCGCTCTGCTGGGCTATCCTGCGGTATATCTTGCACGCCGCCACGTGGCCTCCCGCCTCGAAGAAGACAAGCCGGACCTTTCGGTCCTCTCCCCAGGTGTTCTTGCTGGGCTCCCAAACGGAGCCCGGGAAGCTCAGTCCCTTTTCGTCATCCTTGCGGGATTGCGTAGCTATGACGGCATCCCACGGGGTCATGACGACGACAACCATGCCCTGCTCGCCGTCAGTGACCGCCACCCAAGGCATGAGAAGTCCGTAATAAGTCTCAAACCAACCGCGTGTGAAGGAGGATTCATGGGGTCTGCGCGGGGGATGCTCGGCCACGGTGTGGCCCAGGCGGTACCGCTCGTCGCTCACCGGCACATAGCGTCCATTGCCGAACTCCGGCATCGCTAGGAAATAGCTCTCCGGCTTGGGAGGGTAGAGTGGCGCCGGATAACCGAAATGGCGCATGTTCACCTGGTCCCCCGCTCCGCTGGCGAGAGTGATCTCCAGGGCTGGTTCATCCCCGATCAGGGCCAACTCTATAGTCAGTTCCAGCGGCTGGGGCTGTCCGTGCACTATGGTCAAGGAGTAGCGAAGCACGCTCGGATGTGTATCCGCTTCGAGATCGCTAACACTGTGGGGGTCCGGCAAGGGGAGTTCCTGTTCCCACAGCGTGCCGGTGGCCTTCTGCAGGACGCTCATGTGGCCAGTCTCAGGCTCGATGGTCACCCTCAGAGCCACGTTCTCAATCTGCCACGTCGTATCAACACCCGCTTGGGCAGTCGCGCTGGTCGGCATCATCGACGCTCCAATTTGCAGGAATGGAATGACAACCGCTGCCGCGGCGAGCCATGGGCATTTCCTCGGCATGGGTCTGCTTTCTCCCATCGAGCCAGTGG
>PVBE010491032.1_pt1 | contig 11386 bp, 10 predicted proteins | sample 1631181 | NCBI WGS metagenome assembly PVBE01 (sample SAMN08397723, study PRJNA350692) | Marine metagenome, whole genome shotgun sequencing project. | isolation source: water | place: Pacific Ocean | collected 2012-04 | reverse complement strand
GCACCCGTGTCAATCGAAATTGCTTGTTTCATCTTTAGTGCTCCATGCAGGGCGTCGCGCATTCTATCGGAAACCGCAACGCAACGATATCGAAATCCCTTAAAATCAAGGGCTCAGATCCCTTGAACGTTGCCGGTGCCACTCGATCGTCGGTCACCACCCCATCGATTTCTCGCAACGGCGGTTTTCGTGAGCGATTCGACGCACGAATGAAATGTCGCCGCCCATCGGCCACGCCCGGCGAGTAGCTTCCGCGACTTTGAGCACCTCTTAAGCCGCGGACCCATAGCGGACCCAACTTCGATAGCGGGTCGTGGATGGTGCCGGAGTCGCCTTATTTGACCAACTTTCGCCCGCGACTTGGCAAGATAATTTGCGCCACCTCCCGACGTTAAGGGCGACGACAACCCGGACGCTATGGAGTCGATATCGGGCCTGGATTCGCCGTGGCCGCGCGGGGCCTCAAAGGACGAGGTTGATGCGAACGCCGCCTATCAGGACCTGCGTCTCGTCGACCATCACCCCGCGAGCTTCGGCCGCCGCCAACAGTGCCGCTTTGTCCTCTACCTTGACGTCAATCCCACCGAGCCCGTCCCCGCGGCCATCGGACTCCTCGACAAAACGGATCGAGGCGTTGTTCAGCGGCAGCACGGTGCGACCTTGGTCATCGCGCTGCAACTCCTGACCCGCGATCGCCGCCCAACGCTCGGCTAGCATCAATGGCTCGTTCGACTGAATCTCCGCCGCCGTGATGGCGCTGACGATGTCCGTGCGGACATACTTGTCCCAACCGCTGCCGCCCGCCGGCGGCCAGTCACCGGTGGGCGAGTTGGCGGTCGTGAAATCGATTTCAAAAAATGCGCCGCCCGTGTCGGCCGGGTGAAGCTGCATAAACCGCCCGCTGCCGTGATCACGCTCCCAGGCGATGCGAATGCCGAGCGCCGTAGCCCGGTCACGATGGGCTCGTTGATCGTCCTCACCATCGGCCTGGGTGATGACCATGTAGCCGCCGTCGCCCTGCCGCCGTTCCAGATAACGGCCGCCGGCGGTTCCCTCTTTCACCGGTGCGACGACCTCGATGAAGTTGGTACCGATCGGCACCAACGAGTTCTCGAGACCGAAAACGTCGACCTCCGGGTCGACAAAACACACTTCGAGCCCGAGAACGCCCCGTAAGTCGTCCAACACAGGCTGCAGTTTCTCTGCTACGAACGCAATCTGGCGAAGATGAAGCGTCATCGGCCGTCCCTCTGGTTCGCGCCGGCCTACTCTAAACGGGCCTGCGATCGAATGTAGTGTTGAATTGCGACGACTTCCTCACGTGCGAGATTGGCGAAATCCGGCATCCCCATAGCGCGGCGAACGCCTTTGGTAACGACATCGGTAAAGGCATCGATATCGAGAGCGCTGGTGGCCGCCCGCAGGTCCGGCGCATAGCCCCCCGACTCCGCCCCCGCGCCATGACACATGACGCAGTACTCGACGTAGAGTCGCGTGCCGGTTTTAACTTTTTCCGCGTCGAGTTCGAAGTCGGGTGCCACTAACGGTTGCGGGAATACGGGCGGCGGTGCCGGCGGTAATTCGACCTTGGCATCAAGCGCGAAGGTCACCAGGCGCCGCGGATGCGCTTTATAGGCCCAACCATGTCGCCCGCCGAGGAACCCCGGTGTCGCGGCGCCCGCCCCACCCCAGCCGACCAACAGCGAGACGTATTGTCGGCCGTCCACAGAGTAAGTGATGGGCGGGGCCGAAATACCGCTCCCGAGATCCGTCTTCCACAACACCTTGCCGGTCTTGGCCTCATAGGCATAAAACGTACCGTCGGCGCGCCCCTGGAATAAAAGGTTACCCGCGGTGGTCATGGTCCCAGGGTTCCACACGCCCGGCAGCGGCACTTCCCAAACCAACTTCTGACGCAGCGGATCCCAGGCGCGCAGCGCCCCGGTCCCGGCGTCGCCCCCTATCCTCTCGTCGCCGAATGCAATCGCCGGATCGAACTTCCAGTACGGGGACTTCCACGCCTGAATGTCGATATGATTGTCGCTGAAGAGTCCGGGCATCTCTATCGAAGGGATGTAGACGAGTCCGGTGTTGGGGTTATAAGACATCGCGTGCCAATTGTGACCGCCGAAGGCGCTCGGCCACACCAGTTCCTCACCGTCCTCGTAACGCGCACCCTCGCGCTCGATGGGACGACCCGTCTTCATGTCGATACTGCTCGCCCAATCCGCCTTGACATACTTCTCGGCTGACAGCAGCTTGCCGTTGGAGCGATTGATAATGTAGAAAAAACCATTCTTCGGCGCGTGCAAGATCACCTTGAGGTCCCGCTCCGGATGAGCGAGATCGACGAGCATGATGTCCATGCTGGAGTTGTAATCCCAAGCCTCGCCGGGCGTCGTCTGATAATGCCAACGATATTTGCCGGTGTCGGCGTCGAGCGCGACGACCGCGCAGAGGAATAGATTGTCGCCGCCGTCCGGACTGCGGATCTTGGGATTCCAGGGCGAGCCGTTGCCGGTCCCAATGTAGATGTGGTTGTATTCCGGATCGTAGGTAATACCATTCCAGACGTTGCCGCCGCCGCCGTGCTCCCACCATTCTCCGGTCCAGGTCTCGGCGGCCATTTTCATGGCGTTGTCTTCGAAACCGTCCGCCGGGTTGCCCGGGACGACGTAAAACCGCCAGACCTGCTCTCCGGTTTCGGCGTCGTAGGCGGTCACAAAACCGCGGCTGCCGCCCCATTCGGTCCCGCCGTTACCGATGATGACTTTACCCTTGAAGACTTTTGGCGCGCCGGTGATGAATAACGGCAGTTCGGGATCATAGGTTTGCGTCGACCACAGTGCTTTCCCCGTCTTTGCGTCGATCGCGATCAGACGGCCGTCAATAGTCGCCGTAATTACCTTGCCCTTCCAGAACGCGATCCCGCGGTTCCAGTCCCACATGATGCGCAAGCGTTTGCCTGCGTGCTCGATGACTTTCGGATCGTACTCCCATAACAGTTCGCCCGTTTTCGCGTTCGCGGCTCGCACCACGTTATAGCTGCCATTGAAGTAGAGCGTACCGTCTACTACCAGAGGCGTCCCGGTCAACGAACGATCGTCCGGCAGGTCGCGATACCAAGCAACGCCAAGGTTCTGCACATTCTTGTCGTTGATGTCCGCGAGTGGACTATAGCGTTGCTCCGAATAGGTTCGTCCGTAGGCCAACCAGTTTGTGCCCGTGCTGTCATCGGAGAGCGCCGCATCGTCGACCACCGTCTCGGCAACGGATGAGCTGGCGATAGCCAGCAACAGGAATACCTTTAGCAAATCAACCCTCGACATAGTCGCCTCCAGCGGCGCGTGAGCACGTGGGACTGTACGGCAATCGCCGGTCGGCTTCCAGCAAGGGAGCAGGTCTCCTTCGGTGGGGTGCGCGCGGCAGAAGGCCGGTGCTCAATGTGCGTTCCGAAAGATCGATCAGTTACGGGTTAAAGGCGGCTTGCTGCAAATCATCACCGTCATACCGGCCCCGGATCCAATCCGGGGTGAGGGACACGGTATCCAGCAGGAAATGCCCGCCAGAGGCGGGGCATTGTTTGACTGGACCCCGGATCCAGTCCGGGGTGACGGAAATTAGAATAACGATGAAAGTGAAGCATCTTTCGGGACACCTATTTAGCGTCTCCCCAAATACGGTAGATCTCGTCCCGATGTATCCCGGCGAACAGCGTCGAGGTCGCCTTCGGCAGCGGCATCGTCCTATACTGCGTTCATGACGGACGCGCAAGAAAACATACTCACAGGCCTTCGCGTACTCGATCTGACCCGGGCGCTCGCCGGCCCGAGTTGCACGCGCATGCTGGCGGAGATGGGTGCGGACGTGATCAAGATCGAAGCGGCGCCCGACGGCGACCTCGTCCGGGCGATATCCAAATACCAAAACGATCGCAGCCTGTACTACATTCAACAGAATCTGAACAAGAAAAGCGTTTGTCTGAATTTGCGCGACCCACGGGCAATCTCGCTCATCCGGGAGATCGTGCCGCATGTCGATGTCGTCGTCGAAAATTTCCGGCCCGGGGTCATGGCGGATATGGGCCTCGCTTACGACGACCTGCGCGCGTTACGCGAGGACATCATCCTTTGCTCCATCTCGGCCCTGGGACAGACCGGACCGCTCGCGTTGAAACCGGGCTACGACTATATCGCCCAAGCATACGCGGGCGTCACCTCCATGATCGGCGACCCCGACGCAGGTCCGTATATTCCCTTGGTGGGGGTCGGCGATGTGAGTACGGGCGTACACGCGACACTCGCGATCACTTCCGCCCTGCTCTACCGCGGGCGTACCGGTAAGGGACAGCACCTGGATATCGGCCTGCTGGACGTCTATTACCACTACCACGAACTGAATGTGCACCAGTTCAGCGGCAGCGGCGGCGCGATCGAGCCAACGCGTGCCGGCCGCCATATGTCCTATATAGCGCCCGCGGGAATTTTTCAGGCCACAGACGGGTTTGTCTTGATCATGGCGTTCATGCACCACTGGAAAGATCTCTGTGCGGCGATCGAGCGTCCCGATCTGGTGGCGCATGAAATCTACGGTGACGACACACTCCGCCTCGAACATCGCGAAGAAGTCGTCGACATTATCGAACGGTGGCTCGCCGGATACCCCGACGTAGATAGCGCGATTGCCCGGCTCGAATCATTCCACGTGCCGTGCGCGCCGATCTTAACGGTCGCCCAAACCGTTACCCACCCGCACCTGACCGAGCGCGGCACGGTACGCACTATCAACGACCGCCTCGCCGGCGAATTCCAGATCCCCGGCAACCCGTTACGTTTTTCCGAATTCCCCGACCCGCCCGATTTCGCGGCGCCCACGCTTGGTCAGCATAACCGCGAGGTGTTGAGCGGACTGCTCGGCAAGAGTACGGCCGAAATTGATCTGCTTTGCGCCGAAGGTGTACTCCAGCAAAAAGAAGTTTGAGGTGACCTTTCGTATGCGACCGGGCAGACGCCATCATGGTCGCGAATGTCTATAGGTCCGCGACCCTCGCCAGCGCTTTGCCCGCGGGCGTCAAAGCATCGGTCGGCGCTACGCTCGCGCTAATGCTTGGCGATAGCATTGACCCGGCCGAGCCGGATCACGATGCGGCTGTATTGCTGACTCCGCCCTTCGACGGTCCGTTCGTCGATGATCTTGGTTACCACCGCCGGCAGCGTCTGCCCATTCAAAAAGAAGGTGAGGCCCACCTTTTCCTTGAGACTGAGTTGAATCAATTCGTGAAACGCCTCGGGCGGACTTGCTTTACCTTCGGCCACGGCCCCGCTGCTGAACGTCATCGCGGTCAACGCCGCCGCGGCCAGGATCGAACGGCCTGCGCTTCCTACCGGTTTACTGCCCATTTGTATCCCTCCACCACCATTGTTGGTCTCTGGCCGAGATCCGGCCGGGTTCGTCGCATCTTATGCCCGGCGGACACAACTTGGCCAGCTAGGCGTGCGAACCGGGCCGCCGTCGGTTTGGACCTTCGTAGCGCTCGCGATGCGTTCGCAGATCAACCGGTGCTGCCCGAAAACACAACCGCGCTACGGCAAAGCAAGGCGAACGATGGGCGAAGAACCGTGGACGTCGGAAAAACGGGCGCTTATGCTCTCCGGGTCCTGGTTCGCTTCGAGGGAAATTCATGTCTGCCGGAAATTCGCTAGATCTCAAAGACAAGGCCGCCATTGTCGGCATCGGGGAAACCGATTACACACGCGGCGCACAGCGGCCGTCCACCGAGATGATGCTGGAATCCACGCGGATTGCGATCCGGGACGCCGGCCTCGAGCCCGGCGACATCGACGGTCTGGTGTTGCCGCCCGTTTTGATAACGGCTGAAGAAATCGCCGCCAACCTGGGTATCGAAGATCTGCGCTATGCCGTTACGGTCCATATGGGCGGTGCAAGTCCGGTTACCTCGCTACAGAGTGCGGCCATGGCGATCGCGGCCGGCGTCGCGAAAAACGTCGCCGTGACGGTCGGGTGGAACGGTTCGTCGGCCTTACGACCCAAACCCGGCGCCAAGGTTGTCGAGCAGATTGCCCTGCCGGCGTTGGAGCGTACCCTCAACGGCTACTACCTACCCTACGGCAGCGCCTCTCCGGTACAAATGTATGCCTGGATCGCGATGCGGCACAAGCAGACCTTTGGCATCGGTGACGAAGCGACCGGCGCCGTCGCTATCGCCGCGAGGAAACACGCGCAATTCAACGACAAAGCTGTCACCCGCGGTCAGCCCCTGGATATGGAGGACTACTTACAATCCCGGTGGATTTCGGCACCTTTCCGCCTCTACGACTGCTGCCTGGAAACCGACGGCGCGTGTACGGTGATTCTTAGCAGTGCGGAACAGGCTAAGGATCTACGGCATCGCCCGGTGTACGTCATGGCGGTCGCCGAAGGCCACCCCTATCCCGCGGACGACATCGCCAACCGTCCGGATATGTTTCACATTGGTTTGTCGAACGCTGCGCCGAAAGTTTTTGCGATGGCTGGCGTCAAACCGGCGGACATGGATTTCATTCAGATATACGATTGCTTTACCTATGTGGTGCTGTTGCAGCTTGAAGCCCTCGGTTTCTGTGAACCAGGGGGTTCCGGCGAGTTCGTCAAAGACGGCAAGATCGAAATCGGTGGCCAATTCCCGATGAATACACACGGGGGCTTGCACTCCCAAGCGCACGTTTGGGGCCTCAACCACCTCGTCGAAGCCGTCCGTCAGCTGCGCGGTGACGGCGGCGAAGCGCAGGTAAAGGACGCGGAAATCGGGCTGGTTACCGGCTGGGGCGATTTCGGTGACGGTAGCCTGGCAGTTTTGAGGAGGTAGCCCGATGAGCGAATTTATTCCCAACCCGGCGCCGCGGCCGAAGAGTTACCTGGACGAGGAATTCTGGGAGCACTGCGCCGGACATGTTTTGTGTTTTCAATGTTGTTCGGACTGCGAAACCTGGCGGCACATTCCCCGGTTCTTATGTGCAAACTGCGGCTCGGAAAAGTGGAGCTGGCGGCAGTCGAGCGGACGCGGCGAGGTGTACTCGTGGACGGTCTGCTATATGCCGATGTCACGGGAATTCGAGCAAGTATTCCCCTATGCGGTACTGGTCGTGGAAATGGACGAAGGCGTACGCATCACCGCCGGCCTGCGGGAGTTCGACTATGCGGATTTGAAACTAGGGTTGCCCGTGGAAGTCGTATTCGAACCACTGGAAACCGGTGGAGCGCTGCCTTTTTTCCGCCCGCGCGGAGATTGATTATGCGGCCGCCCGCCCCCTGATTCCCGCGCGTCGATCGAGCCCGACGGCGTTTGCGTCGAACGTATCGATGACCGCCAAACGATCTTCACCGCTTGCCGCATCCAGACGTTGCGCAAACGACCGCTGGTCCGGATTTGTCGGCCCGACGATCGCCTGACGTTTCCGGATCGAGCATACTACGCCATCAAGACGCCCATCGCGCCAACCGGATCGAGCGGGCGGATCCACGTTCGACAAAGGAAAACCGAATGAATACAGCAATCGTCATGGGTGTCGGACCCGACCGTGGCCTCGGCGCGCAATTGTGTAAACGTTTCGCGGGATTCGATAAACACGTTTTTGCTTGCGGGCGTACGCAAACGAAACTCGACGCCGTGGTGGCGGATATCATCGCAACGGGCGGACAGGCAACCGCGGTAGTTGCGGACGCGACGAACGAAGCGGACGTCGTCGCCCTATTCGATCGAGCCGCCGCCCTCGGCGATATCGACGCCGCGTTGTACAACGCCGGCAATAACACACCGGGCAACATCCTCGACATGGAGGCCGACTACTTCCGGCAAAGCTGGGAGATCTGCTGTTTCGGCGGGTTTCTGTTCGGGCGCGAAGCGGTCCGCCGAATGCAGAATAAAGGTGGCACGATCGTATTCACGGGCGCGAGCGCCTCGCTCCGGGGCCGACCCGGATTCGGCGCGTTCAATTCATCCAAGGCGGCGCTGCGAACACTTGCCCAGGCGATGGCGAAGGAATACGGGAAAGACGGTATCCACGTCGGGCACGTCGTTATTGACGGCGCGATTTTTGGCGAGAAAATTCGGACGCATTATCCTGAATATGCCGAAAAACTCGGCGAACAGGGGATGATCAACATCGAAGGCATCGTCGACGCATTCGAATACCTGTATCAACAGCCGAAAACGGCGTGGTCGTTCGAAGTCGATGTGCGCACCGCGGTCGAAAACTGGTAATACTCACACAGCAACGCGAGGCTACCGATAGACTCGAATTACGTATACTGCCGCTATGTCTCCGTAAGCCGCAACAATGACTGAAGCAAGAGTCGACACGACCCGTCTTCAACGTCTCGCGCGCAGCTATGCGGAAACCGCGGTGTTTTACGCTGCGCTCGACCTCGGACTGTTCACACACATCGCCGGTGGCATCGATACCTCGGCAGCGCTCGCCGAAGCGATGAGCATTTCGCCTTTGAACGCCGAGCGTCTGATCACGGTCGTTCTCGCCATGGGCTTGGTCGAGAAGGACGGCGAGCGCCTGCAGAACGCGCCGGATGCGGCGCGCTATCTCGTCCGCGGCGAAAAAGGGTATGCCGCCGACTGGATGATGTTCACCCGCGACGACGTGCCGGCGTGGTTCCGGCTGACGGAAATACTCAGCGACAACCGACCGCCGACGACGCTCGGCATGTACGAAAACCTGACGGTCGCGGCGGCACGTGAATACCACGCCGCGACCTACAGTATCGGGATGGGCGCGGGCAGGCGCTTTTGTTCGCGCGTGGACCTGTCCGGGCGCCACAAACTGCTCGACATCGGCGGCGGCTCGGGCGCCTACAGCATCAACGCCGTGCGTCGTTTTCCAAACCTGACCGCGGTAGTACTCGACCTGCCCCCGGTTATCGAAGTGACCCGGGAATACCTCGAGCGCAACAGCGTATCGGATCGCATCGGCACCTTGTCCGGTGATTTCACCACGACGCCCTTCCCCACCGATTGCGACGCGGCGGTGATGGCCAGCAATCTGCCTATTTACAACGAACAAACCATCCAAAACGTCGTACAGAAGGTGCACGATGCATTACTGCCGGGCGGAGAATTCCACCTCGTCGGCGAAATGCTCGACGAGGACGGTTGCGGCCCCCTCGATCCCGCGTTGTGGGGCATGTATGAGGCCATCTGCGGTAGCGCCGGCAAAGCGCACACACGCACGCAATGCATCGATTATTTGCGCAACGCGGGCTTCGCCACCGTAACCGACGAAATATTCGTGCCGGGCACGCTACACCGCGTGACCGGGTTCAAAGCGGACTGAATCGCCGCAAGAAACGTCGCTACAACCATTCTTCCTCGGTGTGCAGGCGGGTCAGGTGGATCTTTTTGATCTTCCACCGACCGTCCTCTTTGACATAGTCCTCATGGTAGTGGCCCCAGCCCTTGAAGTTGCAGGTCGGTAGGCGAACGTAGTCGAACATCGACCATACGGCGCTAGCGACCGTTGCGCTGGTCAACTCGATTTCGGGCATGAAGCCTTGGTGCATGGATTTCGCTCCGGTCAACAGGCTCCGGACACCTTCGACCAACGCCTCCCGCCCTTCGATCCCGACGTCGGTCGGCAAATCGTCGCTCGGGCGCGGCGCTCCCTCGTACAGTGCGGAAATGTCAGAAGTAAAGCACCCACTCCAGAGTTCCCATTGCTGGGTATCCATGAGTCGAAAATAGCGCGCTTTGAGCTGGCGGATTGCCTCAAGTGCTTCGTGTTGGTCGGTATTCATGTAATCCTCCTCGTAGGTTGTCCGACGACAGTGCGCCGATTTACGCTAGACAATTGATGCGAAACGCGTCGCACTTCGTCGGTAGTTCCGACCGCCGTCACCCCGGACTTGTGACCCACAGGGCCGCTCTCTGGCATCCTGCCATCGCGGCATTTGTGCATCCATGCACATCAGACGTAGGAAATGCGAAAGGATTGCAGGAGCAATCCTCGCCCCGGGGTCCAGTCAAATAGTGCCCGCCTCGGGCGGCCCTTTTCTACTGGATGCCGGATCAAGTCCGGCATGACGGTAATCAAGTTCATCAGTCAATTCCGGATTAGAAAGTGATCGATATTTCGGAACATTTATCGATGACGGCCGCCGTACGGGTAACAAGCGTTCAGATGTCTTCAAAATCACCGTGGCGTCCTTTGCCGCCGGCAAAGCGCATCGCTCCGTCTAGCCCCTCTTTCTTGAGTACCGCCTTGCCGCCATCGAATTCTCCGCGCAAACCCTCTTCGATACCGGCGCCCGCGTGCGCATAGACCGATGCCCGGTCCGCGCGCATACATTCCTGCGGAAAGCGCGCGATCGTTCGCGCCAAGTCCTCTGCCACCAGGCGTGCCTCGCCCGGCGCGGCGAGGCGCTCGCACAGCCCGATCTGCAGGCACTCTTCGGCCTCCACCTTACGACCGGTCAGGATGATGTCGAGTGCCCGTCCGCGGCCGACGATCTCCGGCAACCGGATCGTTCCGCCATCGATGAGCGGCACGCCCCAACGTCGACAATAGACGCCCATATACGCATCGCGCGCCATCACCCGCACGTCGCACCACAGCGCGAGTTCCATGCCGCCGGCGACCGCCGGCCCCTCGATCGCCGCGATCACCGGCTTATCCAGCATCAGCCGAGTCGGCCCCATGGGACCGCGCGGGCGGGCGGAGCTACCTTCTTGAAATTCAAACGCTGCAAGAGGCGCATCCTGCCCCACCAGGGCTTGCGCGCTTTTCAAATCCCAACCCGCACAGAATGCCCCGCCGGCTCCCCATAACACGGCGACCGACGAGGCCGCAGCAGTGTTGAAATCCAGAAACGCTTGATGCAATGCCTCGGCGTTCTCGGGATCCATTGCGTTGCGCGATTCATAACGGTCGTGAATGATGGTACGCACCGGACCGGTGTCTTCGATTCGTATCGTCATGGCTGCTCCCTTCGATCGGTTCGCTACAGGTCCGGAATGATAACGGGAAAAGAACGATTTGCGGGGGTAACGGCCGCCGCACCCGCTGCCACGGGAACGCGCCTGGATAAAAAAATGAATAACCATTCATTTTTGTTGACGGAACGCCGGTAAGAGCGCTAACCTAGGGAATCTCTGATTCATTGTGGGGCAGTCGAGCTGCCGCCCAACATTGTTCAGGTCAAGGCGCGGCGCGCTGGCGATAGCCAGGGACTATTGGCAAGCGCCGCAACGCAGACCTCGACGATTTGGGACGCAAGGCGACCTTCCATGAATTGATCAGAGGTGCCCTAGCCTGCATTATTCATGAACGCGCGAGCGAGGGCGTGGAAATGCCTGTAGATACAAGGCGCGCGGGGAAATCTG
>PVBE010468023.1_pt1 | contig 11386 bp, 10 predicted proteins | sample 1631181 | NCBI WGS metagenome assembly PVBE01 (sample SAMN08397723, study PRJNA350692) | Marine metagenome, whole genome shotgun sequencing project. | isolation source: water | place: Pacific Ocean | collected 2012-04 | reverse complement strand
TACACTTGTGATTTTTTTATTATTTATAAATTGTGATATCTTATGAATAAAATAATATGGGCAAGGAATTGTATCTGTTCTTCTATCACTATTTTGAAATTTAATAAAATTTCCAGTTTTAAAATACTTTATTGAGAAATAAATTTCATAAATTAGAATTTTAAATAATTTTTTTTTATAAGAATTTAACAAAGTTAAAAAAAAAATTAATTTCCTTTTCATAATTAAATTTGAATTTAAGTATCCTACAAAACTATTTTAATTATTATACAAAATCAATTATAAATAATTAAGTCATTTTTCTTTTTAGTAAATTCATTAGTAGAACTAATCCGTTTCCAAAAAACAATGATAAATAAATTACGCTTGGAACATAAAGCCTGGTCATGCCCGTCCATCCAAGTACAATTATATAATAAAGGATTGATAATGTGAGTAATAATAATAATCGATAATTTTTTTGTTTTAAAAAATAGATTAAACCAAAAAAACAAATAAAATAAATCAATAGTGAGTAAATGATTCTATAGGGTACCCAGTTTTTATGTGTTTGACTTTTGATAAATACTGGTTCCTTACCTTTGCCCCTATATTCATTATAATAATAGTTATGAGTGGGGTTTAAGATAATAAAGTGACTCATTGCTATAATTGTTCGTTTAACAGTTATTAATGGATTTTTAAGTATAATTTCATATTGTCTTTTGTTCAAATAATTATAAAATTTTATTTTGGCTTTTTCATTTTTAATAAAAGGTGTAAAACTTGTAACACTAATCATTTTGAGTAAATCAAACTCATCCTTTAATTTAATATTATTATCTTTTAACCATTTGTAAGCTTTTTGAGTTTCTTTTTTTAGTACCTCGTTTTCAGAAATTTTCTCTTTTTGTGCAAGCAAAGGAATAGAAAAATAAACATATATATCTCGTTTTCCTTCACTTGGATAAATGTAAAAAATATCTGTTTTTTTATAATTATAAATTCCTATCAAGAAAGCTATTAGCGAGTATCCAATGACACTGGCAATTATTGGTTTAATAGATTTTCTTTTATAAGAAAAAATAAGATAAATAATTATTGGTATTAGATAAAAAATAGCCGCCGATCTTTGTAAAAAGAGCACAGCTATAAGAATTCCAATAAACAAGTTATCAAAAATTTTATGTGAATTATTTAATAGTAAACCTAATATTAAAATTTGTAATGTAAAATAAAATGACTCAGTCCAAAAAGATGAATGATATTGAATTATCGTATGTTCAAAGGCAAGAAAAAATACTATATAAAAACAATTTTCGATTGGAAAAATCTTAATGATCTTTAATGTTAAGTAAACTAATGCCAGATAGTAAACTAAGGATTGAATAATCAAAAATGGTAACTTTCCGCCTAATTTTATTTTTATGTTTGGTTCCCATTCATCGATTATTTCATGGCCGGATAACAAAGAATATATTGCAACAAGTCTTTGAGGCAAAGGTTTTGTTAATGATTTTGTTAATGAAATGTCACCTGATAAAAAAAAATTTTTTCCATTTTTCACATCCTTTACAATTTTTGCACCTCTATACCAATGATCTAAAGTTTCATCTTTAAGCATCACATGTGAGTAGCCATTGTCCGTATATTTATCCCATTTTACTAGGTAATAGCTGCTAAGAGCTATTGAAGAAATCAAGCCCAACAAGATAAGAACAAAGATTTTTTTTAATGTAAAATAAGAATTGCCTTTATGAGAAAAATGATTTTTCATTCTTTAAAGTTTTTAAACCTATGATCAATCTATTATACTAATAATTGCTCGTGTCACAAAATGTGCATTTATAAGGACATTCTCTACTAGTAATAAATGTTATAAATTGATTTTTTTGTATATAATTACAATAATTTATTGAGTATTTAAAATGAGAGTTGCATTTGTTCAAGATATCATTCAATTTGCTGTACCACTTGGTACTGCAACAGTTGCTGGTAGCTTGAGAAAAGGTGGTCACGACGTTGACGTTTTTGTCGTAGATAATAATTTAGAAAAAACTCTAACTCAACTTGATAATTTTAAGCCTGATGCTGTTGCTTTTAGTGTGATATCGGGAAGTCATTTAGAATACATAAAGATTGCTGAAGAAATAAAAAAGAAATTAAAAATTCCAATGATCTGGGGTGGACCTCACGTAACTTTTTTCCCTAAAATAATAGAAGAGAGATACGCAGATGTAGTTTGTATAGGTGAAGGCGAATATGCAATTTTAGATTTTGCCAATGCTTTTGATAAGTTGGGTAAAAAAATACCACTAGATATTCCAAATTTTTGGGTGAAAGTAGATGGAAAAGTTTACCGTAATGCAGTTAGATCTCGAATACATAATCTTGATGAAGTACCTTACCCAGCACGTGATCTTTTTTTTAACAAATTTCCATTAATGAAAAATCATGGAATAAAATCTTTTACAGCGCATCGTGGATGTCCACACAAGTGCACATATTGTTTTAATCACTCTTACAATAAAATATATAAAGAACAAGCAGGGGATAAAAAAGTTTTTTTTTCTCGTACCCCAGACTCAATTGTGAATGAAATAAAATGGTTACAAAAAAGTGTGGTTGTTAAGACGGTTGCATTTGTAGATGATGTTTTTACTATACACAAAAAATGGACGCTAAATTTTGCAAAGATTTATGGAGATCGTTGTAGAATTCCATTTAGTATAAATGCTCGTTTTGATCATATGGATGAAGAAATAATTTCTGCTCTTGCAAAGTCTGGCCTATCACTTGTTCACTGTGGTATTGAATCAGGAAATGATTATATGAGAAATACAGTAATGATACGCGAACAATCTTTAGACTCAATATATAAAGCTGCAAAATTATTAAAAAAATATAAAGTTAAACTTCTAACAGAAAATGTTTTAGGAAATCCAGGAGAGACTTTTGAAATGGCTATGGAGACACTAAAACTAAATATGGACATCAAACCTGAAATAGCCAATGCATCTATTTTTTCACCTTATCCTGGTTTAAAAATGACGCAGTATGCTATTGATGGAGGTTACTTTGATGGTAATTTTGACAGTTTAGAAAGTACTTATTGGGATAGTTCGGTTTTAAAGTTTAAGACAAAGGAAGATAAAATAAAAATTTATAATCTTCGATGTTTTTTTAGTTTATTAACCCAACACCCATCATTAATGTTTTTAATAAAACCATTATTGAATTTACCATTTAATAAGCTATTTTGGTCAATTGGAAATGTTTTAGATGGTTACTATCTCCGTAAAGGAATGTCTTATAAGTTAAAGATGAAAGAATTGATTGTTTCAGCACTACATTTTCTTACAAACTACAGAAACTCACGAAAACTTTCTAAAGATAGAAGAAATAGTACAAATAGTTTGGAACAAGAGTCCGCATAGTTTTTATATAATTTTTTTTTCCCATTTAATTGAATTTTTTAAAATAAATTCAATTTTATTATATTTTGGTTTCCACTTCAAAATTTTTTTCATTTTATCAATACTTGCATAACTAACAGAAATTTCCCTTTTTCTTTTTTTCTTAAATTTTATCCTGGTTGATTTATTAATTTTTTCTTTAAATAATTTTGCTATGTTCAGAACAGAATATCCTACCCCATATCCACAATTAATTAACATAGATTTTTTCTTTTTAATTAAATACTCTAGACATTTTACATGCATTAAAGCTAGATCAGAAACGTGAATAAAATCTCTTATACAAGTTCCATCCTTAGTATCGTGATTATTTCCATAAATATTGATAATTGGATTTTTTTTTAAAGATTTTTTTGCAAGTATTTTAAAAAAGCTTTTGTTTTTTTTGCTCAATATTCCTAATTTTCCAGATGGACTCGACCCACATGCATTAAAAAGTCTTAAAATAGAATAGTTATAGTTGTAGGTTTTTGAATATTTTTTAATAATTTTTTCAGATTTTAATTTTGTATAGGCATAATAATTAATTGGTTTTAAAGGCATTGTTTCTTTAGCTGCTCTTGAGATATTTCCATAAACACCTGCGGAAGATGAGAAAATAAAATTTATAACCTCAGAATTTTTACATGCCTTAATTAAATTTAATGTACCAATAACATTATTTCTAAAATATTTCTTTTTTTTTTTTCTGATTCTATTGAGTCTACCAATCCAGCTAGATGAATTATTGTATTTATTTTTTTTTTATTAATAATTTTTTTTACTAACTTTATATTATTTATATCTCCCTTAATAAATTCAGCTTTTTTATTAATTAATCTTTTAAATCCTGTTTTTAAATTATCTATAATAATAATATTGGAATGAGTTTTTTCTAATTTCTCAGTTACATGGCTTCCTATATATCCGGCTCCTCCGGTTACTAAAATATTATTCATATGAAGTTAAATATAGACGTTAAATTAAATAATTTGTATTATTAACTTCAATTACTATAAAGGAGATTGAATGAAATTCGGTTACTTTTGCAATACTACAAATTGGACGCATAAACCTTTTCACGAATTGTTAGATGAAACAAGAGAAATTGCTGAATACTGTGATCAGAACAAATGGAACTCTATTTGGTTTACCGAACACCATTTTAATCACGAAGGTATGGAGACTTGCTCCAACCCTTTAATGATGGGAACAGATGTGGCTGCAAGAACCAAAAGTATTAGAATAGGCCAGGCTGCAAATATTATAACTTTTCACAATCCAATAAGATTAGCAGAAGATATTGCTACACTTGATCAACTATCAAAAGGGAGGGTTGAAGTTGGTGTTGGAAGAGGAGTTTATGGAAGAGAAGCTATAAATATGAATGTAGAAGCTGATCTTAAAGACCAGGCAAAAAATTTTAGATTATTTGAGGAAACTTTAACAATATTAAAAAAGGCATGGACTGAAAAATTTTTCTCTCATAAAGGTGAATTTTATACTTATCCTTCACCAAACTTTGTCTGGCAACATGATATGAGTCCACCTAATGAAGAATTTATTGATTTAAAAACTAATACATTAAAAAAAATAAGTATTGTTCCTAAACCTTTTCGTAAACCACATCCGCCACTTCATCAAGTCGTTGATGGTGAAAGGTCTATACAATGGGCAGCATCAAATGCTTTAAATACAATTATGTGGATCCCAACAGTAAAGGCTTTAAAAAAACGTTTTGAAATTTATCAAGAAGCTAAATCAAAAGCAGAAAATAGAGATGTTCCTCTGGGAGAAGGAATTAGCCTTGTCAGAGATATGTTTGTGGCTGAATCAATGGAAGAGGCAGAAAAAATAGCAGGAGAACAAATTGTAAATTACATGAGATGGGTATGTCACTTTAGAGGATTGGGAAATCATATGGATCCTGGTGAAGAGTTGCCAAAAACAAAAAATAAATTAGATCTTCTTAACTATGAATTTTTACATAAAAGAAACTTGCTATTTGGTACTCCAGATTATCTGGTAGAAAAAATAAAAGAACTTCAATTAGAATTAAATCTGCAAAATCTGCTAGTTTGGTCAAATTTTCCAGGAATTAATCACAAGGCATGTATGAGAAGTATTAAATTATTTAATGACGAAGTGATGCCAAAAATAAATCTAAACAAAAAAAATATTCAAAAAGCAAGCTGATGGAATTAAAATTAAGGAAATTTGGAAAATTTGTTGATAAAACTTTTATTGAAGGTGGCAAAGAAGCCAAAGAACCAGTTTTGTTGGTTTCGGTAGCTGCAGTAATTAAAAATCCTTGGCATGGAAAAGGTTTTGTAGAAGACTTGAAACCCATAATTTTAGATTTGGCTCCAACGCTTGGTGATATTTTGGTTCCAGAACTAATTAAAGAAATGGGTTCTCCAGAAAAAATTTTAGCTTATGGAAAAGCTGGAGTCGTTGGACTTTCTGGAGAAATTGAACATGCCTCAGCTTTTATTCATACTTTAAGATTTGGAAATAAATTTAGAGATGCTGTTGGTGGAACTTCTTATTTAAGTTTTACAAATACAAGAGGACCAGCAGGATGCAAAATATCTATTCCTATGATGCATAAAAAAGATGCTGGTCTGAGACCATATTATCTAACTCATGAATTTACTATTCACGATGCTCCCTGCGAAGACGAAATTATTATAGCTATTGGCGGAGCTTCTAGTGGAAGAGCACACGCAAGAACAGGTGATAGATATCAAGATATGAAAGAGATGGGAATAAAAAATTATAAATAATATCTATGCCTAAAACTTCTGAAAAATATAAAACTAATTATTTTTTTAAAAAGGAAAACGAGACGGATCCAATTGTATTTATTCATGGAGTTGGGTTAACAAAAGAGATATGGGCTCCTCAAATTGAGTTTTTTAAGGATAAAAATATTCTTATATATGATTTGATTGGACATGGAAAAACATCTTTAGAGAAAACACAATTAAATTTTGAAAATTTCGTAAAACAATTGCTTAATTTAATTAATGAGCTAGATATTAAGAAGATTCATTTAATTGGTTTTTCCTTGGGAGCTCTTATAGCCAGACATTTTGCTGCTCAGCATGGCGATAGATTGGCTTCTTTAATTCTTCATGGTTCAATTTACAAAAGATCCAAAGAACAAAAGAGAGTGGTGGAAAATAGATACGAGTTAATAAAAACTGATAGACCTGTTTCAAAAGATAGAGCTTTGAGAAGATGGTTTACTGAAGATTTTATCAAAAACAATAAAGATGTTTATAATAAAATATTTTCAATACTTGAAGAAAATAGCCTAGATAACTTGCTAAAAGCATATAAATTGTTTGTTTATTATGAAGATGATGATCAAATGCTCAGCCAAATCAAAACAAATACACTTGTAACTACTGGACAACATGACGTAGCATCAACAACAGATATGTCAATAAATTTGACTGAAAATATTAAAAACGCAAAATATGAAGTTATAAAAAATGGTAAACATCTGTGCAGTATAGAATGTGCAGATGATTTTAATAAAACTGTAGAATCATTTATAGATAAAAATTATGACGAAGCTTAAAGAATATAAAATGTTTATTGATGGTTCTTGGGTGGAATCAGAAAGTAAAAAAACATTTGAAACTTTAAACCCAGAAAACAACGAACCTTGGGCAAAAGTTCCTGAGGCTAACGCAAAAGACGTGGACAAAGCTGTCAAGGCAGCTCAAAAAGCTTTTGAAGGAGAATGGCCAAAATTATTTCCACGTGAAAGAGGTAAATTTTTAAGAAAAATAGGAAACCAGTTAAGAGAAAATGCGGAGCTCTTAGGAAAAATTGAAACAACTGATACGGGAAAGCTATTTAAGGAAACAAATAAACAGGCAAATTATATTGCAGAATATTATGATTACTATGCGGGGTTGGCAGATAAAATTGAAGGTACTGTTTTACCAATTGATAAACCAAACATTCAAGTAATTACTACAAGAATACCTATTGGAGTAATTGCTGCTATTGTTCCTTGGAATTCTCAAATGTTATTAACCGCAACTAAACTTGCTCCAGCTCTTGCAATGGGAAATACGGTTGTAATTAAATCATCAGAGTTAGCGCCTGCAGTAATGTTTGAATTTGCAAAATTAATTGAAAAAACAGGTATACCAAAAGGAGTTGTAAATATCATTACTGGTTTTGGTGACCCCTGCGGAAAAGCTTTAACAACTCATAATCTTGTTGAAAAAATTGCATTCACAGGTGGGCCAGAAACTGCGAGACATATTATAAAAAATTCTTCAGAAAATTTATCTGAGGTTAGTTTAGAGCTTGGAGGAAAAAGTCCTGTTGCAGTTTTTGAAGATGCAGATCAAGATAATGCAATTAATGGTATAACGGCTGGAATTTTTGGTGCTAGTGGTCAAAGCTGCATTGCAGGTTCTAGATTATATATCCAAAAAGATATTTATAATGAATTTTTAGATAAGCTAGCAAAGCGTGCTGAAAAAATTAAAATTGGTGCGCCAATGGATCCTGATACTGAAATGGGGCCATTAAGTAATTTTAACCAATTAGAAATTATTGAAAAAAACATTAAACTCACTGTTAATCAAGGTGGTAAAATAAAATGTGGTGGTAAAAGACATTCCTTTTCAAATAAAGGCTATTACTTTCCAGCAACAATTATTGAATGTGAAAATCACAATCTGCCCACTGCTGAAAATGAATTATTTGGTCCTGTTTTATCAGTAATGAAATTTGATACCGAAGAAGAAATTATAAAAAAAATGAATGATAATCAGTATGGATTATCTTCTGGTATTTATACAAAAGATTTGGCAAGAGGATTGAGAGTTTCAAATGCAATACGAGCTGGAATTACTTTTGTGAATACTTATAGATTAATTTCTCCTTCTGCTCCTTTTGGAGGTATAAAAGATAGTGGTTATGGTAAGGAAGCAGGGATAGAGTCTATAAAAGATTATACCAGGGTTAAAACAACTTGGTTTTACACATCAGATAAACCAACACTTGATCCATTTTCAATGAGATAAGTTTTTCTACTAAACATTTATTATTTTCAAGAAATTCCAACATTAATTATTAGTTTAGAGGCAATTATGGTCATAAGTTCAGTGTTTATGCTCCAAAAAATAAGATAATTTAATCATTGAAAATTTAAGCCAATAGTCTTTAATTTCATTTATAAAAATTGTTAACAATTAATAATAAAGAGGGGAAAATATGAAAAAACTATTCATTGCTGTTTTTATGTTTGTATCAGTTTTAACTACAAACACATTTGCAGAAGTAAAAATGGGTATCATTCTTGGCTTTACTGGTCCTATTGAATCTCTAACACCCGCTATGGCTGCTTCAGCAGAACTTGCTTTTAAAGAAGCTTCTGATTCAGGCAAACTATTAGGTGGAGAAACAATAACTCCTATTAGAGCTGACTCAACTTGTGTGGACTCTGCAGCAGCTACTACAGCAGCTGAGGGTTTAATAGCAGACGGTATTGCAGCTATAATGGGTGCAGATTGTTCAGGTGTAACTGGTGCGATTGCATCAAACGTAGCTGTGCCAAATGGTGTAGTAATGATTTCACCATCAGCAACTTCACCTGGATTAACTACGTTAGATGATAAAGGATTGTTCTTTAGAACAGCTCCATCAGATGCAAGAGGTGGTCAAATTCTTGCTGACATTACAAAAGACAGAGGAGTTAAAAGTGTGGCAATTACTTATACTAATAATGACTATGGAAAAGGTTTGGCTGATGTTTATGAAGCTGCAGTTAAAGCTCATGGTATTAGTGTAACAACAGTTGCAGCCCACGAAGACGGTAAAGCAGATTATAGCGCTGAAGTTTCAGTTCTTGCTGCAGCCGGTGGAGATGCAGTTGCAGTAATTGGTTACTTAGACCAAGGTGGTAAAGGTATCATTCAAGGATCAATTGACTCTGGTGCTTTTGACACATTTATTTTATCTGATGGTATGATTGGACAAACACTTGTAGATGCTTTTGGAAAAGGACTAAGTAAATCTTTTGGTTCTTTGCCAGGCTCAACAGGTAAAGGTGCAGGAGTATTTACAAAAGTTGCTAGTGCAGCTGGTATTGATTCTTCTGGTCCTTACACTGGTGAATCTTACGATGCAGCAGCATTACTTGTGCTTGCTATGCAAGCAGGTGGATCAGCTGACAGAGGTTCAATTGCTAAAAATGTAATGGCTGTAGCTAACGGCCCAGGAAAGAAAATTTATCCTGGTCAGTTAGGCAAAGCTTTAGATCTTTTAGCAAAAGGAAAAGCAGTTGACTACGAAGGTGCTACTGGTGTTACTTTTACTGACGTTGGAGAAGCTTTTGGCTCTTTCTTAGAGAAGGAAGTTAAAGGTGGTAAATTTAAGACTAAAAAACAAAGATAATTTCTAAAAATAGTTAATAAAAAACCCCAGAATTGATTTTCTGGGGTTTTTTTTACATTTAAATCCCAAATTTGGCTAAAATATCAATAATTAAACTTCCATTTAATATTACTATTTATTAGGGTATGCTTATAAAATAATTTATGGCTAAAGCGCGTAGAAAAAAGTCAGCAAGATCCTCTAGTGGCAGTAATAAAAAACTTCCGCTAAATCAATCTATACCGCTAGGTATTCAACATGTGCTGGCAATGTTTGCGGGAAATATTACTGTACCAATTATTATAGCAGGTATTTTTGGTCAAACCCCTGAACAAAAGATTTTTTTAATTCAAATGGCTTTATTTGTTGCGGGCGTAGCAACAATCATTCAAACTGTGGGTATCGGAAAAGTTGGCTCGAGACTTCCAATAATTCAAGGAACAAGTTTTGCTTTCATTCCAGTAATGGCACCTTTTGCAAAAGTTGGTTTAGGAGCTGTATTTACGGCTGCTTTTATAGGAGGAATTTTTCAAATGTGGATAGGTAGAATGTTAAAACCTATTCGTCATTTATTCCCACCATTAGTGACTGGAATTGTTGTGCTGATGATAGGTGTAAGTCTGCTTAAAGTTGGATTTATGTATGCAGGTGGTGGAGGTTGGTTATTGAATAATAAACCTGAAGTATTCGGAAACTCAAATCATTTAATCATATCATTTACTGTTTTAGTAGTTGCTCTTTGGGCTCATCAAAAAGGAAAAGGAATGGTTTCTGCGGCTTCAATTCTAATTGGAATGATTGCTGGATACATTGTGGCAATGTTAATGGGTATGGTTAATTATGGAAAAATAGCAGCCGCAGGTTGGTTTGCTTTTCCAATGCCCTTTCAATATGGAATAGATTTTGTTCCTGGAGCTATCATATTAATGTTGTTTATGGCTATCGTAACAACCATTGAAACTATTGGTGATATAAGTGCCACTACCATGGGAGGATCAAACAGAGAGGCAACTGATAAAGAATTATCAGGTGGTATCATGGCTGACGGACTAGGTACAGCCTTTGGATCTATTTTTAATGCAATGCCAAATACTTCCTACTCACAAAATGCTGGCCTTGTTGCTTTTACTGGAGTTATTAGTAGGCACGTAGGTACAGTAGCCGGTGTAATTTTAATTCTCCTAGGTTTGTTTCCTAAACTTGGAGGAATAATTGCAGCTATGCCTGAATCGGTAATTGGTGGCGCAGCTATTATAATGTTTGGTTTAATTACGTCTGCAGGTATCAAATTAATTTCTCGTTCAGAAATGAACCAAAGAAATTTATTAATTTTAGGTCTATCACTTTCTTTTGGTATCGGAATGTCTTTATTGCCTCAATTTGTATCTCATATCCCTGATTTCGGAATAAGTTTAAAATTATTGTTAACGACTGGATTAATTCCTGCTGGAATGTTAGCATTCATATTAAACGCAACACTTTCAAAAAAATAAATATTAATTTTTTTTTACTTTAACAATTCGCTTATATTTTTATCTAATTCT
>PVBE011715867.1_pt1 | contig 11387 bp, 12 predicted proteins | sample 1631181 | NCBI WGS metagenome assembly PVBE01 (sample SAMN08397723, study PRJNA350692) | Marine metagenome, whole genome shotgun sequencing project. | isolation source: water | place: Pacific Ocean | collected 2012-04 | reverse complement strand
TTGAAGGGCCTAGTGTGAGGGCAAGGGGCCATGTCCCAGACAGATCCTCTAACAATATTACAAGACTCCCTCAGGGGAGCACCAATAATTTGGAAGGGGGAGTACCCTTATTTCATCCACCCGATATCTGATGGGATACCCAGAATGGAAGCAGAGGTCCTAAGGGCGACCAGGGATCTGATTGTGAGCATGGTCGACTGGTCTCAAATAGACCTCATCGTCAGTGTTGAGGCGATGGGGTTGCCCTTACTAGCAGCAGTAGGCGAGGCAACTGGGAAGCCAACAGTGGTAATTCGGAAGAGATCATATGGCATGGAGGGGGAGGTCAAGGTTGATGTTTCTACGGGATACTCCAGTTCGACGGCCTACATCAACGACATCTCTCCCGGGGAGAAAATACTAGTGGTCGATGACGTGATTTCAACTGGTGGGACCCTGGAGCCATTACTAGAGTCTCTGGAAGGGATGGGAGCAATTCTCCAAGAAGTAATCGTTGCGATAGAAAAGGGAGATGGGAGAGAAAGGCTATCCGTAGAGAGGCCGGAATGGCCTATTAGGACCCTTGCCAGAATCGACATTATCGATGGAAAGGTAGAGATTGTCCAGTAGGAGGTTGTTGTATGGACTTGAATAGGCATGAGTTCGAGCTCGATGACCTGATTGAGAGGATAAAGGAAAATGACAACCGGCTCGTAGCGCTCCAGGTCCCAGAAGGACTGAAGATGCAGGCATTGGAAATGATGGATGCAATAGAGGAAGACACCTCTGCCAGGATTATCCTTGCAGCTGACCCATGTTACGGCGCTTGCGACCTTGTTCATGACAAGATGCAGAGAATGGGCGTGGAACTTGTTGCCCACATGGGACATTCGCAAATGAATATCGACTCAGGAATGCCTACTGAGTTCATCAACGTAACTTACGACGGAGACCCTGCAATCGATCCCGTGCTGCCAATTCTATCGGCACATCGTAAAATCGCAGAGATGCGCCTCTCAGCGACCCAAAATGAGGGCGAGATTAGCGAAGAAGAGGCCCAGGAGAAGTTCATGGATGCAGTCGGCAGGGTTGCGCCATTGAAGGGTTCTAAGTTGGGATTAGTTGGGAGCATACAGCACCTTCATCTCATCTTCGACTACAAAGAAAGGCTTGAATCTGCAGGATTCGAAGTCGAAGTTCCGGTTGGCGGTGCCAGACTATCTTTCCCCGGACAGGTTCTAGGATGCAATTATTCGGGAGATAGTGATGAAATTGGGCACTATCTCTTCCTAGGTAGCGGCGATTTCCACCCAATCGGTTTGGTCCTCCATACTGGGAAGCCATTGGCAATGCTGGACCCATACACCGGCGGGGCCGAGGAAATGTCATTCGAAAGGATTGAGGGGATTCTGAGGCAGAGGTTTGGGCTGATCATGTCTTCCAGCGAAGCAAAGACATTTGGCATCCTGATTGGAGAAAAACCAGGCCAGATGAGGAGAAATCTGGCACTCAGGATGAAGAGGAAGTTGGAAAAGCATGGCAGGAAAGGTTACCTGCTAGCATTGGAACATGTCGGCCCCGAATTAATCGACTTCTATCCAGTGGATGCGTTTGTAAATACCGCATGCCCCAGGATAGCTATTGACGACTCAGTTCGCTATGCAAAGCCGCTACTCACGCCTTTCGAACTTGAGGTTGTTCTAGGCGACAAGAAATGGGAAACAGGGTACAAGTTCGACGAGATACCCTGAGTGGTCCAGAATAGTGAAACTTTGACTAGAAGATTACTCTTCTTCGTCGTCGTCGTCGCCCAGAAGGGCTTCCCAGTCTAGATCGTCTTCTGCAGATATGAAGTAAAGTGCACCCATTGCCGCTGCTAATACGAACCCGACGATGTCTTGTGTGCTGAAACCGGTGTCCGGCCTCATTGCACTATTGCTGCCTAGGCCTATTAAGTCGATAATGAACAGTTTTTCATCCCCTCCTCCGAGAAGTCCTGTCATATTCACTAAAATGAATATAACAATCGCTGCTGCTCCTATCAAAAGTCCCATCCTTGTCGTATCGTTTAACTCTACCATAGTAATTCCTGTGCCACCCCAAGGGTGACGAGTTATTAATGTAAATGGTGGGCTGTGGAGGGATTGACAATCCAACGTAGTTGAAAAAAGACTATTCTGAGTCTTGGGCATCTGAGCCAGCACTGAAATTTAGGACTCCATCATCCATCAAATCTGCGATAATGTCCTCCATCTTCCTTCCAGTCTTTTCGGCTATTGCTTGGGTCTGAATCCTATCTGCGTGATCTCTAGCGGTTTTTGCCTTTGCAGCATCTCCCGGTAGGTTCCTCTCGTCCAAAACAGAGGCCAGGCCTCTCCAATTTTCCGGATTTTCGGATTCGCTTGCTGTTAGGTCCTTCCATATCTCGAGTGCCTCGTCGAAGTCCCCTTCGGCTGACAGGCGATTTGCCCTCTGGACACGTTGTTCACTACTTTCGGAGCTGGATGCCTGCTTTAGCAAGGCGTCAAGCTGATCATCGGAATCTGCTGATGTATCTTCACTGGTGGTTTCTTCTTCCGATTCATCCGTGGTTCCTGCAATTTCAGAGGGTTCGTCGAAGTCGTCGAGGTCGTCGAAGTCGTCGAGGTCGTCGAAGTCGTCGAAGTCGTCGACTTCGACTTCTACCTGCACGGATACGTGTGCCTTCTCGTAGTCCTGAGCCTTCTTATCGGACACCTTGGCCTTCTTCTCGGCCTCCTTGGCCTTCTTCTCGGCCTCCTTTACCTTCTTCTCGGCCTCCTTTAATTTCTTCTCAGCGTCCTTGGCCTTCTGTGCTAGACGGAACGCAACATGCTCAGGAATCTTCTTTGCCATGAAAACAACCATCCCTCGGGAAAGGCAAATGACATTTAATTGTCGCCCAAATCGATACACTCGAATCGAACGGGAAAATAGCCAATATTTGCCCTAATTAACTAGACAATGATGTTGCCTTTTCCTCACAAGCCTTTGCTCTTCCTGAGAATCCGATTGATGAGAAATAGGACGAGAAGGCATTCCATGAATCCGAATCTGAAGGATCTGCGGAAATAATGCTCTTGAGATTGTTCAATGCGGCTTCATTATCGCCACTGATTATCAATTCCAAGACTTGTTCGACGCCGTGGGAGCCTTCAGTAATTTCGATTGCCTCCGCTGCCACTTCTTCATTTGGAGTCGCCTTGCCGTACTTCTCCTCCGCCCAAATGACTAGTTTCGGCCACTTCCCTTCGAACTTGTCGAGCCTCTTGTCGATGCTGCCAATCATCTTCTCCAACTCTTTGCCATCGAGGTTGGAGCGAAAAATTGCTTCCAATGTGTTGTATGCCTCTTCACGCGACATGTCGGCCTGGGCGGTCTTCTCTGGCTCCTGCTGTTTTTCTTCCGGGATTGGTTGTTCGGAGTCTTCTGGTTTTCCGTACTTCTGCTCTGCCCACTTGATTAGCCCTCCCCACTTTCCTTCGAACTTGTCGAGCCTCTTGTCGATGCTGATTAGGGACTTCTCCAACTCCTCCCCTTCCATGGCCGATGAGAAAATAGCCTCCAGCCTTGCTGCTACTTCCTCCCTTGTTTGTTCGCCTGCCATCCTCTCACCGTAATTTACGCAATCCACATGTTGGCTTTAACCCGCCGATATTGGTTCTCACTCCTCCTCGTCGGGGAAGTTTCCAGCTTGGTCAAGGGATTCTGATAGCCCGAGCCAGTCCTTGTTCTGCTTGCCCTTTCGATGTGTGAGGTTCTTCCACTTGTTGAATGCTACCTTCACGTTGCCCTCGTCGAGGGAAGCTGCGGCGACGTTCATTGTAGCAGCGGCACCTAGCATTTTGACGAGATTTGTGAATGACTCATTTGCTTTGATGGCTCCCTCTTCTATTTCCGTTCTCTGATCCCTCTCGGCCTCCCTTATTCCGCCCCATATCTTCTCTATGAAGTTCCTATTATCCGGAATGGGGTTGAGGATTGCCTTGTCTATCTCCACACCTTTACGGACAAAATACAGGAATAATCCGAAGAGCAGAGTTAGTTCCGCGAAATCGAGCAGGCCCCACTCGAATTCCTCGAAACCCCAAGATCCGTCATGTCTTCCGAAAGAACCCTTGTTTTCCGTCTCGCCCAACACATTGTTTGCCATGGCGGCGAATTTCCCCATCTTGTTCGCAGTGGAGAGGAGCGCTGCCAACAAGGCAAGAATTCCTATTCGTATGGATCGAATTGACTTTATTGCGACCAATTTCCTAGATTTCTTTGCCCCGAATTGGTTTTCGATCGGCCTATGTACCCACAATGCCACTAATGTGTAAACCAGGGATGCCACTATTGCGTAGTCCAATACTCCGATTTCTAGATTCCCCCAAATCTCGAATTCAGCGCCTTCTGGGAGCATTATCTTCTCCTTTCCTTGGGGGATGCTTTCCGCGCTGACGAGTCCGGTGCTAATTGCTACGTTGTCAGAGAAACCAGAGCTGTTTACAGACTCGAAACATGCTAGAAGCGTGGCCCCGAACAAGCTCAATCGTGTTGGCTTCTTGAAGAACCTCTTCAGCACCATAGCTCCGCCCCGTATATCGCTGATACGCTCAGGCCTATCAAAACACCGAAGCAAATAGGTTCATGTTGAGAAGATATAGCTACTGGCGGACCTGGACCAAATATGTCTAAGAACGTCGAAATAGGCAAGTAATCAATGGCGGACTACCTCGACAGGATTGGGGCGGGCAAAGTCCTGATTTCAAGGGAGCCTTTGTCTTATGACTGGACGCCTGCCGAGTTGGTCGGAAGGAAGGACGAGCTGGGCGATTTAGCATCGATGTTCTTTGGGATAGAGAATCACAATGTGAGTTGTAGGGCGATAATTACTGGCAATGTAGGGTCGGGAAAGACCGTCCTAACTCGCCGATTCTGTATGGACATTGCAGCAAAGCTGGAAGGGAGGAGGAAGGTCTCCATCGCCCATGTGAATTGCAGGAGCCATCCCTCGGCATCCCAAGTCCTTCAGCAAATAGCATCGTCTCTTGATTCGGGGCACCCGGAGCGTGGTTTCAGCTCCGGGGAGGTTATTCAGAGCATTAGGCGCAACATAGTCTCGCACGAAAGTCACCTTCTTCTGATTCTAGATGAGGTCGATGTGCTAGTTAGGAGAGATAACTCGGACTTGATCTACAAGCTCCTTAGGATTGACGAAGACAAGGAGGGAGAGGGCACACTATCACTAATCATGGTGAGTCAGGAAGATTCCCTATTCACCCTCTTCGAGGCTGCCATCAAGTCTCGCCTTGGGGAAAGCAATGTCCTACGAATGCGGCCATATGTGGCGAATGAGCTGATGGAAATAGCGAGGCAGCGGTACGAGGCGTCTTGCAGGCCGAACTCCGTTAGTGACGAGGTCCTCAACAAGATTGGAAATTTCGCGGAGGAGTCTGGCGGGGATGCCAGGATGGCGATTGAACTCCTGGATAGAGCGATTGGTGAGGCGGAAAAGGAAGGCAGGGGGAAGGTCACAGAGGATGATGTCCTTCCAAGCCGGTCTCGCTCAGCATCTGTGGAGCCAAATCAGGTTGATGGTCTGAAACTGCACCAGAAACTAGTGCTACTCGGAATCTGTAGGAGGCTGAAGAAGGAAGAGGAAATATCGAGTGGGGATGCCAGCAAGCTGTATGAGCTGGTATGTGAGGAGAATAATGAGACCCCGAAGGGATACACGACATTCTGGAAATACCTAAGGCACCTTGAGTCGGAGGGATTGATCGTCAGTAGGTCCTCTAGCTCGAATCGAGGGAGGGGGAGAACCCGTTACATAACGATGCCAAACTCGGTTCCCGCAGTCATCGGCAGTAGGATAGAAAACGAGCTTCTGAGAAGATAGTCGGCAGTTCGACTCCGAACCGCTCTTATAGGGGCCTTATGTCGGGATGCCGTCCAAGGTGACTAGATGGCAGGTGAGCAGTCCTTCAAGGCAGTGGTGAACGACACCAATCCCAAGTCCGGAGGTAGGTCATTCGCGATGGACATAACGGGAGCAAACTACAACCACTTTCTGGGAAAGAAAATCGGTGATTCGGTGGACGGGATGTTCGTAGGAGACGGGGATTCGACCCTCACTGGATACAAGCTGGAGATTACAGGCGGATCCGATGCAACTGGGAGACCGATGAGGCCGGATCTTGACGGATCGGGAGTGAAATCGGTTCTGATTACTGCTGGAGTAGGATACAAGGGGAAGAAATTCGTCAACAAGAACAGCAAGGAGTACCGATACAAGTACGATGGCCTAAGGAGGAGAAGGAACCTCCGTGGGAATGTTATCAGCCAGGATACACGTCAGATTAACCTCAAGGTAGTTGATTCCGGCAAGCGCTCGCTTGCTGCGATTATTGACGGAGAGGAAGCCGCAGTCGAACAGCCCTCTGGTGAAGAGGAGTGACGACTGAGGTGATTGAAGCTGACCAGAGCAAAAAGCAAGCAGCCTGAAGTCAATATCGGCATGGTTGGTCACGTCGACCACGGGAAGACCACTTTGACGCAGGCCCTATCTGGAACTTGGACTGATACCCATTCGGAAGAGCGGAAGAGAGGGATTAGCATCAAGTTGGGCTATGCGGATACTTCGTTCCACGTCACTTCCGACGGTGAACACTACTCCAAGGGCAAACATCCAGAGGGAGAGAAGGGGAAAGGGGACCTGCTCAGGGTTGTGTCCTTCGTTGATGCGCCGGGGCACGAGACCCTGATGGCTGTGATGATATCGGGAGCATCAATAATGGATGGGGCATTGTTACTTGTTGCTGCGACAGAGGAGTGCCCCCAACCTCAGACGAGAGAGCATCTAGCAGCCCTTGAGATAGCAGGAATAAAGAATATCGTGGTAGTCCAGAACAAGATCGACATTGTCAGCAAAGAGAGGGCGATTGAGTCCTACAACGAGATTCAGGAGTTCATCAGTGGGACTATTGCAGAGGATGCGCCAATAATCCCAGTCTCGGCGCATCACGACGTGAATCTGGACATCCTGATCGAGACCATCGAGGAGACCATACCCACCCCTGATAGATTCGAGGATGAGGGGGGTTTGATGTACGTCGCGAGGTCTTTTGACGTGAACCGTCCTGGTTCCAGGCCTTCTGATATCAAAGGGGGCGTGATTGGAGGGAGCATAGTGGAGGGCTCCTTCAGCCTCGGCGATAGCATCCTAATTGCTCCAGGGAGGAGGATTCAGGAGGGCAACAAGACCCGATGGGAGCCCCTCAGGACCACAATAAATGGCATCAAGGGAGGTGGGAAGGACCTGAAGACCGCCTTCTCAGGAGGACTCTGCGGCATTTCGACACCCCTGGACCCTCTTGCTACGAAAGCTGACGACCTATCGGGGCAAGTCATGGCAAGAGAAGGTGAGTTGCCACCGATATGGGAAGAATTGGCCCTGGACCTGCAACTCTTGGACAAGATGATCTCGAGCAGCGAGGACGAAGGTGGCATCAGGCCCCTACAGCCAAATGAGATGCTGATGGTCAATTCCGCTACTGCGACCAGCGTGGGGACCGTCGCTAACATCAAGGGGAAGAAGGCCACGCTAAGTCTCAGGCTACCCATTTGCGCCAAGAAGGGGAGTAGGATCACACTCTCCAGGAGAGTCGGCACCAGATGGCGCCTGATTGGGCACGGGACAATCTCGGGCTGATCCCATGGTTTCAGTCCTGGTTGATGCATGTGGATGGGTTTCCCTTATCGATGCAGGCCTGAACTTGGACATTTCCCTCAATGAGGTGGTAGGGAAGGCTGAGCTGAAGATCACTGCTGGGGTAAGGGACGAGCTTGACGCTCTCTCAAAGACTCGCAGTGGCCTCCTTCTGGACCTACTGTACAGCAGGTCGGAAGTGGTCGATTCGGAGGGAGGTCACACGGATGACGCCCTGTTGGCCCTAGCGACCCAGAACCGATGGCCAGTACTAACTGTGGACAGAGTGCTGAAGAAGAGGCTTGTAGAAGGGGGCTGTTCGTACATAGAAGTGACATCTGGGCCATCCCTGAGAATAGTTGAGGCTTAGGGAAGCGTGAACAGCCGATCGTCCCCGTGACCGTCCATAAGACCGATCCTTACTGCAGCGTCCAGCCACGCATGGGCATAGTTGATTGCTCCGAAGGAGCTTACTAAGTCCCCCTCAGAGGCGAAATGCCGTGCATCGGCAGTATAATCATCGCACATCCGAAGCATCTCGTTCAGCCTATCTTCATCCAGCTTGTTCGAGGTAGAAGGTGTCGCCTTTGACCTAGCCTCGGCAGTTAGTGCGAGGTACCTCTCGATTCTCTCAGGGGTGATTGTATCAGACATCATCACCCCTCACTTAGCAAGGATCCAGCACCTTCGCTTAGCTTGAACAACCTACTTCTCCCTTCCTTCCTCACGGCCAGTATGCCTGATTTGTGGAGTGAGTTGTAAATCTGAGAAAGGCGAGGCCTCCCTACCTCGAGCCGTGCTTGGATCTCGGCGTCGGAAGGGGATATCTCCCGCGATGAGGCCACGGAGACGACCAGCCTCTCGGCGTCGCTCATACTTCCAAGGTGGTTCTGATCGACGATATCCTTAGATTCCCATGAAGGCCCTCTGACGATGGTTGGGGTTTCAGAGTTGTTTGGTTGGGGCGGTTCCTCGATAATATCCACGATCTCGGATTCTACGGGTGGCTCCTCGGGCTCGAATTCGGGCTCGCTGGATAGCTCAGGCAGAGTCTCCTCCAAATCCGAGTCAACTGTCCATAATTCTCCCTCTGAGAACAATACTTGCTTCTCCTCGAAAGAGGGGGTTTCCGTACTGATTGACTTTCTATTTTCCTCGGATGGAATGGGTTGCTGCCTTTCTACGATTGGTGCTTCCTTCGGAGTGGCCTTGAATTCGCCAATATCCGGCTCCTGGATGGGGACTGTGTAATCGGGTCCTTTTGGCATGGAGACATTCGTAATTTTCGACCTGTTTACTAGGCCTGAGAAACCCCTATTGCGGCCACTGCTGGGTGGTTCTGTACCCTCGTCCATTGACAGAATTGCCCCTTCGTCGGCTGCCCATCCGGTGATTTTCTCTGGATTCTCCGAGGTGATTTCACTATCTGGTAAGATTTCGCTGTGTTCTTCCTCATCGATTACAGCTTCTTGCTGTGTGCCCTCATCATTTGACCACATGTCATCTGGTTCTACGTCCCAGTCCTCATCTTCTGCCTCGTTCTCAATGATATCTGGATCCTCGTCCTCAGGCCAATCTTCCACAATTTCTTCGGGGACAACATCATGAGACTCATGGATTGGGGGCGAAACGGTTTCTAACTGGTGTTTTCCTAGGTCATAATCGGACGTAGTATCCTTCTTCTGGGGGCTCCAACTAGTCAGAGATTCTAGAGTTCCTTTGGAGCCGAGGCCCCTTCCCTCATCTACTAGATCTCTGAGGATACCGATGACAGATCTGGGGTTTCCACCTGTCCTGGACATGATTGCCCCCAGTAAATCGCTATTGATGTGCCACCTCTCGGGAGACATCCTGCGAATCCTAAGGTCACTGAGCGATTGGATTTGCTCGCGGGAAAGGGGCTCGACTGTGACTATCTCATCGAAAACCTCCCTGGTATTCTCGTCCAGAGATGCCATTTGGGAGTTAGAAACCGAAACTACTACGAGGGCTCTAAGACGCTGCAGTATTGGCAATATAAGGGACAAGAATGAGGCTAAGTCGACGTGTGACGGATAGTCCAGAGCAACGAGGGGCAATGGTCCCGAGAGCGTGTCCAGGGTCTCCACAATCCTCTCTACTTTCTGATGTTTGCTCGGCGGTATTTCATGGCCGCAGAATGTTATGGCGAGCTCGTCCAGAGCGCAGTTAAGAGGGTCATCGCTATGCCAATATGTTCCAACGAAACGATCATCAGTTAGCGATGAGATTGCGTTGATCAGAGATGTCCTACCAGAACCCCTCTCACCGGTAAGAAGTACCATCCTAGGAGACTGGGAGTGCATATGTTCCTTCCACCTAATCATGGTGTCATCTCTTCCGACTATCTCACTGGCACGGTTCCTCTCGATTGGTCTAGAGTCGAATGGGTTTCCTCGCAGAGTAGGAAGGTCTGACGGAGAAAGGTCGCTCAACACCATAGGCCCTCAGCACCCTCTGGGATTCTTAATGTTCACGCATACTCACGCATTGCAGAGTGCCAATTAACGGGTAATTCACGAATGCGGGGAGTGAAGATTGTGGATAATTGGTTCAGTGTCTATTTTTCCTCTTTACTGCATTAACGCATTATTAACGGGTTAGTAAAGCGTTAACAAAGCGTTAAAGGGCAAATTAACGCTTTATTCGAGAGGTAGTTTGCTCGAAAAAGGTTAGAAGCCCGTTGTCATGTCTTCGGTCTGAGTACAATGCCAATAGAGAATAGTCGCATCGGAGGGTTCTACAAACTATCAGTTTCAGAGAGAAGAGAGCTTCTCGCTGAGATTGCGGAATTGAGCGATGAGCAGGTAGAGGCGTGGGCCAACTCGGGAGAGTTGGATGAAGAGTCGGCAGACAGGATGATAGAGAATGTCGTGGGAACATACTCGCTCCCCATAGGGGTGGCGACCAACTTCGTGATTGATGGTGCCCACTATGCAATCCCATTCGTTCTCGAAGAGCCCAGCGTGGTTGCGGCAGCGAGCAACATGGCGAAGAGGTGCCTAGCCAATGGTGGCTTCAGTTCAGACAATGACGACCCGGTCATGATCGGCCAGATCCAAGTCGTCGGTTGTGAGGACCCAGATGGTGCCATGGAGTCTATTCTGGCAGCCAAGGACGAGTTGATTTCGAACTGCAACGAAGTAGACCCCATACTGGTGAAGTTCGGAGGCGGTTGCAGGGACCTCTCTGCCAGAGTAATTGAGACTGACTCGGGGAGGATGGTGATCGTGCACATCCACGTGGATTGCAGGGACGCGATGGGTGCCAATGCGGTGAACACGATGGCTGAAACAATCGCACCAAGGGTGGAGGAGATCTCTGGTGGGACGGTCATCCTGAGGATAATCAGCAACTTGGCCGTTCTACGTCTCGCTAGGATAAGTGCGGTTTTCACCCCAGAAGAGATGTCAGACAGGGGACAGGATGCTAAACAAGGCTCTGAGGTGATTGACGGGGTCATTCAGGCATACCACTTCGCTGAGGCGGACCCATTCAGGGCCACGACCCACAACAAGGGGATTATGAACGCGATATCCGCTGTAGCTCTTGCCTGTGGGCAGGACTGGAGGGCAATCGAGTCTGGGGCTCACAGTTATGCCTCTCACGAGAGGACTTACGGTTCGCTGACCAAGTGGTCAAAGGACGATGACGGCAATCTGGTGGGGTCCATCGAGCT
>PVBE010269093.1_pt1 | contig 11388 bp, 10 predicted proteins | sample 1631181 | NCBI WGS metagenome assembly PVBE01 (sample SAMN08397723, study PRJNA350692) | Marine metagenome, whole genome shotgun sequencing project. | isolation source: water | place: Pacific Ocean | collected 2012-04 | reverse complement strand
GGAGACGGGACTGGTGGCCATCGCGGCGGCGGCGACGAGGGGATTGAGGAAGCCGCGCTCTCCGAAGATCGGTTGCAGCGCCGCCGGCACCTCCACGCCGTCCAGCACGACGTTGAACAGCAGGTAGCCGAGGCCGGCGGCCACCGGGATCAGCGCCATGTTGTAGCCGAACGCCCATGCCAGGTTCTGGTACATCGTCCGCATCGTCGCGCGGCTAAGCGAGATCGCGGTGCGCACACCGCCCAGGTCGGGCCGCATCAGCGTCACCGGCGCGGTCTCCATCGCCACGTCGGTGCCGGTGCCGATCGCCATCCCCACGTCGGCGGTAGCCAGCGCCGGGGCATCGTTGATGCCGTCACCCACCATCGCCACCACGTGGCCCGCGGCCTGGCGCTCCTGGATCACGCGCACCTTGTCCTCCGGTCGCACCTCCGCCACCACATGGTAGATCCCGGCCTCGGCGGCCACCGCATCCGCTGTCGTCTGCTCGTCGCCGGTCAGCATCACGATTTCCACGCCCAGCCGCTTCAATTCGGCGACCGCCTGCGGCGTGGTCTCGCGGATGCGGTCGGCGACGGTGATCAGCCCCGCCGCCGCGCCGTCGATGGCGACCAGCAGCGGCGTTTGAGCGCGGCCCGCGGCCTCGGCGGCGGCGTCGTCGAGGTCACCTGTGGCGACCCCGTGCTGCCGCATCAGCTCGGGGTCGCCGATCAGCACCTCGCTGCCGCCGACGCTGGCGACGATGCCCTGTCCGACCACGGCCTCGAACTGCTGCGGCCAGTCAAGGTCGATCGCACGTCGCTCCGCCTCGCGCACGACAGCCTCCGCGTAGGGGTGCTCCGAACCGCGCTCGGCGGAGGCAACCATCCGTAGCAACTCGTCTGCGCCGACGGTACTGTCCGGCGCGGTCACCACCTGCGTTACCTCCGGGCGGCCCTCGGTGATGGTGCCGGTCTTGTCCAGCACCACGGTGTCGATGCGGCGCGCGCGCTCCAGCGCCTCGGCGTCACGGATCAGGATGCCGCGCTGTGCGCCGCGGCCGGTGCCGATCATGATCGCCGTGGGCGTGGCGAGACCAAGGGCGCAGGGGCAGGCGATGATCAGCACGGTGACGGCGTTCAGGATCGCAAACGTGAGCGCCGGCGCCGGCCCCAGCGCCCACCACAGCGCGAGCGTCAGCGCCGCGATCGCGAAGACCACCGGCACGAACACTGCCGAGATCGAGTCCGCCAGGCGCTGGATCGGCGCCTTCGAGCCCTGCGCTTCTTCGACCAGGTGGATGATGCGCGCCAGCGCCAAGTCCGCGCCCACCACCGTGGCGCGGATGTGCAGCAGCCCCGTGCTGTTGGTGGTGGCGCCGAACACGGCGCCGCCCTCGGCCTTCTCCACCGGCAGCGACTCGCCGGTGAGCATCGACTCGTCGACGGCGGATTCGCCGCTGACGACTTCGCCGTCGACCGGGATTTGCTCGCCCGGCTTCACGATCACGGTGTCGCCCGGCTGCACGGCGGAGATCGGGATCTCGTACTGCTCGTCATCCTCCAGCACGCGGGCGAGCTTGGGGCGCAGCGCGATCAGGCTGCGCACCGCCTCCGAGGTCTGGCCCTTGGCGCGCGCCTCCAGCGTGCGGCCCAGCAGGACCAGCCCGATGATGGCGCTAGAGGTGTCGAAGTAGACCGCGCCCTCCAGCCCCGCTACCGACTCGAACACCTGCGGCAAGAAGGTCGCCACGACGGAGTAGCCGTAGGCGGCCGAGGTGCCGACGGCGATCAGGGTGTTCATGTCGGAGGAGCCGTGGCGCCCCACTCTCCAGGCGCCATCGTAGAAGCGCCAGCCGGCCCAGAACTGCACCGGCGTGGCGAGCAGGAAGAACAGCGGGTGCAGCACCCGGGTGGGGATATCGTCCAGCCCCGGCGTCAGGCGCGTGAGCGGCATGACGACGATCAGCACCGCCGCGGTGACCAGAGCGAAGATGGTGCGCGTCTTGAGCACGCGGTACTCGGCCTGTCGCTCCGCCTCCAGGCGGTCCTGGACGCTTTCCGGCGTCTCGTCCTCGCCGTGAAGCCGCATCTCGTAGCCGGCCTTGTCCACGGCGGCGCGCAACGCCTCGACCGGCGCGCCGGTCAGTGTGACGCTTGCCTCCTCGGTGGCGAGGTTGACGCTGGCCTCCTCGACGCCGGGGACGGCGCTGAGCGCGCGCTCGATACGCCGCACGCAAGAGGCGCAGGTCATCCCCCGCACACCGAAGCGCAACTGTTCGATGGCGGCGACGCCGTCAGCCTGTTGCCGTGGGGCCTCGGTTGTCATATCCGTCTCTCCCGGTGGGTGCGAGCGCCGGTTGTCGGCGCCACTTGCTGGCGCTACCTGCTGGGCGCTAGCTGTTGGCGAGTTCGTACAGGTCTACCAGCTCGTCGAGGACGCCATCGTCCCCGCTCTTGATCCCATCCACGACGCAGCCGCGCACGTGGCCGGAGAGCATCTTCGATTCCATCTTCTCGATCGCGCGGCGCACGGCGTAGGTCTGCTTGAGCACGTCCACGCAGTAGGTGTCCTGCTCGATCATCTTGCGCACGCCCGTGAGGTGACCCTCGATGTAGGCGAGCCGTTTCAGCACCTCGCCGCGGGTCGTGTCATCCATCGTCGTGCGCTCCCTCCTCGCGCGGGGTCGCCAGCGCGGCCTGCATCGGCTGACCCCAGGGCATCGCGATCTCCTGGATGTCCAGCCGGTATGCGTCGGGAGCGTCGAGCAGCGAGCGCAGGCGCGCCTCGACGTCCACGCCGACGAGCAGTTGGCGGCCGCAGCAGCAGCTCTCCGACTGCTGGTCGCTCTGCGAACGGTCGAACGCGAACCCGGCCTCGCAGGAGCACGGGCAGGCGTAGTTCACGTCGGCGCCGGCGCCGGTGCGGGTGACGCGATACTCCGGGAGCCAGTCGGCGGCGGCCGCCGGTTGCGCCGCGCCGCCGGCCGCTGCGGCCTCACCCAGCGGGTAGCCCTGCTCCTGGAGCGCGGCGGTGACCGTGTCCAGGACGGCGCCGCTTTCCACTTCCACGGTGAACTGCTTGCCATCGTGATCACCGTGCAGGAAGCGGGCGCCGGGGACCGCGCTGACCGCGCTCTCGATGGTGGCGATGCAGTGCTCGCAGGTGATTTCGGGGGAGTAGAGCGTCATCTGTGGCATCGGTGGTCACCTCCGTGGATGTCCGTGGTCGTTCGTGGCTATCCGTAGATAGCTCCGTGGATAGCTCCGCAGATGGTAGACAGTATACCCCTACCCGGGGGGTATGGGTCAAGCGGTCGGCTCGCAGGTCGGGTGCGGGAGCGCGCGGCCCCCGACTCCAGCCCGCGACGCGGCGGCGATTCGCCGGTGACGTCCGGGTCAACCGAAGTGAGCGCGGACGTACAGCTCCAGGTCAGTCCACGCGCCGTCGGAACTCTGCACGGGCAGCGTAGCCCGGAACAGGTGCGGTCCCTCCATGCCACGGTACATCATCATGCTGAGGCTCACGGTCATCTCGCCCCCCGGGTCGATGGTCGTGGCACCCGCGACCGGCTCCGACGGTCAATACCATTCCAACACGGCGACCGTCGCCTGGCCGAACCGGGCGCGCCCCGGCCCTGCGTTGTGCAGCAGGAACGTGTGCTGGACGACGACGTCCAGTGGGACGTGGCCGAGATCGACCGCCGGGACCCTGGCCACCACCCCGCTCGCACCGGCGAGCCGCTCCGGCAGCGGACGCCCGCCCACGGGCGTCTCGGGCGCCTAGTCGGGTCCTGCGCCGCCGCAGCCGATGGGCAGCATCGCGATCGCCAGGACGACGACCGCCACCAGCGCCGCCGCCGCCGTCGGCGGGAACGCGCGCCGCGACCATCGCCGGTGTCGCCGGCCGGTTCGACCTCTCCGCGCCATCGTCAGGACCCTGCGACCGGCGGCGTGTCGGTGGGCGGCCCGACAGCGCCGTAGCGCTCGTCGATGAACGCGCGGATGACGGCAACGGTCTCACCGCCGGCGTGAAGCCGCTCAGCATCGGCGGCCCCAGCAGCCAGATCCCGCAGCCGGCGGTATGCGAGTCGTATCCGCCCGCATCGCGAATGAAGCAATCACGTAGCTGCCGGTGGCCCTGTGTCTCTGCGCAGCCGTAATAGCACGGAAGCTGCTCCACGAACTCCCGGTTAGCCTCCACGAAGCGGTAGCCGGCGGCGACCGGGGCCGGCTACGAGGCCAGACTGATCTCGTCGCCGTCCGACGATCCGCCGCAGGCGGTCGCGGCGACCAGCGCCAGGGCCGCGACGGACAGCAGCGCGATCGCTCGGGCGATGCCCCGGGTGATGCGTGGCCGTGCCGGGTAGCGCCGGCGAGCGATCATCTCAGGCGTCGCCGCCGCTCTCCTCGAGGTCGGCCACGATCTCCAGGAACCGCGCCCGGCTGAGATCTCCGCGTGGGTAGGCGCGACGAGCGATCTCCGCTGCGTCAATACCTTCATCTTCCGGAGGGTGCGCATCTTCTGGAGGGCGCGTTGGCGGGCGCGCCAGCGGTTCGCCCGCAGGCGCCCACTGCCTGAGCAGCCAGATCAGCGCCAGCAGAAGGGGGAGCCAGAGGAACGCGATCATCAGGGCCATCCACAGCCACCCCCAGCCGCCGGGTCCATCCCGCCAGCCCCACATGGCGTGCTCCAATCCATCGTGCGCCTCCGCGCTGCGCCAGAAGCGAACGTACCCCCCGGGAGTGGGTTCGACAAGAGTCTCAGGGACCGGTGCGACCGGGACCTGGGTCCCGTTCGCACCGGTCCCTGCTGGCTGAGGTTGCTGGCTGAAGCGACCGGCTGAGGTTGGCTGCCGAAGCTACCGGCCGAAGGCGTCCAGCATCAGCACCAGGCACTTCACGCTGCCGCCGGCCTTGATGAACTCGTCGGTCGGCGTCTCCACACAGCGAAAGCCCATGCCTTCCAGCTCGGCGGAGGTTTGCGGGCAGCCGCTGTTCAGCACCACCGTGTCGCCAACCACCAGCGCGTTGCAGGCGAATCGCAGCGCCTCGGCGTCCGGAACCGCCACCAGCACGTCGAACGCCGCCTCCAGCCGCGCGCGCGAGGCGGGGTCGAACGCGGGCGGGTAGTACAGCGTGCGTCGCCCGCCGAGCGGGCAGAAGCAGGTGTCGAGGTGGTAAAAGCGGTCGTCGGCCAGCTCCCGCCGCGTCGCCTCCACGTCCAGCAGCTCGTCCAGGTGGTCCAGCGCGCGATCCTCGGTGCGGAAGCGGTGCCCGGCAAAGACGCGGCCGTCGTCCGGCAGCACGTCCCCCTCGCCCTCCCAGTAGTGCGGCTCGTGGATCGTTTCTACCCGGTACCCGTGCGTCTCGAACCAGCCCAGGAAACGAGCGGCCTCCGGCTGCCGCTCCGGGAAGCGGAAGTTGGCGGGGATGAAGCGACCTCCGCTGACAACGCCGGCGTTGGCGGTGAAGGTCAAGTCCGGGACATCGGGCGCCTGCTCCACAAGCTCCACGCGCACGCCCAGCTCCTCCAGCGCCCCGCGCAGCCCACGCCACTGTTCGAGCGCGCGCGGGCCGCGCACCTGGTTGGCGCGACGCATCCAGGGGTTGATCTCGTACTCGATGCGGAAATGCACCGGCTCACACATGAGCACGTGTGAACTCATCGTGCGCTCGCGCGCGGGCCGGCGCCGTCACCGCGTGCGGCCCGAGGCGACGCGCTCACCATGAGTCGCGCTTGCTGCGGGAGGGCAGCACCACGATGGCGTGACCGGGGGTGGTGCTGCGCCCGTCCTGGTTGACCACGTCGACGTCCAGGTAGACCAGGTGCTCGCCGCCCCACGCCCCCCGGCGCTCGATCCTCTCGGGCGTGACCAGCGTTCCGGGGCTCGCCGCCGCGCCCGCGTTCGAGGTCTGCGAGGTCATGCGCATCCGCCTCTCGTGTGCAGGCTCTCGCACGCAGGCTCCCGTGAGCATCGATGAATATAGCAGCCGCCCCCTCGGCCGACGTGATGCGAGGACCGTTCGCGGATGCCGCGAGGCGCAGTCCGCATACTCGCTGTGGCTATACTCCCTGCATGCGGTTTCTGCACGCGGCCCTGCACCCCGACGGAGAGGGCCCGTTCCCCACGCTGATCGCGCTGCACGGGCACGGCGCGCACGCTCTGGACCTGATCGGGCTCAGCCAGACGCTGCCGGGCGGCCTGCTCTGGCTCTGCCCGCAGGCCCAGTTCACCATCGAGCAGGGGTTCCACGGCTTCACCTGGTTCCACTTCGACCGCTCCGACCCGCGACGCGAGGAGGAGCTGGCGCGGGTCGTCGATGAGCTGCGAGAGTTCATCGAGTTGGCGATCGAGCGCTACCCGGTGGACCCGCAGCGGCTGGCGCTGCTGGGTTTCAGCCAGGGCGGGATGCTGGGCTACCGCATCGCGCTCTCGGAGCCGGGGCGGTTCGCGGGGTTCGCCGCGCTGAGCACGACGCTGTCCGCGGAGACGGCCACGGCGGTGACCGGCGGCCCGGCGCTGAGCCGACTGCCGGTGCTACTCCAGCACGGCGAGCACGACCCGATGATCACGGTCGCGCGCGCTCGCGAATCGCGCCAGCTGCTGGAGGAACTCGGCGTGGACCTCGAATACCATGAGTATCCGATGGGCCACCAGGTCGGCGTCGAGAGCGCGCGCCACCTGGGCGCCTGGCTCACCAGGGTGCTGCGGATGGATGCCGCGGATGGCCCGGGGGCGAGCGCCGCCGGAGACACGCCGGAGACCGCGCGAGAGACTAGCTGACGCTCCCCGCCAGCGCTCGCGTCGGCGGGTCCCAAAGGCGCCGGCCCAGCGCCATCGCCGTGCGCTCCAGGACGAAGAACGGCATGAAGAACAGCGCGGCCGCCAGCGCGGCGGCGATCACCGGGAACGCCAGGTAGCGCACCAGCGTCCATCCCAGCCAGTCGCCGAATCCAGCGAGCCTCCATCCCGGCGCTCCCGATTGCCGCGCGGCACCGATCGTGAAGGCGTCGTCGGCGCCGACGACGATGGTCGCGCCTGCCGGCGCATCGGCCGGCGCATCGGCGGCGACGGGGGCCCAGAACCATCGCAGCGGCGTCTGCATCACCGGCAGCTCGTCCACGCGCGCGATCATCCGGTCCGCTTCGGAGCCGCCCAGCGCCGTAAACAGCAGCGCACCCACCGCGAGCAGGTAGCCTGCGGCGCGCAGCGTCGCCAGTCCGTACAGGAAGCGCTTGCGCACCCCGGCGGCGGCCGGCCGCCCGCCGCGGCCATTGTGGCTCCGCCACCACCAGAAGCCGAACTTGGCGGGGTTCTCCCAGTCCACCGCGCGAGTCGCCGGGCCCGCGTCGCCTGTCTCGCCGCCGCCGGGCGAGGTCGCCAGTTCCTCGGCGATCGTGGCGATCACCTCGGGGCCGTTCTCCCAGTAGCTGGTGTGCGCGTTGAGCTCGGTCAGGGTGTTGCTGACGCACACCTCCCGCGGCGAAACGCCCGCCAGTTCGCACATCGGCGCGGCGATGCTGCCCATCGGCGCCGGATCGTGCACCGCCCAGATATCCACCCAGCGGATGCCGGGCGGCAGCGGGCGACTGAGCAGCTCGCGCACCTCGCGCGGCTGGCGCTGGCCGCCCAGGGCGTGACCGTGCGTCCGGTTGAGCGCCGCGCCGACGGTGATGCCGCAATCGCAGTCCCGGCCGGCTCAGTGGTCCCTCGATCTGGGCGATCGCCTCGCGCACAGGCACCATCGGCGCGGACACGGCGGGCGTCCCCGGACTAGCCAGCCGCGACAGCGCCTCGTAGGCGACGACCGCGCCCTGCGAGTAGGCGATGACGGTGAGCGTGCGACAGTGCTGCGCCTCTTCCGCGATCACGCGCTCGACGGCCGCGGCTATCGATCATGACTGCACGAGCTGAAAGTTGTAGACGTACACGTCCGCGAACCGCATGTGGATCGCGGTGGTGAGGGCCTGGCGAAGACGCTCGATACGGGGGACCGGCAGCGGAACGCCGGCCAGCGCGGTTAGCAGCAGCACGATATACGCGAACACCAGCAGCAGGAGTCGCACCAGCGTGAGCAGGAGCCGGTAGATGCCGGTGAGGTACGCCCGCTCCCAGCGCGACCAGCGCTCCACGGGCCGCCAGCGGCGGACCGCCACCCAGAACGGCGCAAGCGTCAGCAGCAGCGGAGTGGCGACCGCCAGGATCAGCAGCGGCGCGAGCACCCTGAACCAGAGCACGTACGGAAGCTTGGTCCACAGCGAGGAGCGGAGGTGGTAGCGATACGCCCACTCCCGGCTGTCGCCATCCAGCCCTGCCGGGGGACCGTTCCCCCACCAGCGGAAGATCGATCCCACCGCGGGTAGCCGCGAGAGCAGCCGCCAGAAGCGCCAGACCGTGTCGTAGTAGGCGAGCTGGTCCAGCACCGACTCCGGGTAGGCACGCAGAGACCAGGCCAGCGCCTCGCGCTGCGGGGGCGGCCGGAACTCGTCGGACCAGCGCGCCTCGACAAACCGCCAGTTGAACGGCCGGCGCGCGCCCTCGCTGCCGGGGTCCGGGATCGTGCCGGCGACCTCCAGTTGCGCCGGCCGGTCGCCGCGCCTCAGCGACTGTGGCCGTCGAGAGTCGAACCGGCCGCCGTTCTCGCGCACCCACCGCAACAGCGGCTCGGTGACGTCGACCAGGAAGTCGCCCTGTCGCTCGCCATCACCGATTCCGTGCACCAGGACGACGGCGTCGTAGTCATCTGCCTGCATGGGCGGCCTCCAGGCCGGTCCCGCCAGTTCAAGATATTACTATACCGCCCAAGCGAGTGTTCAATACGGCGCCGAGCCTCGACCGGCGCGGCGTCTCGATGCCCGCTCCGTCCGACTCGCGGTACGATGCGCCCAGCAGGCGCTCCGGCAGGCGTTCCGGCGGATGTGCGAGGGCCTCCCGGCGGGAGAGCCCTGGCACGTCTCGTGACTGTGGGGCGCGTCGGGGAGGCGTCGGAGAGAGCGCCGCCGGCCGGCCCACGAGCGACCGGCCGGGGATGGAGAGGCAACCGCCCGTGAAGCTGACGCCGGGCCTGGCGCTGTGGCTGCGAGAGACCTTCGCCTCGCTGCGCATCCCGGCGTACCGGGTGTTCTGGATCGCGATGGTCGCCACCTTCATGGGCTACTCGGTGGGGGCCGTGGTGCGCGGCTTCCTGGTCTACGAGCTGACGGAATCGAACGCGGCGCTGGGGGCCGTGTTCTTCGCGTTCGGCGTGCCGATGATCTTGTTCGCCCTGGTCGGCGGTGTGGTGGCCGACCGCCTGCCGCACCGGCTGGTGAACGTCGTGATCCAGTGGCTGTTCGTCGTCAGCGTCTCCATTCAGGCCGCGCTGATCTTCACCGACCTGATCGAGCTGTGGATGATCCTGGTCGGCGCCGTGTTCGAGGGGATCGGCTTCGCGCTGGTGTTCCCGGCGCGGCAGGCTCTGATCGGCGACCTGGTGGACGAGGACGATCTCGGGAACGCCGTCGCGCTCCAGCAGGTCTCGTTCAACGCCGGCCGGCTGATTGTTCCCGCGGTCGCCGGAGTCCTGATCGCGATCCCCCTGATTGGCATCGGCGGGACCTTCGTGGTGGAGGCGCTGCTGATGGCCGTCGGCGCCGCGGTGCTGATGCAGCTGCCCCACGTTGCCGCGAAAGGAGGCGAACAGCCGGGCTCAGTGCTCGCCGACGTGGCGGAGGGCGTTCGCTACGTCCGCCGGCGGCCGGCGCTCCTGATCCTGGTGCTGATGAACACCGCGGGCTCCAATACGGTCTTCCCGTACGTCGCCTTCGTCCCCGCCGTCGTGAGCGACATCTTCGATCTCGGCTCGGTGGAGCTCGGCGTCCTGCTCAGCGTGATCGCGGTGGGGGCGTTCGTGGCGTCCGTGGGTGTGGCATGGGTCGCCGACCGCGAGGGCGCCTGGATGGTGCACGCGGTCTCCGCGCTCGGCTTCGGGGGGCTCTTGATCGCCTTCTCCGTGGCCCCGGCGTACGCGGTGGTGCTGGCCGTCGGCATCGGGCTGGGGGTCGCGGAGCAGGGCTTCTACTCCTTGAACCAGTCGCTCTCCATGCGCTACTGCCATCGCGACTACTACGGCCGCGTGCAGTCCGTGCTGATGCTCGGCTTCGCGACGAGCGGGCTGGCGGGCCTGCCGTTGGGCCTGCTGGCCGACGCCCTCGGGCTCCGCCAGACCATGTTCGCGATGGGCGCAGTGTCCGTGACGCTGATGCTCGCGCTACTGCTGCTGGCGCGGCGCCTGGGGGCGCGGGCGGACGCCCGGCTGCCGCACGACGAGGCGCGGACGGACGCCCGGCTGCGGCACGGCGAGGCCGAGGCTGCCGATCCCACCGCCGCCTCGTAGCGGCGAGCGCGGCGGCGGGCGTCAGCGCACCGCCAGCACCATCTCGTTCCCCGCCAGTGAGCCCGCGGCGACGCCGACCGCGGCCGCAACCTCCGCGAACGCCGGAGCGACCGTCTCCATCGCGTCGCGCGCCAGCAACCGGCGCGCGACCTGCCGCGCCAGCTCGCCCGGGTGGGCGGTCGCGCGCGCCTCCGCGAATCCGGCGCCCCGCAGCGCCTCCACCAGCCAGCCGGTGGTCCAGCGCCGCAACTCCACGACCGTCGAGCGGCGGGCGAGCGGCGCCAGGCGACGGAGCAACGGCACCCCGAGCGCCGATGAGGAGCCTTCCAGCAGCGTCTCGCCGTAGGCACGCGGCGCCCGGGCCGCGGTGAGCAACGCGTCGGCGTGCAGCCGCGCCGCCTCCCCGCCGTCGGGGAGTAGGAGCGTATAGCGACGCTCCAGCGCTGGCGCCTGCACCCGGCGCGCGTAGGTGTAAAGCACCACATGATCGTCGCCGCGCCCGCGCTCGCCGCCGCCCGGGAGCCGGCCGCCCCACAGCAGCACCGTCTCGGACTCCGGCACCCGCAGGCGCCAGTCCTGGTACGCGACGCGCAGCGTACCGCCCGGCCGCAGCACGCGCGCCAGCTCCGCGAACACGTCGCCCGGGACGTCGGCCTCCTCCAGCGAGTGCGAAGCCACGGCGCAGTCGAACGCCGCGTCGACGAACGGCAGGCAGGCCGCGTCCGCGGTGAGGAAGCGCGCATTCGGCAGCTCCAGCCGCCGCGCGTTGCCGGCGCAAACCTGCGTCCGCAGCGGCGAGGGATCGACGCCAACGACGGCGAGGTCGGACCGCGCGGCGGCGATCGGCAGCGAGGGCCAGCCGTCGCCGGGACCTACGTCCAGTAGGCGCACGCTGCGGCCCGCCGCGGCCTCGGGCGCGTGCGCGGCGAAGTCGGCGACTCTGGCGGCGTCGGACCAGTGCGCCTCGCGGCGCGGATCGTAGGGGACGTAGACGAACGGGAGCTGGCGGTCGCTCTGGCTGGGCATCAGC
>PVBE011029647.1_pt1 | contig 11393 bp, 7 predicted proteins | sample 1631181 | NCBI WGS metagenome assembly PVBE01 (sample SAMN08397723, study PRJNA350692) | Marine metagenome, whole genome shotgun sequencing project. | isolation source: water | place: Pacific Ocean | collected 2012-04 | reverse complement strand
TCTTCTGGTTGTTGAACCCGCGATAATTCAAAGCCTCCGAAACCCAGATCCGCCCCCGTTCATCCACGTCCATCCCAGTTGGATTGAAGAACAGGGGAGAATGCGCCCAAACCGAAACCGTCAATCCTTCGGCAGGTTTCAGGTGGCCGAAAATATCATCCGGGCCCTCCGCGCCTTGAACTAACCGAGGGGTAACAAGGGCGATCAAAATTGGCATGAAGGTCATGAATGCTTTCATGCTCTTGATCTTGTCGCGTTTTTTGCTGTTGGGAAACAGAAAAAAACAAAAATGACATGGATGGCAGTGACAGGAACGCAAACGTAAGATTCCACCGCTCTCCCAGCTCTATTTGTTATAAGAGGATGACGAGGTGTATCAGAGTTGCAATAAGGGCAGGAGATAGCGATTGTGGCTTCCATTGACTACTTCCCTTCAGCTTTCAATTCTTTGCGTATACATTATTTCTTGTTGAGAAAGAGAAGTCGCACCTCCATGACCTGACGGCCAGGGATGTCTTTCGCTCGCAAGGCAAGTTCGCCTTGACCTTTCTGTAGATGAACCGTTCCGATGGTCATCGGCTTGAAATCCTTCACATAGGATTCGCTTCCACGGTTCGGTGTGCGATCGTTTTCGGCGCCACGCAAGGGAGGATCGTTCGCCTTCGTGACTTTTCCTTCGAGGATGGCACCGTTGAAGGAAAGCTCAAAGGTGGAGCCCAGATCCACTTTCGGACAGGTATAATAAACGACGGCTTCGTAGTCGCCTGTTTCGGTCACTTCAACATCCCAAGTGATCTTGTCGTCCTTGCTTGTCCAGTGCCTGAAAAACGAACAGTTATGGGCTCTACCGCTACGTTCGACGCCACCGTGTTCTTTACCATCACGTGCCGGAAGTGAGGTGGATTTGGTAAAGCCAACCGGAAAGGGTCGCTCATCAGGGCCAAGGGAACCTTTAAGATCAATCAGGAATTGCCGAGCGGCGGAACCCATCGTTTTTGCCGCAAGCGAATGATCTGCGGCAACATTTCGGTGTTGCCCCGGGTCGGCGACCATGTCGAAAAGATTCCCTGAGGCGTCCAGTCTATAACGCTGGTTTCGCACGCTGACGCGGGAACCGGTTTTCTTTCCCTTTCTCTCGCGACCGCCCGCGAAATGAAACAAGTAACGATCCTTCCAATCCTTCGCGTTATGGAAAAGGAGGGAATGAAGGCTTCTTCCATCAAGCGGTTTCTTGCTGATCAGGGGAATACAGGCGAACTCGGCGAGCGTGGGAAGAAGGTCGATGGCGCCCGCGACTTGTTCGACGCGTAAACCCGGCTTTATTTTGGTTGGCCAGCGAATGAGAAAGGGCACACGAACGCCGCCTTCATCGATCGAACCTTTCCGCCCCTTCATTCCGCCGTTCCAACGCCATCCGTTGGGACCATTATCACTAAAGTAGATCACTATCGTGTTGTCCGCCAGGCGGAGGTCGTCGAGTTTCTTGAGAATGCGTCCGACATTCCAGTCGATGTTTTCGCACATGGCGAGTGCCGCGCGCAGATGGGGCATGTTCTCGAGTTCAGGATTCCGGTTATGCATTTCAAGCGGGCGTTTGGCCACTTTCTCAAAAAACCGGTCCGGAACCTGCATGGGAGAGTGAGGCGTGTTGTAGGGTACGTAACAGAAGAAGCGATCGTCTTTGTTTTCCTCGATGAAGGCTATCGCCTTGTCCGTCAGATCATCAGTGATGTAGTCTTTACCTCGCACAATCTTGCCATTGTGTTCGAGCATGGGATTGAAGTAGTTGCCCCAATGGCCCGAGGTGAATCCATAGTATTCATCGAAGCCGCGGGAGTTGGGATGATAGCGGCCTTGGGATCCGTTATGCCACTTGCCAAACGCGCCCGTGCGGTAACCGGCTTTCTTGAATGTCTGCGCAATGGTGATTTCGTCCACGTTGAGGCGTTCCTGACCGGTGGAAACGCCTCGCACGCCGGTGCGAGGATAATATCGGCCGGTGAGAAATTCGGCCCTTGTGGGTGCGCAAACACGGCAGACAAAAAAACGGTCGAACAGCGCGCCATCTCTAGCCAGGGTGTCGATATTTGGGGTGGAAAGATTTCTGTTTCCGTGAATGCTTAGGTCACCCCAGCCTTGATCATCAGCCAGAATGATTACGACGTTGGGCGCCGGCGCCGCAAAGGCAAACAACATTGAGAGCTGGGAAAAAGTAAAAAGAAGGGTGAGTAAGGAGAAGCGGTGCATGGTGTCTGGCATTGAATTTGTCTGCATGAATGGAATGCGATATATCCTATAGGCAATGCAGCGAAGCGGCCAACTTTTATTTCCCTTCAGCTTTCAATTCTTTAGCCCTCTTGCGGCCGTGTTTGCGGAGGAGTGCGGAGGTTTCGATTGGATTTAGTGGCAAACTTGTACCCTCGTCCAAGTATCACCCTATAATATCTTTTATAGTTCATGTGTCTATTTACTCCACCAAGTTAACCCTGTAGCACGGCTTCTTGAAACTACTTCGTTGTGATGGTTACGTCGTCGATGAACCACCCAGCCTGCGGACCGTTATCCTGTCCCCCGTCGCTTGAGAAGTTGAATTCGAGCCTTATCTTTTGGCCAAGCGCCTCGGCTGGAATCTTGGTCTTCTCGAGACGCCATTGCTTCGCTCCCCCGCCATGCAGCCAAATGGGATCATCGACCAAATATTCTCCATCCTCATCCAGGATCATTACCTGGCACCAATCGTACAACTCACCCTCAACCGCCGGTTCACAATCGCGGTAACTCCAGAACTCAAGGCGCGCATTGTCCAGGCCGGTTAGATCAATGACCGGGGAGACCAGATAAACGTCCGTATTGTCGTCGTAGTCCTTGGCCAATCCGGTCCCATAAGCGCGTGTTGGGCTGTGGGCCTCATCTGGGCCGTTGGTTGGCTTGCCAAGTTCCCACTCGGTGCCGCTCTTGCCTAGGTCAGAAGTGGACCAACCTGGTGCTCCTGACTCGAAATCATCGAAGAATAGAGGCGGTGCTGGGGTTTCAGCCACACGATAAAAAGCGGTTCCCAAAAGATCTGCATCAGTGAATGAGGTTTGTTCACCCGAGGCTCCTCCATCGGGATAATTTTCGACAATAACTTTCCAGGCAGAATCCGGACTTCCCATGCGATTAACCTGATAGATGCTGCCAACAGTTGAATTCCAGTCAAAGCTAAATCCTGCTTCGTTTATTCTACTGGAATGAATAACGATGTCCGCCGCTTGAATGGTGTCAAGAATACGGAAGTTGTCGAAGTAAGCAACCACCTCGCCACTGTAGCCACCATTGCCATAAAAGGTAATACGAGGTGAATCAGGATCAAGATCAGCCAAGGCCAGATTAACCGAATAAGTGGAATGAACACTGGGGGTGCACGCAGTATCCGCCAGCGAGAAAGAAGTTGAGAACTTGTAACCCCAGTTGCCGCCACCCCAGCCCTCTGGTGGTCGCTCCTCAAAAACCGTGTCAAAACGTAGTATATAGCGCCAACGCTCTTCCAAAGGAAGTTGCAGTAGTTCCTTGAGGGTTTCGGAATTGCCGAGATCTAGGTGCCAATCAGTACTATACCCTTCAGGTTGAGCCAGAACCACTTTGAGGCTCTTTGAACCATGGGTGACGTTGAAATCCTCGACGCCGGCAGCCTTATAATGCTCTACCGTAATACGTTCTCCCTGAGGCGTAACAGCGTCTATATTATTCTCAAAAGATTCGATCACAATTGTTGCTGGAGGTTTATCCGTAGCCCATTGGTCGAATAGGCGAATATTGTCGATGAAGAATTTTGGAGTGTTGCCATCTGACCAGTCTGCATTGTCAATAAAACGGAGAGCAACGGTGCCGTCGTCATTAATGCTGAGGTCACCTCCTACTAGATCGAGCGGGATTTCAACTGTGACTGGAGTATTATTGTTTCCTGGTGTGTTCCATTCACGAGCAGCTTCCCAGTGATTGTTAACTGCTTGATTCATCCAGTTAACCACTCCGGCTTCTGGAAATGTGACGTCATATTTAAGCACGTAACGAGCTTCTTGCTTTAAGCCTGATTCAAGGTCACCATTCCATGCTGCCACCAGTTCTGCCGCAGCTTCCTGATCAAGATAAACAAGAAAATCAACCGACCACCATTTCTGATTGTTCAATAACTCAATTTGCAAAGCTCTTTTGCCCTGTGTAACCCAAACCTCCTCAGCATCTGTCTTGGTGAAATGAGTCAATTTAACATTTCCGTTAGCTCCGCGTGAACCGTCGTCTGTGGCGGGTATGACGTTGTTGATATTATCTTCGAAGCCTTCCAGGAGGATTTCTGATCCGGCATAAGTCCAAATGTGACCGAGCAGAGCGACGACTGCTCCCGACATGTAAGCAATTATTTTTTTCATAGAAGATTACCTCCCAGTGTAGAACGATTAATCATGCAGCTTCCGTATCGCTTTCTGGCATCCTACCAACAGCACGGCTGCGATTGTTGTGCGAAGGAAGTGTTTCATTGAAAATTAATTTTTCTCAATTTGCATCCTGTAGAACGCGCTGTCATTTAATTCTGCTTCCAACTCAAAAGTCAATTCTTGCGGCCATTGATATTCGATTGGCAGCGACTCTGATAATAGAACTTTCTGCCAATTCTTCAAATCTATTGATTTCTCGATCACCAGTTTTGGGACTTGAAAAAATGTCTCATAATCCAATGTGTCAAAATTCATTAGATTTGTTTTATGATCAAAAACTCCTACGATCTCGACTAAGTAACCTGACACAGATGCTTCAAGTTCATGCTCATCCAATACTCTATAATTACCCCTAAAAACAATGTCGGTTTGACGCCAACTCATACCTCCCTGTTCTTCAAATCGAATTGTATGCGGCATCCTACTTCCTCCCCGCATTGGAAATGTCTTAATAGATTCATACCTTGTTTTTTCCCACCTGAATGGCTCGTGAAAATTAACAGAGACTTTGACCTTACCCTCTTCAAATGAAATATCGACTATCTCAGGGCTTGAGCTTTCTTCAATGGGGCCTCCAACAAGCATTAAGCTTTGCATAGTAAACATTGCCCCAATTAAAATTAGAACTTTTTTCGTTATTCTTTTACGTTTCATATTCCTTCAGCTTTCAATTCTTCACCTGTCTTGCCGCCGTGTTTGCGAAGGAGGTTGAAGGTTCCACAAGCATTGGTTGCTTCATCCTATTCACGGGCTGGTTGAAGATGACAGGAACCGTTTCTGGAAGGCTTCAATCCCGATTTCTCCCAGGCCAAGGATGTACATCAGTTCACCTGTATCGGAAAAATCCAACCGCTTCTCCGGGTTGTAGTAGGCAAACGCCGCTTTCCACGCTGGGCCAAAGACCGAATGGCTCTTGGCGGCCTTCACAAATGAGGCATCACCGCCCTTCCGGTTGAGGTAACGGTTCGCATCGCGAATGCGAATGTAGTGCGTGTTCTTTTTGCCATAGGCCAAGGCCTGATCGCCCGTTTGATTTTCATTCCAGTTGCTGTGCTGGACAATGTGAATCCGGCGTGTCGTATCCACTCCCGGCAGTTGCTTCTTGAGCCTGCGCACGACATCGGCGGTAATGTCCGACTGCCCTCCCTCCTTAATCCAGACATCGCCCCCGGCCTTGAGCACGGCACCCCAGCGCATGGCCAGTTCTGCGACCGTGCCATCCCTGTCCCGGTGAGCTGAAAGCCAGCCACCGCAACCCTTCCAAACGGCGTCCATCACAGCGTCCGACTTGACATTGAACTTCCCCTTGTTTTTACCGTAGGCACCAGACACGCCAATCGTGTGTTTCCTGATCCAATCCCTGTCCCTAAATGTTTCAAGGATTGTTCGATCTGCCGCGGCGCTGTGGCCATCGTCCCGATCCGGCGCGTGGTCGTAATGAAGTGAGATCATATCCGACTTGGGATCAAAAACTCCATTTGCGTCGTTTGATTTCTGGGCAAAGGCTGAAGAGTGCCAATACCCAACTGTCAAGAGAGAGACCACGCCAAGCTTTAATATCCAATTCATTGTTTCCCGGTGAGCAAACTGTCTCCGCGTCAAGTGCGATTTTCAAGCCGTTTTAACAGTTGCGCATGATCCAGAACTCATCGCAATTAAAAAAAGAAATTCGAATGGAATCTAGATTGAAACCTTGATGATTTTCAGGTTTTATTTAGGAAAGTTATTGCCGTTATGTTAATCCTGAAACGTCATATTCTAGCCTGTTTAATCTTCACTGCCGGCACCTCCCTTGGCCAGGTCGTATTCAAGAAGGGTGTGGGGCAGATGGATATATCCATCAACGGCGAACCCTTCGCCACCTATGTCTGGAATGACCCAGAGACGACCCGACCCTACTTCAAGCAAGTGCATGAACCGAACAGGGGGATTCAAGTCACGCGGAATCATCCTCCAAAAGCGGGCGATTTCTCGGATCATGACACCTATCACCCTGGCGTCTGGTGGGGATTCGGAGATGTGGGCGGAAACGACTACTGGCGGCTGAAGGCCAAAATCATTGGTGGAACTTTTATCGAGGAACCCCTAGGGGGCAAGGACCGCGGCACGTTTGCAGTTCGGAACCAGCTTCTTAACAACGAGGGAACAGAAACGTTCTGCGAGCAGGTTTGCCGATACACTTTTCTGAATCGCCCCCACGGAATTCTCTTGATTTGCGAGAGCACATTCCGTCGTGAGGAAAGTGACTTTTGGCTCGGGGATCAAGAGGAGATGGGGCTGGCTTTTAGGGTGGCGACACCGATTGCCGTTGCGTCGGGAAAAGGCGGGCGCATTCTCGACAGCGAGGGCCGCACGGACTTGAAGGAGATCCGGACGAATCAATCCGATTGGTGTGACTACAGCGGGCCGATCAAAGGCGAATACGGCGGCATTATGCTGATGAATGATCCGGCGAACTTTCGCCAGCCGTGGTGGCATGCCGTGGACACCGGTTTGCTCATCGCCAATCCACTGGGTGAAAGCGAACTCAACGGGCGAGGCAAGCGGAAGCAAAACGTGTTGGTCAAGAAGGGGGAGCCATTCCGGCTGCGGTATGGTGTTTTTATTCACGCTCACAGAGAGGCGAATGAATTTGACCCCGCATTTGTCTACAAGGATTTTCTGGGCGCCATTGGTTCTACCTCGGTCAGGAAGTCGCCGTCTCGATCGCAACTGCCCAAGGTGCCGGCGGGATTTGAGGTCCGCGTTTTTGCCAGTGAACCCATGATCTACAAGCCGACAGCGATTTGTTTCGATGCCAAAGGCCGAATGATGCTTGGCCAGGGTCCTCAATACCCAAGGAATTTGGAGGATACGCCGACCGACAGCGTACTTTTGCTAATCGATACGGATGGCGACGGGACAGCGGACGAGTCGAAACCTTTTGCCGTGGGATTCAACAGTATTCAGGGACTGGCCTGGAAGGGAGATGATCTTTACGTGGCGAATGCGCCTGAACTGACAGTCGTGCGGGATTTAGATGGCGACGACGAGGCCGATGAATACGTGATGGTTTACACCGATCTTGGCAATCGGGAACATTCGTTGCATGGCCTCAATTGGGGACCGGATGGAAAACTCTACATGTCGAAGGGAAACTCGAAAGGCCATAACCAACCGGAAAAATATGGCTACGTTGCCCCGCGTCCTTTTCGGGAGCTGTGGGACGTGATCCATCCTCCCGGCGCGCCGGACTTTTATCCCCCGAAGACATTTACCAAGGAGACATACAAGAAGACCTATCATCACTGGAACGATGATTGGGGTCGGGAGGGCGGTGTTCTCCGTTGCGATCCACTCGGCGCCAATCTTGAAATTGTGTCTCGCGGGCTGCGCAACCCTTGGGACATGACAATGGACGACGGCTTCAACTGGCTTGGCACGGATAATGATCAAAACCAAGGTGATCGGATTATCATGCCTTTCTTCGGGGCGCACTTTGGCTGGGGACACAGCTATAGCAGCCATTGGACCGGTGAGAATCATCCCCCGACGGCACCAATCAGCGGCCCGGTGTTTCCCGGGTCAGGCACGGGGATCATCTACTACACGCATCAGCAGTTTCCGGAGGAGTACCGCAATGTATTTTTCATGAACGACTGGCTGTACGGAACCTACGTCTATCGGCCTGTATGGGATGGGGCCTTGATGCAGCCGAACGGCGGGCGCTGGGAGCCATTTGCTCAACGCGGAGTCATGCTCTATCGGCCTACTGACATGGAATTCGGACCGGACGGTACGATTTACACCTGTGGTTGGGGCGGCGATTACCATTACGAACCAGGCAGCGTCGGCAGTTGGATCCTTCGGATCGTTTATACCGAACAACCGGTTGCCCCGAGCACTGAATGGTTTCCCAAGATGCGATCTCTATCTTATGCCGAGAGGAGTGTCGAACAATTGCTCGACGATCTCGATCACGATGTCCTGCCCGTGTGGCGGGTCAACGCGCAAGACGAGCTCGTGCGTCGGGGTAATCAAGTCCGAGGCCCACTCATCGAATTAATCAAGTCTGGCGTACTCAGTCGCGGACAAGAAACCTGGGCGATCTGGGCAGTCGGACGGATGGCGCCCAATGACGAATCGATTGATGCTGTCATGAGCGAGTTGGCGCGTTCGATGGTTCCAACCCATCTGAATTTACGCATTCAAGCCTTGCGCATCCTGGCTCATCGGATTCGGAATGGCCACCCTGCGGACAAATTACCAGAGGGGATCGAGGTGGCATTGATGGATCCCGAGCCTCGCGTACGTTTTGAGGCTGTTCAGGCGATTTGGCAGGCAAAACAGACACACTTGCGTTCAGCCCTGATCGACTGGTTGGCTCAGGAGGAAGACCGTCTGGTTTTCTACGCCGGGTGGAGGTCTCTCCGTGACCTGAGTGACGTTGCCTCTCGCAAGCAGTTGCTGAGCGACGATCGCCCCAATGTGCGACTCGCAGCGCTGCTTAGTTTGCTGGAGGGGCACGACATGAGGCTGGAAGAGGTGTTGGCGTTGGCGGAGAAGGATTCGGATCCTCGAATCCAACAGTGGTCGACGACCTGGGCCATGAACCCTCTGCCGCCCAAAAAAATGCCGAACAGCACCACCCGCATCGAGTTGGAACAGTCCGTCTCCGTCGACGATCTCATGAGACGGGCAAACGAAGCGCGATCACCGAAGATGCGTCGCCTTTATCTCACTATGCTTTCCCGCGCGACCTATGAAGAGGATGACGAGTGGAGAGACATTCAAAATTTCTATAAGGAATTGAGCCAAGATGACGAGCGTGCTTTGGTTCTTACGCCACTGGCGAGAGAGATCGACGCCATGCCGCTACTCTGGGATGCGCTTGGCCGAAACGAGAAACTCGGTCGCTCCGCCGTAAACGGGCTCCTCTCGCTCGCCAAACAGGCGCAAAGTTCACCGGAACAGGTTGGCGGTTTCCTGCTCGCCAAGCTGCAAGAAAGTTCTGGTCAGCATCAACAGGATCGCGCCATCGAAATCTTGTCCCGATTGCCGTTTTCGTCCGACTGGAGCCCGCCCGATTTGGAGAAGATTGACATCCCGAAAGTCGCAGCCAAGGTGGTCGAGCTCGATGTGGCATCAGCCAAGCAAACGGTCGCCTTTGCCGGTGGCCTGAACGCCGGAGCCAAGATGTATCTGGATCGCGGTTATCGGTTCACCGACGTGCCGGAGCATCTCAAAGGAGCGACCTACCTGATGACAAGCAATGAGGATGCCGGTTCGTTGGATGACGACTTGGCCAAGTTCACGACCCTGTACGCAATGGATGTCTACATCGCGCATGATGACCGAATGAGTTCAGCGGACAAACCCAAATGGCTCGGCCGCTTTACCAAGACGGACACAAAATTAATCACCGATGATGCTGAGTTCACCCTGTTTCAAGAACGGTTCAAGAAGGGCGCCACCTTCGTTGTCGGTGGCAACTCAACGGACGGTCGCGATGGCGACAAGTCCAACTACACGGTAATCTTCAAGCCGGTGCTTGCGGATCCCCAGCCCGGGTCGGCGGCCGCCGCGGACGTGTTGCCGGCGCTTGATCAAGAGGAGAGTTGGGATGGAATTCTGTCACACATTTTCGAGACCTGTGAAGACGTTCAGACGCAAACCCGAATTCTGGACATACTGCTTGGGCTCGACGCGAAGGATCTTGGGCAGAGCGACCTCATTAAGCGCCTGTTGGCGAGGGCGTCGAAGCAGCCTGACTCAAGACTCTTCGGACGGTTGCTCCAATTGAATAGTCAATTGGGAATCGCGGCGGCCATGACTCCGCTCGAACCGGCGACGATCGATGGCGTTCTGGCTCTGGCGGATCGTGCCGACACGGATCGAGGTCGAGAACTTTTCTTTGGCAGCAAGACGGCCGCGGCCTGCCTGATATGCCACCGCATCCAAGGTCAGGGACAAAATCTGGGGCCGGACCTTTCCGGAATCGGTCTTCGATCCGATCTGAAAACAATCATCCAATCCATCGTCGAACCCAGTGCTGTCATCACCGAGGGCTACCGCCTGCAGGTGATCGAGACAGATGTCTCCACGATTTCTGGAGCCGTCCTGCAGGAAACGGATTCCGAGATTCTGCTCGTTACGCAGCAGGGAACTTTGGAGCGCATTCAAGTCAGATCAATAAAGTCGAAGCAAACACTGGATCAATCGTCCATGCCGGCAACCTTCTCACTGATTCTCGGGAACGAACAAATCGCCGATCTGGCGGCATTTCTCTTGACCTGCCGACATCCTTCAGGAGAGTCCGCGAATGAATGAACAGAGCGGAAATCGACGCATTTACAGAAATGCGTCCTTCTCACCGCCAACTTCTCAAAGGCACTACCTGCCTCATTGCTGTTTATTCAGCTCTTGGCCTAGTGTCCATAATAGCGGCTGACCTTCGCACCATGCAGGGAACGCAATGGTCGCCCTTTCTGCAATAACCGTTGGGTCGTCGCCTTACCTTATCCGCTCGAGCGTGACCAACTTCAAGACGCTGGCAGACGGCAGCGGCGACTGCCTCGGTCGGTCATAATGGGCCTCGAGCGTCTCCCAGCGAAGCACGTACTTTCTGCCGGTTGCGGAGGATGTACCGATGTCCCGGGCGATTTTGACACGCATCCCATCGAACGCGATGGTTGGGTGCAATAGGGTCAGCGGAATTTCCGGAGCATCCACTATCTCACGCACGACAGGCTCCAAGGTCTCCCCGTGCAGAAGGATCCGTCCGGAACCGTAATCGCGGTGACGATAGCGGATCGAAAAGTGGTTCGACTCAAGTCTTCTGATCTCGCCCAACCTGATGCCGATGAAGGGCATGGCTCCCCCACCGCTGAAGGGGATCTTCCGGTCCCAGGAGGTGATCACTGTCCGCCTCCAGCCTCC
>PVBE010945635.1_pt1 | contig 11393 bp, 7 predicted proteins | sample 1631181 | NCBI WGS metagenome assembly PVBE01 (sample SAMN08397723, study PRJNA350692) | Marine metagenome, whole genome shotgun sequencing project. | isolation source: water | place: Pacific Ocean | collected 2012-04 | reverse complement strand
TGTGTCACCTTCTGTAGCTGTTAATCTGAGAGCATCATCGAGACTAATTTCTGGATTGGCACTACAAAAATGCTCTGCATTTTTTAGGTCATTTGGACGTAATTCAATCCAGGCTCCTTTATGGAGAACGAGTGGGCTGCGCTTACTGGCAAGCCTTTCCAACTCACGTAAATTTAAGGTTACTCCTCCTATCATCAGTTCCCAGCTCCAGTTAAGGCTTTCACCAAGGGTGAATCCTCGTGATGCTTCTGAGAGTTCTGCTTTGATTGCTAAACCAAGTCGACTTGCTAAACCACCTGAAAGACTTGTAGGAAGTTCAATGCCTACACCTACATCACGGAGTTTGGAGGCGGCTGTTCGAACAAAGACAAAAGCTTCTGCAGGTGTGAGTTGCATTGAATTTGGTGTTGCACTATCCAAGCCTCTTGCAATTGGATCGAAGACAGTCAGCGCTCGTCCTAGTCCTTCTAGAAGAACTTCACCTGGATGCTCTACGCGAATTTCTCCGAGTTGAAGGATTTCCGTACCTGCAGCCCAAGCTGTCTCTGCAGAGACTTTGAGTGTGGGATCTGCCTCGGCCTGTAATGCGAAACGTAATTCCCAAAGCTCTTCATCTTCCGTAGGTGTAAATAATTCGAGACATGCTCTTGCTGGAGCCACGGTTCCCGCGACACCTTCTCTCCAGTGGTTGCTAGCTGTTGCTAAGCGCTCTACTTCTTCATCTGGAAGCGTTATGACACCGTTGTTTGAACCAAGTGCTTCTTGCCAAGTTGCAAGTAAAGGATCCAGTTGTTTTGAGTTGACTTCAAAGCCTTTTCGTAGTTGTGCATCTACGAGTTCTTCTAAGAGATTAGCAACTCTCAGACGGCCACTTCGAGGTCTACATGATGCTACTGGGTTCGCTGCTCGCATTGCCTCAGGTCTCAATCGAGTTGTCCTATTGCTTCTTCTTCCAGCCGGCTCTCGCCATGGCAAAGCACATGTTGCCACTAGTGGTAATCGAGCAGCTACTTCTTCTAACCTTTGTCGATCATCTTCTCGATTGAGTAGTGGTACCCATCGTGCCCTGTGTGGATAGCCTTCACCTCTACTGAGTTCAACTTGTGGTAGCCAACGCCCTCGGGCAATGATACTGAGTGCCCATCTTTGAAGATGGCTCCACCATCGCAATTCTTCTCCTAGGTCTGCATTTCGTCCTGATAGAGGTAGTTTCGAGAGCCATGTAGTGGCAGCAGCTGGTTCGATAGCTAGTCCTTGTACTTGCCATGGCCACCATTCACATTGTTTAGGAATAGGTTCTCCTGCTTGTAATGGGAGGCCTGTCCAATTTGCGTGTATTAATTCCTCGCTTGTGGATTTGTTCTGTTTTGTTTTTGATTTGGGCTTGGCTTGTAAAGCTTTACTTGGGAGTGTGAGGCAGGCAGTTGCATCAATGATGTCATCGGGAAGCAAACCTTTTTCATCAAGCCATGTCCGTAGATTTTGGGCATCCAACGTGAAAGGATGTATCGCAGGTGTTTCGGTGGGACCCGCTGGTGTTGCAACTCGCCAGGTGTCTGCCCACACAAGCAGTGCTGGACGTCCAGAACTGGACGGAGTACGAATGGCTGGTAGCCAGGTAGCGTGCAGCAGGCTCATGTCCGCGACGCGGAATTCATGATTTAGGTTTCTTGAAGCTGGTGTGAGGTGCTGATCAGTAGCATCAACCACCAGAGGATTCCTTCCTAATGATGGCAGTAGATGAGCTTTCTCGTCACCTCGTTGAAGGTTTATTTCTTGCGTGGCAAAGTCTTAAGGAGACTTATCAGGTCAAAAGTCAGTTTTGGAGATCTTTTTGGGCTTTCTTAGATTGAGGATTGAGGCTTAGTATAGTTACATCAATTTTTCTATTAAATATTCGTATTTGGGTCAGTTAGTCAGGTTCACCCTATTAATTAGATTAATGGGATGATGATTAACTTCTTGTCATCCTGATAGTTGATCATGGCTTTTGGACCTGTATTCCACGCCCAATTGCGCTATGACTTTTGAAGGAACAGTGCCTTTTGATATGTCTCAACCTCGGACTGGAGAGCAAATAAGAAATGCGTTTATAGCTTTTTTTGCTGAGCGAGGTCATCAGGTGATCCCGAGTGCTTCTTTGGTGCCAGAGGATCCTACGGTTCTGCTAACAATTGCAGGTATGCTGCCTTTTAAACCTGTATTCCTTGGTCAACAGGAACGTCCAGCGCCTAGAGCTACGACTAGTCAGAAATGCATTCGTACTAATGATATTGAAAATGTAGGTCGTACTGCTAGGCATCAGACGTTTTTTGAGATGCTTGGCAACTTTTCTTTTGGCGATTACTTTAAGAAAGAAGCAATTCAGTGGGCTTGGGAACTTAGTACAGAAGTTTTTGAATTGGATCCCAAACATCTTGTTATTAGTGTTTTTCGCGAAGATGATGAGACCGAGACAATTTGGCGTGATTTGGTGGGTGTTAATCCTCAGCGGATTATCCGGATGGATGAGGCGGATAATTTTTGGTCTTCTGGCGCTACAGGACCCTGTGGCCCCTGTTCGGAGATCTATTACGACTTTAAGCCTGAGTTAGGAGAGGAAGGAATTGATCTTGAGGACGACACTCGGTTTATCGAGTTTTATAACTTGGTCTTTATGCAATTTAATCGCGATTCATTAGGTAATTTGACTCCTCTAGAAAATTGCAATATCGATACCGGAATGGGTCTTGAGAGAATGGCTCAAATCCTACAAGGAGTACCAAATAATTATGAAACGGACCTTATTTATCCTTTGATTGAGAAGGCTGCATCTTTGGCTGAAATTGACTATCAAAAGGTTGACGATAAATCGAAAGTGTCTCTTAAGATTATTGGTGATCATTGTCGAGCTATTACTCACTTGATATCTGATGGGGTAACCGCAAATAATTTAGGCCGTGGGTATGTTTTAAGACGATTATTACGTAGAGTTGTTCGGCATGGACGTCTGATTGGCATTGATAAACCCTTTCTGCCTGAGATGGGGCTTTCAGTGATTCAGTTAATGCAATCTGTCTTTCCACAATTATTAGAACGACAGGAAATTATTTTGCATGAGTTGCGTAGAGAAGAGGCTCGTTTTTTGGAAACCTTAGAGAGAGGTGAAAAGTTATTAGCGGATTTGTTGGATACTCAACCTCCTCAAATTACTGGTGAGCAAGCTTTTGATTTGTATGACACATATGGCTTTCCTTTAGAGCTAACGCAGGAAATAGTCCAGGAGCATGGCCTAGTTGTAGATATTGATGGGTTTGAAAAAGCGATGAATGAACAACGTGAACGTGCGAAGGCAGCAAGTGTAAGTATTGACCTTACACTTCAAGATGCGATTGATGAAATGGCAATTGATCTCAAGAAAACATGTTTTCTTGGTTATGAAGAATTAGATCATTGTTCTCATGTTATTGGATTAGTGGTAAATGGTGAGTCGGCCAAAAGCGCTGTTACTGGAGACGTTGTTCAAATAGTTCTTGATAGCACACCTTTTTATGGTGAAGGTGGCGGACAAATTGGTGACTGCGGGGTCATGAATAGGGGTGATTTAAGTAGTGATGAAAGCTTGATTCAAATTGATTCTGTCACTCGTAATAGAAATATTTATGTTCATAGCGGCTGCATTACTAGGGGTACTTTATCTATTGGAGATCTTGTTCATAGTCGAGTGGATCCAATTTCTCGTAGACGTGCTCAAGCAAACCATACGGCTACTCATCTTTTGCAAGCTGCATTGAAGGAAGTGGTTGATCCAGCTATTGCTCAGGCTGGCTCATTAGTTGGTTTTGAACGATTACGTTTTGATTTTCATTCTCCTAGCTCGTTGACATCGCATGCATTAGAGCAGGTTGAAGCATTGATCAATAGTTGGATTTGTCAAGCACATTTGTTGCATATACAGGAAATGTCTATTCAAGAGGCTAAAGCCCGAGGAGCTATTGCCATGTTTGGAGAGAAATATGGTGATGTTGTGCGTGTTGTTGATATCCCAGGAGTTTCTATGGAGTTATGTGGTGGTACACATGTTGTAAATACTGCAGAAATAGGTGTATTTAAAATTGTTTCTGAGAGCGGAATTGCTTCGGGTATTCGTCGTATCGAAGCTGTTGCAGGTTTGTCAGTATTGGAGTATTTGAATGAGAGAGATGTTGTAGTCAAGCAACTTTCTGAGCGATTTAAGGTTCAACCATTCGAGATTATAGAGAGGGTTCGTGCTCTTCAGGATGAAGTGAAGTTGACGAGTAAGGCTCTATTAGTCTCCAATAAGAAATTGGCTTGTGCCAAGGCGATGGCATTAGCGAATCAAGTAAGTTGTGTTGGGGCGACACAATTCCTAGTGGAACGTCTAGATGGAATTGATGGTGGTGCTCTTCAAGTGGCTGCTAAGGGTTTAGTCGATTATCTGGGCGAAAATTCTGCGATAGTTTTTGGAGGTTTGCCAGATCAGAATGATCAAAATAAAGTGATATTTGTGGCTGCATTTGGTTCAGAAGTTATTGCAGCTGGATTGAAAGCAGGTGGCTTTATTGGTGAAGTTGCTAAACATTGCGGAGGAGGAGGAGGAGGAAGGCCGAATTTGGCTCAGGCTGGAGGTCGTGATGGAAAAGCTTTGGACACTGTATTGAAGCTTGCGCATCAGAAACTCGTGTCTGTGTTTTCTTAATGTCATTCATGTAAGTAAGTACTTTGCCTGAGGCTAGTTTCCAAATGATCCATTAGTCGTTGTGCATCTCCAATTTTCAAGCTGCCTCGCTGAATGGCTTCTTCACTAGCGATGCGTAGTCGTTCTAGTAGCGTTTTGGGATTATGTTCCATTGCTTCTAAAACATCTGCTTTTGTGTTGCCACGAACCACGTGATCTAAGTTGTATCCTCCATCGGTTGTTAAACGAAGGTGCACTGAGTTTGTACTTCCAAATAAGTTGTGGAGATTTCCCATAACTTCTTGGTAGGCACCTCCTAGAAACATTCCTATGACATATTGCTCGTTAGCTTTTAATTCATGCAACTCTAGTAGAGGCTTGATTTGCCCATTGTTTATAAACCTTGTTAACTTTCCATCCGAATCACACGTGAGATCGGCAAAGTGCCCTAGTTGATTTGGCTCTTCACCCAGGCGATGTATAGGCATGATTGGGAAGAGTTGATCTATGGCCCATGTATCTGGTGCGGAACGAAATATTGATAGGTTTGCAAAATATGTTCCTGCCAAGGTAGATCGCAGTGCTTTGAGATCTTCAGGTATATGACTACAATTTGGTAGATGCTCTACTAATACTTTTGCACAAGCCCAGGTTAATTGCTCTGCTATGGCTCTTTCAGAGAGGTTAAGATACCCAAGACGAAAAGCATTTAATGCATCTTCTTTGAATTTAATTGCATCGTTCCACGATTCTTGCAATTGTGAGCTGTCTATGTTTGAGGTTTTTGGAATTTTTTGTATAAACTTCAAAGTTTCACGCAAATTGCGCACTATGAGAGATTCATTTTTCTTGATTGACGGAATGTCAGCGGGCAGGACGCTTCTTCCCAATACATTGAATACTAAAACTGAGAAATGACTGGCAATAGCACGTCCACTTTCGCTGACTAAAGTTGGAACTTGTATATCATTAGACTCACAAGATTCTTTGATTGTAGCAACTACATCATTGGCATAATTCTGAAGAGAATAGTTAGTAGAAGCCTCTGTAGCTGTTTGACTTCCATCATAGTCGACTCCTAGGCCACCACCGACATCAAGGTATTGCATTGGTGCTCCAAGTCGAGTCAGCTCTATGTATATTTGCCCAGCTTCCTGTAAGGCATCTTTAAGAATGGCTATATCATTAATTTGACTGCCGACATGAAAATGTAGTAGGCGAAGATCATTGAGAAGATTGGCATTACGCAATTGTTTAATGGTTGTCAGGATTTCTGGAATGGATAGGCCGAATTTTGCTGTTGCACCAATAGAATTGCCCCATCTTCCGCTGCTTCGACTTGATAGCTTCGCCCTGATTCCTATCAATGGAGCTGCACCTATATTCCGACTGGCTTGAATGATTCTCTCCACTTCATTTGCTTGTTCGATGACAACTATTGGTTGACGTCCGAGTTGTCGAGCGAGAATAGTTGTTTCTATATAGCGTTGATCTTTGTAACCGTTGCAAATGAGTAAGGCTTTTGGATTGTCAATCAAAGAAAGAGCGATGAGTAGCTCTGCTTTACTACCTGCTTCTAATCCGAAATTCCAACGATGTCCACATGTCATCAATTCTTCGACTACATGTCGGTGTTGATTGCACTTAACTGGGAAAACACCTTGATATTCACCTTGATACTTGTAGTGTTTGATCGCTTTTTCAAAGGCTTTATGAAGACGTGTCAATCTGTCTTCTAAAATATCGTCAAATCGAATTAATAAAGGAAGTTTGAGGTTCCGACTTTCTAGCGCTTGGACTAGATCCATGAGATCGAGACACTCATGACCTTTACCTTTTGGACTCACACTGATATGACCTTTTTTGTTGATCGAGAAATAATTATCTCCCCATTGACCTAAACCATATAAAACTGAACTGTCATCGACAGACCAATCGTTTGCATCGGAAGGGGAGTAGGTTTTTGTCAAGGCTTCACAAGCAAGGTCGCTGTAAAAAATTTGCTGGACCGTAGATAAAGCGTATGAGATCAAATGCAATTTGTATGTTGTCTTTTTGCATTACTTGCCAAGAAGGCAGTCTGAAGAAGACGATGGCTTCATTCTGATTTTTAATTTTCATGACTGCCGAAAGGACTTTTGTTGCGATCAAGCCTGACGGCGTCCAAAGAGGATTGATCGGTGAGATTTTGGGTCGTTTTGAACGTAAAGGATTTAAATTAGTTGCTCTCAAACAACTTACGCCTAGTCGTGAGTTGGCAGAAAAACATTATGGAGTTCATCGAGAACGTCCTTTTTTTGCGGGTTTGGTGGATTTCATTACTAGCGGTCCTGTTATTGCAATGGTTTGGGAAGGTGACGGTGTTATTGCTAGTGCCCGAACTCTTATTGGTGCTACAAAACCATTAGAAGCCAATCCTGGTACCATTCGAGGCGATTTGGCTGTGAACATTGGTCGCAATGTGATCCATGGATCTGATGGATCTGAAACAGCTAAGTTTGAGATAGGGCTTTGGTTTGAATCTTCAGAACTTAACGATTGGATGCCTTCCGATCGTAGTTGGCGAGTTGAGAGTTGATTTCTTGTTCTGTTCAAATCATTGTTATTGCCAGATACATACATCGATTACTTTTTCAATTAATGAATTTAGTCAACATTATTTGAGTTGAAACCTGTTCCAATTGAATTCTTGAAGAATCTGAGCTTCTTGATAGTTAAGTGGATTTTTGAATATACATTTTCCAATTAATTCTGCTGTAATTGCTGCAAGAAGCACTCCGTTTCGATGGTGCCCAGTAGCTAGCCATAGCCCTTTTATTGATGAAGACCCTAACAAAGGCCCTTTATCAGGTGTGCAGGGTCTGAAGCCCCACCAACGTTCCATTTGCGGCCAATCATTTGCTTCTGGAAGCAGAGCTTCGATTCCTTTATGTAGTTGATTTTGGCCAGCTGGAGTTAGGCCTGTTTCAAAGTAGGCTTCTTTGTCACTAGTAGCACCAACGATAATTAGACCATCATCTCTTGGTACTAAGTACGTACCGGGTCCAAAAATGATTCTCCTTAGTGCTTCTTTAGGAGCTTGTAGCGAGAGCATTTCTCCTTTGACAGGAAATATTGGGATCGTTTTAAAGATTTGATTACTCCATGCTCCGCTACACAAAACTCCTTCTTCACTGGCTCGCATTTCCACTTTCCCTTCTGCGTTGAGGATGTGTACGCCTTGAAATGATTCATTGTCTTCGACCACATCAAGTACTTCGACTCCTTCACGAAAGTGCACACCTAAGCTGACGCATGCTTTCTCTAGAGCTCGCATTAATCGACGACGATTGTCGATTTGCCCGTCTTGATTGAAGAGCAATGCAGTTTGCCAGTAATTTGTTAGACCAGGAATTTCAAGTTCTAGCTCTTTGCAAGTTAATACTTGTCCAAAAGATGATGTGGGATGTGCATCTCTTTCATCTGCAGAGTGAAATGGAACTACTATTCCGCATTGTTTTAATCCACAGTTTATTTCGCTATCTTTTTCAATTGAATCAACCCATGCGGGAATGCGATCTAAGCTTAATTGGCCTAGTTGTAGAAGACTTCCCTCCAGTCCTTCTGCATGAGGAGCAAGCATGCCTGCTGCAACAAATCCAGCGGCTTCACTTCTGCGACGGCTAAGAACTTCAACGTTACGTCCTTTTTTTGCTAATTCATAAGCGACGGCGAGTCCTATCAATCCTCCTCCAATGATTAATAATGGTTCTGTGGCGAAAGAAGCCATCGTGTTGTTTTTTTTTGTAGTCTCTTTAGTGTTTTAGTGCACTTTGTCGATGTTGGTCGGCAAGCACTTCCATTGAATTTGTACAACGATTGAGATGGTGATGCAAAAATCTGAGGCTGCCTGGGAACCTGTAATAGGTTTGGAGACCCATGTGCAGCTTGGTACCAATAGCAAGATCTTTACTTCAGCCTCCACAACATTTGGTGATGATCCGAATACTCATGTTGATCCAATCGTCTGTGGGCTTCCAGGAACTCTTCCAGTTTTGAATCAGAAGGTTCTTGAATATGCGGTCAAAGCTGCTATGGCTTTGAATTTAAAAATTGCTGAGCACAGCAAATTTGATCGTAAACAGTATTTTTATCCAGATTTACCGAAGAACTATCAGATTTCTCAGTTTGATGAACCGATTGCTGAAGATGGATGGATTGAGGTAGAGATTGCAGAGAAAGGCAAGGAAACCTATCTAAAAAAAATAGGTATAGAGCGTCTTCATATGGAAGAAGATGCGGGAAAATTAGTACATGCAGGAAGTGATCGGTTGGCGGGTTCAACGTACTCATTGGTTGATTACAACCGAGCTGGAGTTGCATTGGCTGAGATAGTTAGCAAGCCTGACTTGCGAACAGGTAGGGAAGCTGCGGAATATGCTTCAGAAATTCGCCGGATTATGCGTTATTTAGGAGTCTCTGATGGCAATATGCAGGAGGGTTCACTGCGTTGTGACGTAAATATTTCTGTTAGACGTGGTTCAAATACTCCATTTGGAACAAAAGTTGAGATTAAGAATATGAATTCTTTTTCCGCAATACAAAAGGCTTGTGAGTATGAGATTCATCGTCAAATACGTGCTTATGAAGGAGGTGAACCTGTATTTCAAGAAACTCGTCTTTGGGACGAAGGCAAACAATTAACTAAGAGCATGCGCTCCAAGGAAGGTAGTAGTGATTATCGATATTTCCCTGACCCTGATTTAGGCCCTATCGAAGTTAGTACAGAGCTGCGTGAGACTTGGCTTGATGAATTGCCGGAATTACCCGCTGCTAAACGACATCGCTATGCGGATGAATTGGGGCTGTCTGCTTATGACGCACGAGTCTTAACTGATGAACTATCAATGGCTGAGTATTTTGAGACGGTGGTGGCAGAAGGTGTAGATGCAAAGTCAGCTGCTAATTGGATTGCAGGGGATATTGCTGCCTATGTAAATGCAAACAAGTTGAGTTATGCGCAGGTCATTTTTCGGCCAGCACAATTGGCAGAAATGATCAAAATGATTGATGGAGGAAAGATTAGTGGCAAGATTGCAAAGGAGTTATTGCCGGAATTGCTGAGCAAGGGTGGTTCACCTAAAGAGATTGTGCAAGAACGGGGACTAGGCATGATTAGTGACCCTAAAACTATTGAATTGCTTGTTGATGAGTTGTTTTCTGCGCACCCTGATGAGGTTCAGGCATTTAGAGATGGTAAGACTAAGTTGCAAGGATTTTTTGTAGGCCAACTAATGAAAAAGACAAGTGGAAAAGCTGACCCTAAGTTGGCTAATCAGATTTTGATTAGAAAGTTGAAGGGATAACTCTCTAACAGAGCTTATCTACTTCTGGTAGCCATTCTTTGAGCCCTCTTGTATTGTTGATGATTACATCTGCAAGTTGAATTTTTTGGTTAAGTGGCCATTGTGCTTGAATTTTGAGTTTGGCTTCGTTGTTAGTTAGCCGATCTCGTTGCATTAATCGGTGCAATTGTTGAGTTCGCTCACAATTGACTACCCAAACTTCACTACATAATGACGCAAGCTTAGCTTCAAATAAAAGTGGGATTATTAGCACTAAAACAGGCTCATTTTTTTTCTTACTCAACTCCTTTTCGAGCTGTTGTCGCACTATGGGATGAATGAGGCTTTCAATCCATATGCGTTCTTGTGAATTGGTAAAAATAATTTTGCTTAATGCTGAACGATTGATAGTGGGTTTTTCAGTCTTTAAATGATCTTGCACTCTAGTTCCATATCTTTTAAGAACACTCCTTGTTGATTTGCTCCCTGGCGCTAATGCTTCTTGTGCGTATACATCAGCATCAAGAATTGGGAAGCCTTTGACTTCTTTCAGAAATTTTCCAACACTGCTTTTACCACTTGCGATGCCACCTGTGATTCCAATACGGCGTTGTGATCCATGCCAACGTAAGGAGTTCGAATTGTGGATTTCGCCGCTCATGGCGCATGATAAGTAAGAGTTTGTCTTTTGATGATTTGAGCCTTTCGGCCACTTCTCTATGGTCTCCTATCCAGGGCGGTATTACCACGCCTAGTGGTTTTCTTGCGTCAGGAATTAAAGCAGGCTTGAAATCTTCAGGCAAGTCAGATTTAGCGTTATTGCTTGCACCAGAAGGTTCGATTTGTGCTGGAACTTTTACAGGTTCTTTAATGCGAGCTGCATGTGTTGACTTATGTGTTGATCGTTTGAGAAGTAATGCTGGCCATGCGAGGGCTGTTCTGATTAATGCAGGGCAGGCAAATGCATGTACTGGTGAGCGTGGTTTGAAGGACAGTATTTGTGCAACCAAAGAGCTTGCACAGAGACTTGGTCTAATGCAAGAGGAAATTTTAATCTGCTCGACAGGTGTAATTGGAGAACCAATCCCCTTAGACAAATTGATTTCTGGATTAGACCCTTTAATACGAGGGCTTAGCGATGTAGGTGGCTTGGCTGCAGCAAATGCAATTTTGACTACTGATCTCGTAGAGAAGCAAATTGCTTATGAAGCACATATTGATGGCCGTCTTGTGCGGATTGGTGGCATGGCCAAGGGCTCTGGAATGATTCATCCGAATATGGCGACAATGCTTGCTTTTATGAGTTGTGATGTAGGTGTGCCTTCTGATATTTGGTTGGGAATGCTTAGGCGAGTTGTTGAGTCTTCTTTTAATTCGATTACTGTTGATGG
>PVBE012745147.1_pt1 | contig 11394 bp, 11 predicted proteins | sample 1631181 | NCBI WGS metagenome assembly PVBE01 (sample SAMN08397723, study PRJNA350692) | Marine metagenome, whole genome shotgun sequencing project. | isolation source: water | place: Pacific Ocean | collected 2012-04 | reverse complement strand
GATCATCACTATGGCCGTGAGAGCCACCACCTGGTTGAATTTTGAAGGGCTCAATGTCAACCACTGTACATTGACCTTCTAATGAACTTGAAATTTCATCGGCGCGAGCCATTTCAACCCATCCATCAATGACGAATGCGTGTGCAGTAACAGCCGCACGAACCGGGGCTGTGGCAATTTCTTGGTCACGCTCAAGTAATTCTAAGCCACTGAGTAGAACATCCGCATTTGATTCACTCCAAGAGGCAACATTCTTTTCCAATGTTTCTTGTTGTTCCAAAAGACTGGTTCTCTCTGAATCAATCTCAACCATGCGTGCTGAGACCGAACCTTCACAATCAGGAATGGGGAGGGCTGAGAAACCCGCATCCTCTAGTGCGGATTGGGTCGCTTTTGCCTCTTCGTTTCGCACGAACACTGCTACGACTGATTTTTTCCCAGCATTTCCAGAAATCATCAGGCCACCCTTTGCAGCATCCTTTGCCACGGCTGAATCTCGAACTGTTCCGACAAAAGAAGTTAGAGATTCATAGCCATCCAAGAGGTCGAGGTCTGTGTTTAGAGGTGCAACCATTTGAAGTGCTGCAGATTCATCAGCCAAACTCTCTAGTTGTGCAGAAATTTCTGTGAGGCGGTCATTATCTGAAAGAAGTGTTTCAACTTGGTTGTGCAAATCTCCAGAAAGGGCATCTCGGATCTTAGGTGCAGATTCAGCTTTGTTTGAATTAGAAGATACCAGGGCGGCTGCAGAACGAAGTTTGTTTACATCGCGACTCAACTGTTCAGCGGAATCATTGGGTGCACCCATTCCAAGGTCACCATCACTACCATCATAATCTACGAAGTGTAATGCGTGCAAGCGAGCCAATGTTTCGATGGTCGCATCCATTTGATCCAAAGTACCAGCTGCGACCAAACGGCCCATCTGGCGAGTGTGAATCTGAGACATATTGCGACCTCCAAATTATATTGAATTCATGCGCGGAATGCATCTAGGACGACATCGACTGCTGAGGAACGATTTGATTCACCTTCGCTGTGAATGGTGTCAATTGTCTTGTCACCTTTCTTTGACACCTTGTCTGCTTCCTTTTGAGCCGCAGCCCGGGCATCATCAATCATTTCCTGTGCGTCGGACTGGGCTTGGTTTCGCCCTTCAGCAACAGCCTCTGTTGCAGACACTCTTGCTTTCGTGACAATGTTACTTGCTTCAGACTCGGCTTTTGCAAGTGTAGCACCTGCATCGGCTTCAGCGTCTTTGATTGTTCGTAGTACATCTGCTCGACTCATGTATCCACCTACGGTGGACGCGCGACCGTTGATGGGTTTATGATGATAACCTCAAACCAATGAGACTCGAATCATTGGGAATGTTAGAAATCAATATGTGGGTTGAACCAAATATACGATTGATTGCCGTCAGTCTCAATGGATACGGAACGCATCGGTACAGAAGATTGGGCTGAACTTCAGCGCAATCTAGAAGCGACCATTCCAGTCTATGATCGAATCAATCGTTTTGCCACAATGGGACAAGATAAGAGATGGCGAAAAATGGTCCGCAGTCGCCTCCCTAAGGAGGGGAGAATCCTAGAAGTGGGGTGTGGACCAGGTACATTTGCAGAAATGATTCCAGATAGAGATTTAACCTGTTTAGATCCAATTCCCGCCATGCTTTCCGTCGCTGAAAAGAGGGTAAATGCCAATCGAAAGATTCCTGCTGAATTCGTTGAGGCTACTGCCGAAGATATGCCATTCGAAGATGGAAGTTTTGAGGGAGTTTGCTCACTGTTTTCTTTTCGTGACTGGTACGACAAGCGCGCCGGCCTTGCCGAAGTGAAACGCGTCCTCAAACCTGGAGGGACTCTTGTCATTGTTGACCCAGCAAAAATGAATCGTGTCCATGGATGGTTTGGCTACCTTTGGATGAGAATTTGGGTTGGGGGTTATGCTCGATTCATTTGTCGAATGAAAGACCATCCTTGGAAATGGTTGACCAAGACCTACGTACACTTCGGTACGACCAAGGATTACGTGCGTATGTTGAATGAATGTGGATTCACAGAAGTGAAGGCAAAGGTTGTTTTCCCAGGGATGGCAACCATTTGGACTGCTCAAAAATCATCAGATTAGTTATTTGGGGTCAATTAAACTCCAATTTTTCCTACGAAGGCCTTCTAGTGCAACACCAGTTAATCCACCCCAAACAGCTGGATGTTCAATACCAGCAGCATAGATTCCAACCATTGCAACGGCTGCAAGAATCCAATGATGTATCCAAAGACCACCACCTCTCAGATGAATTTTCATATTCTCTGTGGCCAAGCGCGTCAAAGCAAATCCAGCAATTAACGCAAGCGAGTAGTGTGCCCAATCCATGGGGGTCCCAATTGGTCAAAGTATGAAAAAAGGCCGATGTGGATTGGGGGTTAATGCCATTTTACAGAATCCAAAACATTCGCCTACAGGTCACAGCACGCCAGATGATTCCTCTAGTCAGGCGGTTGAAGGATAAATTCAGAAACCAATCTGGCATTCTGAATAGAATGCTTCCCACCTTGAAAGCGCGTTTAGAATTGCCCATGACTTTGCCCATTTGCTTTTTCCAACGAACCTCATACTCTTCTAGGGGAATACCATTCTGAAGATTGTCAGCGATGACCTGGCCTGCTATTCTCCCCCCAATCATTGCGATTGTAATACCCGCCCCATTTGAGGGTAGAACCATCCCTGCGGAATCCCCAACCAGCATGTATTGTCCCTTGACGAATTTCTTAATTGTACCAGACATGGGCAATGACCCCGCGCCTTTGAAGGAAATATTCCCCTCATAATTTGAAAAAAAGTCCTCAGCATATTGGTTAAGATTTCCACCTTTCGCAATATTTCGTTGGATCCCAATTCCAATATTCGCACCTGTGGATTTAGGGAACATCCAGGCATATCCCCCGGGTGCCATTGAACCGAAGTGGAGTTCGACTGCATCACCATAATCGCCATCCTTCAATACAAATTTAACAGGGATTTTCAGTGAGGATTCATTCCAATGGTCACGTCGCAGTGGGTCATTATGGCCACCAGCACCTACAATCACTTTAGCAGAATATTTTGAGCCATTTCGCAATAGGACCTCATTTCCATCAACCCGTTCTACATGAGAGTTGACAAGGTAATGGGCACCACTTTCTTTGGCCAATTTCACCAATTCTTCATCGTGTAATACACGATTGAGAACTAGTCCTTCAAAGTCAAATTTCAGTCTCTTCCCAGATGGCGGTACAATGTGCATCTCTGTTGAACGTCTAGAAATTGCTTCTTCGGGTGTTTTGAAGAGGTCGTCAATATCAGGGACATTCGGACAAAGACGCCTCATCTCATCATTGCTTGGAACCAGTTCTCCACATTGCAATGGAGTTCCAATGGGGTCACGTCCATCAATCACGAGAACGTCGACACCATTTGCAGCAGCATAGCGGGCCACAGTACTGCCTGCTGGACCCCCTCCAATCACAATGACATCATGATGATTGGATTCATTCATTGCGCGTCATCACCTGTCGAGTCATCTCTTCAAGGACGTCTCTGACCTCGGAATGAGGGAATTTGTGGAGATTCTCTAGGGCTCGTTCCAAATGATTTTGAATTAGAATATTACAATACCCAAATGAATCGCCCTGTTCAAGTAATTCCTCAAGTTCATCCCATCGATTGTCATTGAATTCGGCTAAAACATCTGAAAGATTCTGACGAGATTCGCCATGAAGTAATGTAAGTGCATGAATAATTGGCAGGGTCATTTTTCCTTCATGAACATCTGTTCCCCTTGGCTTGCCCATACGTTCATCGCCAGTAAGATCAAGGATGTCATCGACCAACTGGAAGGCGATTCCAAGTTCCATTCCAAATTCACGTAAATACAAGGTTTCCGCATCTGTGGCCCCAGCGACGATGGCTGCGCATTCGCAACCTGATGCAAATGGAGTTGCAGTTTTACCACGAATAATCTCATAGTAATCTTCGGGGGTTGTAGATAAATCGGAGATGTGCTGTATTTGTTTCAATTCACCCGCAGCAATTCCTGCACAAGTTTCAGCCATGATTCTGACTATTTTTTCCTCGTAACGACCACCCAAACCAAAGCCCATGACAAATAGGAAATCGCCCGCAATGATTGCATGGTCTAGCCCATGCTTCTCGTGTAAGGTCTGAACTCCACGGCGCAATTTAGAACCATCATAGATGTCATCATGAATGAGTGTGGCCGTATGAATGAGTTCAGTAGCCACGGCAAAATCCATTGCCTCTTCTCTGTTATCACCGCCCGCTAAATCGTAAGCCAAGAGACCTAGTACTGGACGGATTCGTTTGCCTCCTGCCAATAATATCTCACGAGCAATTTCCATGGCTGGTGCATATGTGCCACACATTGAGGATTCAACAATGGATTCAATGGCCGATTCTACCTGAAGACGGCATTCGAGGAGAATAGAATTCTCAATGAAATTTTCCGCCATTGAACGGTCGACGAGGGGTGCCTATATCAACAGGTGGCAACCGCCGCAAGCCGGGCACGTTGCGTGTCTGCCATTGGCGGGATGAATATGGGAGCGGAAGCAGAACCTACTCAGATTCGCCTCGTTTGTGTCGGCAATGAGGATATTGCCACAAACACACACGTTCGAAAATGGATGGATACACGACCATTAGAAGACATTGAGATTGATGTGCAATTTAATGTCGAACTTGCGTCGGCGCTTGAGATTCTTGAAAATGGAGACGCTGATCTATTGGCCATTTCTGCATCAAATTGGTATCTGTGCAAAGGGGCACCCAAAACGATGGTGGCTGCCGCACTTCCCCGTAGAGATGAAAATCACATCCTAGTTGCAAATGATCGAATCGATTTTCTTCCTTACAAATCAATTATTCTCGCGGAAAATCGTCTCCAAAGGCGTCAATTAAGACGTTATAGGGCTGATTTTAGAGTACTAGACCCCGAAGCATTTGCTGATATGATTGGGCGTGGGAAACCAGATGATTCAGCACTTGGTTTGCAGGAGTGGATGGAAGATTTACGTTCAACGAAAATAATTGCAGGATATATCAGTGAAAGACATCTTTTTGATTTGGCGAAAATTGATTGCCGACGACATATGCTGATGACCGATTCACGTGAGGATTCAGCTAGATTTTTGCCAGGTCCGTTGAATGGATTAACTCTACTGATTTCTCGTGATGGTTTTCCAAAAAGCCTTTCTGATAAAATTGGAGATGCTGAATCATTGACTGCGTGGGATTGCGAACAAATTATCCTCAACAATATTGACCCCGATGTCCATGATAAAATCGGATTGATTGTTCGCCATAGACAAATCGCATCACTACTCAATCAAGCCGAACAGGAGAAGGATTTGTTACGTTCAAAATCATTGTTGGATGCAGATGGCGACCCAGTCGATACCATTTCCAAGGTAGAAATCATGATTGAAATTGTCGGTCGTACTGGTGAACGGACATTTCTGCTTGAACGACTTGTTCGAAAAGAAGACGCAGCAACACATTCACGATTGCTAATTTCTGAATGGGAAGATATGCTCAATGCAATTACAATTGAACATGCTGAAGATATTCGATTGGGGCCTGCTCGACCCGCATTCCTAGATTTGTGACGGCTTTTTTCGTAGGGTCCAAAGACGGCCCTTAGGGCCGTTCGCGAAGCGCAACATATACAGGCGCTTAGGAGCGCAAACGCTGGCGAGGGCGAATGATGGTCGATGAAAATCTGTTGTCTCGGTTGTATTCTGCCCGACTGGATGAGTTACGAGAAATGGCTATTTCTCATGATTTATCTAAGTCTGGGAATGTCGAACAATTGAGAGCGAGGCTGATTGATCATGTGGCTCTATCTGACATTGACCTCTCTTGGGAATCATTGCAAGAAATGCCAAATAAAAACCTTGGAGAAATGCTCGGTGTCTTCGGAGTGAAGCGTTCAGGTTCAATTAAAGAAAAGAGACAGCGACTATGGTTACATCTGAATCACGATCCGAAAAAACTCAACCCAGAGGCTATTGCTGATGCGACTCGAGACCAACTTCACGAGCTTTGCAAGGCCCTTGAATTACCTCGTTCGGGAAGCAAGCAACAACTGTTTGCCAGAGTAGCCGGTGTTCTCGCCGCCCATGAGGGCGGATGGGGGAAAGTGAAGAAGAGTCTGCGACGTGGAAAATCAACCCCAGTCATCCCTTCCCCTCCAGCCCCAGTAGCACCAGCACCCCCTGTCCAAGATGATGAGGCAGCAGAATTGGCCGCAATGATTCAGGCATCGATTGATGCTGTTGACGTAGATGAATTAGCCGATGTTCTCGACCAACCGGACGAACCAGCGCCGGTGGAACACGAAGGCATTGTAGAACCGGAGATTATTGTATCCACTCCTACCCATTTGACCATAGATGAAGGAACAGGTTCAGCAATGATTGAACTCGATACTCGAATCGCAGAATTACACAGTTACATTCGTGAATTTTTACTCATTAGTCGTGAACACGACGCCAATGATGTGGCCGCATTTGTTGAAGACCTAGGAGACCATGGGTTCCAAGTATCACATGCTATGGTTCGAAATCGAATATTGGCTGAAATCACAGCAATGGCAAATCGCCGCGACGCCGAATCGGATGCTAGTGCACAGGCCCCTGGATCGTGGAGGGAACGCAAAGCATTGAGGCGACTCGAAGAGTGCAGGCCCAGTCTCCTCGATGCACTGGAATCAATTCTAGATGCTGACGGAGGGGACCTAGCCCTCGCACGAGTACGATTTGAAACATCGGCTGCAGAAGCAGGTTTGGACCTTGAGTTGCCAGGAATTAGCGGCCGTGTCCACGGCCTATTTGATCTACAAGTGAGTCTACGTGAGGCCGAAGAGGACATTGATCCCGTGACCGCCCGTCGGCAACGGGCGTTGGAAATCCTATATCGAGGTACACAAGATGTATCGAGTGACGCAATGAGAACCTTACAAAGATTTGAAGAGCAAATGGAAAATTTTGAACGGATTGTGGAAACTCTAGTTCGTCGAGCAGATGGACAATTTGGACCTGTAGAACATGCACTTCTTGTTCGCTTCTTGGAACGAAGAGGTTGGGATGTTGGACACCCAGAGGTTCGTTCACGTGCAATCGCTGCAGCCGGGGTATTGGCTGCGGCCATGGGATATATCGATTCAGAGGATGTACCTGGTTTGCCCACTTCAATTTCTCTTGACCCCGATAAGGTATCAGATGTTGTTGATTCTCTTCGAGGATTACTCGTCGACATGGGGCGTAGTGCACCTACTGCAGATACTGTCGCACAAGGACTTGCTGCAGAAGATGCTGGGCAAGCAACTGAAATTTCAAGCATCGGGCGCGTTCGAGGGAAACTCGACCAAGCAGATGAGTTGCTGAGTCGTCTCTCCCGCGGAATCGATGCTGGAGAAACAATGAATGAATAGATTTCTTTCAACGGTTGGCAGAATAATAGGATTGGAATACCTTCGTCACTTGTTCGATACTACGAACACCTTGGGATTGGAGATCAAGGAGGATTTGTTCACGCATTTGAATTGCTGCTTCAAAATCAGATGCGCGAATTCCTGCTGATGCACAAAGTGTCTCTCTAAATTTACTGGGGACACCCGTTTCAACAATTGCATCATGTGAGGGTTCGTATTTCCAAATTGGATTGAGGCGGGGTTTGTCCCCCTCCATTCCCGAGATTTCTGCAACCTCAGTTATTCTACGGAGTGTTTTGCCCCCTTGGTGTACTCGACTTTGCATGATGATGAGGTCAAGTCCTGACAACATAATCGGCGGGACGTTCATTGGGGCACTCGTTAGGCGTGTGACTGTCTCAGAAGCAGTGTTTGAGTGAAGGCTGCCACATGAACCGTCGTGACCGGTATTCATCGCTGTAAGAAGGGTGGCGGCCTCAGGTCCACGAACCTCACCGACAATGATTCGATCGGGGCGCATTCGCAAACTAGATTTCAAGCAATCATCCATCGATACAGAGGGTGTACCATCAGGTCGTTCTTGACGTGTTTCCATTCTCAACCAATGGTCATGGTAGACTTGCAATTCAGCGGTATCCTCTACAGTGAGTAAGCGCTTATCCCATGGAATAAACATCCCTAGGCAATTGAGAGTGGTGGTTTTACCGGAGCCTGTGCCGCCTGCAATAACAAAATTCGCTGGCCGGGCATTAAGGCCCTCGACCCAAACCCACATCATTGCAGCCAATCGACTGTTGATCGTCCCCCAATTCATCAAATCAATGATTGTGATTGGGTCTTCTCGGAACTTTCGAATGGTCAGTGTGGGACCATCCGGGGAAATGGGTGGTAGAGTACCATTGACACGAGAACCATCAGGTAATCGGCCATCGAAAATTGGGACAAGGCCCGGACCGTTGCCAAGTGGAACATTGGTGAATGCAGCGATGTTCTTCGCAACTTGTACCCCTTGTTCATCATCCATCCATACGTTTGTTCGACAAATTCCAAACTCTCGATGAGCTACTTTCACGCATTGTGCGCCGCCGTTATACATGACCTCTTCAAGTTGGTCATCTTCGAGAAGAATGGCCAATTCACCATACGAATTGTCTACTGCTTGTCCATCGTAATGATACATGGGACTAGGGTGCCCTGGTTCCATGTAAATCGTAACTGGTCCATATCGTGCAAGTACTGTTTCTGACATTATTTCACCTCACGCCATCCCCACTTGAATGGCCTCAAACAAACCCATGTATAACAGTGCAGAGAGTGTAGCCCAAAATGGGATCAACCACAATGCTTGTTTGGTTCGTCCGAGCATTCTACCGGAAACAACGACACTAAGAGCTGCGGAAGCCATGAGATAAGGCAACATCACACTGTGTATCCCGCCCCAATACGCCCCCGTAGCAGCGAGGCCGAAAACAGCGAACATGAAACCCATTACCCCTGGAAGCAATAGGCACATCAACAACAATAGAAGCATAGATTGGCCACCCATTTCTTTCTCCCTGATATTGATGAGTTTGTTTAGGCGGTCATATTCAACGGACATGGAATTGGTGACATCACCCAATGGTGCATCCTGTTCAATTGCGACCGATAACAAATTTACAACCCTCTGAATCAGAATACTTCGACTGTTGATTGCATATTCTGCAAGTGCCGCATCAAATGATGTGGATCTGGACCGATCAATAGCCTGAGCCAATAGTTTCCCAGTTTCGTCTTGACGGTGCCTTGAAATTTCTGTCAACGCCTGTTGAAGGCCAAGGCCAGCTCCAATGCTAGATGAAATAGATTCGAGAACTTCAGGGAGTGCTTCCTCTAACTCTCTACGACGACGACGTTCCAAGAAACCGGGAATGGCTCCAGCAAGGCAAGGTAGAGTAATCGGTAGAATCAGAACAAGAAGGAGGCTTTGATTCAACAATTCATACAGGGTCCATAAAATCTGCATCAGATCACCCCTGGGTCATTTGAATGGGCCCGATAACCAATCAATACCATTAGAACCATTGTTCCAAACAGGGCCGGACCAAAACAACCAGCTGCAGCACCAAGCGAACTCATCCCTGGGACGCCACTAGTCATCAAGCCGGGAGCGATGATTGGAATCATTGCACCAATTCCGAATATAATCGGGGATAGCATGCCCAATACCAACAGCAATGTGGGCAATCCAGATAATTTCTCGATATATCCTGCCAACTTTTCGTTTCGATCCTCTTCCTCACGCTCAGACTGTTGTTGCAATGCACGCAACAAATCGGAATCGCTGGTGACATTTGTCCTCAATGTTCCGAGAAAACGTGAATATGCCTTGCTCTTGGCTTTTGAACTTAAACGAGAGAGTTCGGTTTCCAATTTAGAGCCGCGCTGTAGATTCCCGAGAATTTCTTTAAAATCCTTGGAAATGACACCATAGCCACCACGACCGATCATCTGCATTGCGGCCTCAAGTCCGATTCCTGAACCGAGTAAGACCATGACGGCTCGCATAGCATACAGTAAATCTGCAGATTCCTCTGCATTGGTGGCCATTCTAAATCACATCCTCAATCAATTCAAAGGAATAGGCACCATCATCCCCATCGTATTCTAGTCTGTGGAAAGCAACTTTGATTTCAGTTTCAGTAAAAGGGTCAAGGAGCCAAACTTCAGCACTTCTAAAAATAGCCAAAACCTCCCGATAACCGGAAATTCCCAGGTGACCTTTCATGGTGTAAACAGCGGACTCGGCCCCTTCATCAGAAAGGTCGTCGCCCTCCCCACCACGCTTCACTTCACGGGTGATGCGGCGACGAATATTGACCGAAATATGGCAATTATCAAACTGTAGCCAGTCCCCTTCAAATCCTCGAAGAAACACCGTTCCCGCTTGTGCCATTGTCACGCCTCAGGGGGCCAACACCATGGAACGGCCTTCAAGGTAGCGGGAGAGAACCGTCCCTAAGGGACGGGTCTCACATTGATTTGAACCAGCCAAATCGTGGCTCCATTATTTCGCACTTATCATCTCGAAGCGAGTAAATTGCATCCTCAATGGCATCTTCATCACCAATCCCACGTTGAGCACAATGTTTCATTATCGAATCATAGTCGAGACCCTCGTCGCCCGCATTCTCAGAAATAATTTCGAGTACAGTGGCCTCAATATCTAATGCATCAGTGGCCGGAGGTGATGATTCTTTGACTTCTTCTACAGAATCTCCTTTTTCTTCAACTACTTCCGATTTCGACTCATCCTTATCTGAAGAGGTTGCCTCATGTTCCTCGAACGAAATTACCCTACCTTCAGCAGCACTCAGTGCCTGTAGAACACCTACTTTGTAACCCTCAGCATCCCATTCACCGTAGTGATTTAATGCTAGTCCGAGTCCCTCAATGAGGTCTGCAGGGACACCGGCATCACGCAATGAGTTGGAGTCTGTTGCCTCACTGGATTGAGCCTTTCCTAAGGCGTCAATTCTACGCATAGTGTGATCGGCTGTTTCAATCAACCAATTGGCATAGATTTCTCGATCAATGATTGCATAATCTTCCATTTGCATCCGACAACGGAATCCGCCATCCTCTGTAGTGTAATGGTTTGATTTACCAATGCATGCCATGAGAAATCGGTCTCCACCTTCAAAACGTGCAACCAATTCTTCCATTTCAATGTGTAATTCTGGGCGAAATGACCCTACGCTCCACAAATGCAAGCCTGTTGGGTCCCTAACTGCCCCACTGAACATTGGACCTCGTTCAGTATCTCTACGTTCAAGGCGCTCTACAACTCCACAAACCAACATTCGGTTCACACGGGCACCGAGTTTGGTGACAATATACCGTGGGTCATATTCACCTTG
>PVBE011075654.1_pt1 | contig 11396 bp, 9 predicted proteins | sample 1631181 | NCBI WGS metagenome assembly PVBE01 (sample SAMN08397723, study PRJNA350692) | Marine metagenome, whole genome shotgun sequencing project. | isolation source: water | place: Pacific Ocean | collected 2012-04 | reverse complement strand
GCCACCTGGTCGGTCAACGTGGCATTGGGCAACATGTCACCAGCCAACTGTTCAATCACGAACCTGTCATACGGCTTATTTGCATTAAACGCCATGATAACCCAGTCACGCCACACGTGATGATAACGATACCGATCATTCTGGTAGCCATCCGTGTCAGCGTACCGGGCGCCCTCCAGCCAGCTCACCGCCATATGTTCCCCGTAACGAGAGGATTCCAGCAACCGATCCACGTACTGCTCGATGGCTGCTTCCGAGGGATCTTCGAGGACCCTGGAGACTTCTGACAGGGCAGGGGAGACCCCCGTCAAATCCAGGCTCATGCGACGCAACAAGGTACCCAGTTCCGCCCTGCCAGCCGGCTGCAATCCTGCTTCTTGAAGTCGCGCCAACACGTAATGATCAATTTGATTATGGGGCCAGGTGGATTGCCTGGAACCAGGCGCCTTGCCAGCAGACAAGGGTTCAAAAGCCCAATGACCAGGGTATTGAGCACCTTGTTGAACCCAGCGCACCAGCATGTCTTTTTGTTCAACGGACAGTTGCTTCCTGGCGTCAGCCGGAGGCATTTGCACGTCCGGATCGTCCGACAGGATACGCTTGATCAGATCACTGACAGCAGGCTTACCGGCCTGTACCACCGTCCTGGTCGAGGCTGCCTCGTCCAATCTCAGGTCTGCCTTCCGAGTCCCCGCATCGGGTCCGTGACACTGAAAGCACGTTTCCGAGAGGATCGGTCGAATATCCCGGTTGAATTCAATCACCGGTTCCGCCGCGCTACTGCGCCAGCCCAGGCAGAGGGTCAAACTACTGACCACCGCGAAAACGACACATTGCGACTTAATCAAGAGCACCTTGAACCCTCTTCTTATGGACTGCGCTACCCCGCACTTCACGAGAACCCTACGCCTGCTATTCTACCACAAACCCAGCCTGTTCTGGACACGATCCTGCACGCAACAAAGCACATTTATTTGCTGGCACTTGCCCCGGGCTTATCAAGATTGCCATAATCAAGCACGTTGTTCACGAAACCTACCGTTCCCGGAAAACGATTCCATGAAAATCCATATGCTTGGTTGTATTGCGTTGGCTTGCGGGCTCCTGGGCGCCCGTCCAGCGACGGGCCAGGACCTGCCAACCGTCGCTCCTGATCAACTGCGTGTCTCTGCAGAAAAACTCGAACATGGCGTCAAGTTATTTCGAGATGCCATTGCCGAAGATCGCCTGCGCAATGTCGAACTGCTCGTCCTGCGAGACGGTCACATTATTCTTCACAAGGCCCTGGGCTGGCAGAACAAAGAGGCCAAGATGCCCCTGCGCCGAAACACGCTCTTTCGCATGGCTTCCAACACCAAGGCCGTGATCGCCACCGCTATCCTACTGCTCCAGCAGGATGGCAAGCTCTCTGTCCAGGATCCAGTAGGAAAACATCTGCCCGCTTTTAACAACGCAAAATGCCGGGACATTACGATCAGCCATCTGCTAACGCACACCAGTGGATTCCGCATTAGCTCACTCTTCCTCAAACCGCTCATGACCAAGTCCGCGGCACACCCCGACGCACCGACCCTGCAACTGGAGGTCAATCGCTTCGCGCAGGTCGGACCGCGCGAAGCGGTCGGCGAGACCTATCGCTACAACAACCCGGGATACAACATCCTGGGTGCCGTGGTCGAGGTGGTGTCCCGGCAGCCACTGGAAGCCTTCCTTAGCCGGCGCATCTACCAGCCACTGGGAATGGTCGACACGACGAACCATCCACCAGCCGACAAGCTGGACCGAATGGCCTACGTTTACGCAAGGAAAGACGGCCAGTGGTCTATTCGTTTCAAGCAGGAAACACGCATGCATGCTCCCTTCGTCCGTGCGTCCGGTGGCCTGGTTTCCACCACGCACGATTACGCACGCTTTTGCCAGCTCTACCTGGACCGGGGCGTATCTCGGGGTCGGCCGTTACTGACGCCTGCCTCGGTAACCGCGGGAACGTCCCCACATACGCGCGATCTCTACACCGGGGAGGAGGCCGCAAAACGCAATTCTTTCTATGGCTTTGGCTGGCAAGTCCATCACGACGGTTCTTTTTCGCACGGCGGTTCGGAAGGCACGTTTGCCTGGGTCGATCCTCAGTTACGCATCGTTGGCCTGGTCTTTACCCAGAGTCCTGGCGGCGACAATCCCCGTGAGGCCTTTCGGAAACTGGTTACCGAGGCCTGCCAACCCCTCCCAGCGAACCGGCCACGATGATGACTGTTAAAACATCCGTTACCTGGCAACGAACACGGGGCCAAGCAGCAGGCAGCTAAAACCGTTAAAACCACTGGATACATCATCCTCCGGAGACTTTTCCCTCTCGCATTCTCATCACGCGACCGACTATAATAACGGGCGCAGAGTTCGCCCTTACCAGGAAACTACTGGAGCGTTTTTTTTCATGTCATGCCCTGACTCAAGACGGACCTATCAGCTATCCCGACGCGAGGCCTTACAGGTCGGCGTAGGATTGTTTGGCTTGAACCTGGCAGACCATCTGCGGGCTCGCCAGGCAGCCGGCGGAACCTCTCGGGACATTTCCTGCATTTTTATTTTCCTGGCCGGTGGCCCCAGTCATTTCGAAACGTTCGATCCCAAGCCCGATGCCCCGGTCGAAATCCGAGGGCCCTGGAAGCCGACCTCAACCAATGTTCCCGGCACCTTTATCTGTGAAAAAATGCCGCTAATGGCACAGCACATGGACAAGGTAGCCATCGTACGTTCATGGCAGGGAAAAAGCGGTTCCCATTCCACCGGTTCCCAACACGTGGCCAGCGGCATGTACCCACCCACGGGCGGACAGTATTTCCCGAACTTCGGTTGTCTGATCTCGGCACTGCAAGGCTCCCGGGTGACCGGCATGCCACCGCACTTTGGAATTCCGTTTGCTGCACGCTACACGACGCCATCCGGATTCCTGGGGACTGGATATTCAGCGTTTGACATCGAGGGAGATCCTTGCGATCCCACCGTCAAGCTCGGCTCCCTGAATCTCTCCAAGGTTCGTTTCGAGGATCGCCAGTCGATGCTGACTCAACTGGACAACCTGGGGCGATTGGCCAATGCCAGTGACGGTCCCCTGGTGGCCCAGGACAAGATCGGCCAGGAAGCCCTCCAGATGCTAACCAGTGGTTCCATGCAAAAAGCGATGAACCTGGAAGAGGAGCCATTAGCACTTCGGGAAAAATACGGAAACAACATTTATGGCCAGCGTGTGCTGCTCGGTCGCCGACTGATCGAAGCGGGTGCGCGTTTCGTCACCATCAACCAGGCGGTTCAAGGCGGCCTCTTTGGCGACGGAAAAACCAACGGCACCTGGGACAATCATGGCTGGCTGTTTGACTCCATGATGTCGTTCGGATCACGGCCTGCCGGAGTTCCTGCCAGCAGCAAGTGGCATCACTACCGTGGACCAGGCAACCTGCCGCAACTGGACATGTCACTTTCCACGCTACTGGTCGACCTGGAGCAGCGCGGGCTCCTGGACACCACGCTGGTCGTCGCCATGGGCGAATTCGGCCGGACGCCTAAAATCAACAAGACTGCCGGACGCGATCATTACCCCAATGCCGGCAACGTTTTGCTGGCAGGTGCGGGAATCCACGGTGGTGCGGTGATCGGTGCGACGGACAGCCAGGGGGCAGTACCTCGGAGTCGTCCGTATAAACCAGAGGATTTCGCTGCCTCCATCTACCATGCACTCGGGATTAACCCGCACACCACTTATTTTCCGCGTCTACCACGGCCGACCCCGATCGCCGAGGGGCGTGTCATCGATGGGTTGTTTTCCTGAAACTGATCAGGCCCCATATTTCCTGACCGTTGGAGATATCCGCATGAAAGCATCCACGTTTGCGGTTCTCATTGGTGTTTACATGGCACTCCTGGGTCCGGTACTTCTGCTCGCCCCGGCCACGCTCATCGAAACCCTGGACGCCGCCGTACAGGATTCGTTCCAGATGGCGATCGTGCTCATTGTGTTTGCCATGATTTCCACCCTGGTCGTCGCCCATAAGCCCGTTGGCAAGACCCTGGCCGAAAGAATCGTGCGATGGATCGCCTGGTTAACCCTGATCAAGGTTGTAGTACTGTTCTGGGTCCCGGCATCACTCGAGTGGTCTATAGACTTCTATCACAAGATCCCTTTACCTGCACTGCGCATCGAAGGACTTGTCGTTTCAGCACTCGGTGTTTGGCTAATCTACTGGGGCACGCAAGTAATGCGCCAATCCAGCGTGACACCGTCGGACTAGTGTGCGGGAACGCGTTCAGGCTTATCCCCCACAGTTGATGGCTATCAAAGCCGACGAGTCGAATTCCCTCATTCCGAGGCCCCGATCGATCATCCTGGGATGGATCGGCAAAACCAGCGGCCTGGTTTCTCCAATCCCCGTGGATCTCTTGCCCCCTAACCGCGGGTTTCAGCGGTTCCAGCGAACAATTCCTGGAATTCTACCCGTTCGCGTGCGGGGTCTAGCCATTGTTTCACGAGGACCTCTTTAGAACGGAAGTTCGCGACCTGCTCGCGAACCCATTGATCCGTTCCTGGACACCACCCATCGCGTCTCTTTTCGACGAAAATCGTCGCGCGGGTCACTACCTTTCATCCTTATCCAGCAGGAGAACACCCATGAACCAACTACGTGGAGTCACCTTACGCCCGGTACGGCAAAGCGACCTACCCCTTCTCCTTAACCTGCTAGGCGACATCGATCGAGCTCACCTCTGGGGTCAACGACGCGCCTGCGACGAGCAGCAACTCACCCAAACATGGCAACAATGGTCCCAGGAACAGATGAACGACAAGTTCATGGTGATCTATCGGGGCCATCCTGTCGGCCTCGTCTTTGACTACGAACGCTCTCTTGAGGATGGGCATACGAAGGTCGCTACCATGCTGGTGAAAGAAGCCTGCCATCGTGGTGCAGGGGTTCTTGCCACGACCCTGTTTGCCCAGTGGCTTTTCAAGAATGTACCTCTGCGAAAGTTCTACCTTGAGGTTTTCGAGTTCAATTCGCCCGTGGTCAACATGCTGGACAAACTGAGACTGCCTCGCGAAATGCAACGTGCCGAGCATCGCTACTGGAACGGTCGGCATTGGGACCAGTACGGATTCGCTTTCTACCGCGAGGCGTTACCTGACCTGATGAACCGTTTTACTCGTGGCCGCCAGTCGCAGCAAATCCAGGAACACCAGGACTCTCGCCCAGCGGCCGATGAGTTACCTCTCGCCAGGCAATCCTCTCATCACGACTCCGTCGACCAGGCACTCACCTCGCTACTCCAGGAAGTTTCCTAGCAAGTGCCAAAAACCTTTCTGCCTCACTTCTTCAATCGATAAAGGAACCGTACCATGACCAGGAAAAGAAATCGCAGACCCCGACGAAACATACACCCGCAGAAGGAAATGACCCGGACTCCCACCGTGGAGACCCTGGAGCGACGGGAACTGTTTACCGTCGGTGCCACTGGGGCACCGGCAGCGGTCGCTGCCGGTACGGGATTCGATGGCGTCGTCCAGCTCATTGTACCTACCGGTGCCTGTACTGGTTCCCTCCTGAACACGGGCCGACACGTCCTGACCGCAGCGCATTGTGTTGACAGTAACCGTGATGGCGTCGTAGACAACGGAAACCTTTCCGTGCGTTTTGACCTCCCAAGCGGTGCTGTCACTCATAATAACATCCCCATGAGTAATGTCGTCATACCTGCCAGCTGGAATGGTCTGGTGACGAATCGTCGCGGCGACATCGCCATCATCACGCTACCCGAACTTGCTCCGTCGGGGGCTCAAGGAGCTGACCGTTACGATCTTTACCGAAACAACGACGAGATCAACCAGGTCTTCACCGTCATTGGTTACGGGCAAACCAACCGGGCTGATGGAACCGCCGTCTGTACCCCGGGAAACGCCGGCGTTAAACGACTGGTTGCCAATCGTTTCGACTCCGTAACTCGTGATACGTTGGTCTTTGATTTCGACCGTGCGACCGCTGCTGATGCGGTAGCCAACGAGGGCAATACCGCGCCCGGCGACTCGGGCGGACCAAGTTTCATCAACGGTCAGATCGCCGCGGTTACCTCTGGAGGAGCCCCGGGATTCAGCAACTGCAGGATTGGTGACAATCCCTATAACACCCGTGTATCCACCTTTGCCGGCTGGATCGACAACAACACCGATGGAGCTTACAACCTGACCATTAACATGGACAACCAGGCCGCTGGCAACGACGGGCGGAACGACGCAATCATCGCGCGTCGCAATGGCCGGAACCTGGAGATCCTGGTCAATGGAGATGTCTACCACGTGGACCGGGCCAGTAACATTCGCTCCCTGACCATCAACGGCTCTGCCGACAATGAGGTCTTCTCGCTGCAGACCACGGTCCGCAGCCAGTTCAATGGCCGTGGTGGCAATGATACGCTCATGGGGGCGAACGTCGCGAATCGCTGGAGTATCACGGGTACCAACCAGGGCAGCCTGAACGGGACCACCCGGTTCTCATCCATGGAAAATCTCAAGGGTGGTGCCGGGGCTGATCGATTTATGTTCAGCAGCAGCCGCTTGGCAAGCATTACTGGAACAATCCGGGGCGGTGGCGGTGGCGACTGGCTGGATTACAGTCGACGCCACACCTCCGTACACGTCGACCTTCGCAGCAGGCAGGCCACCAGCGTGGGACGTGTCGAGGGGATTGAGAACGTCAAGGGAGGCCAGGCGGATGACGTCCTGATCGGTGACTCGCAAGACAACATGATGTTCGGACTCGGCGGCAACGACTTCATGGCCGGAATGGATGGACGGGATCGCCTCTACGGGGGTTCCGACGACGATATCCTGAAGGGTACCAACGGAAGAGACATTCTTGACGGCGGCACGGGCAACAACCAGCTCGTGTGGACCTAGAAACGCTCTTTCCTGCCGGGACAGAGACGGCGGCCGGGTATTGTCAACTCGTCCGCCGTTTCTCCTCGCAGGATCACCGTTGCCAGTCAGGCCATCAGGCCCTCGATCGGGCGACCGTGGTAGATCTTGTGCGGTCGACCGTCAACATCCGACCACATGGCCTCGCGTGGGATACCCAAGGCCTCGTAAATGGTAGCCGCGAAGTTCTCGGGTGTCTGTAGATCAGCCACGGGTTCTGCACCGTTGCGATCGGAAGCACCAATCACGTTACCAGGCCGCACGCCACCTCCGGCGAACAGCATTGTATTAACAGGCCCCCAGTGATCACGCCCCGCATCCTTATTAATTTTCGGGGTTCGACCGAACTCACCCGTGACCACGACCAGTGTTTCCTCCAGGAGGCCACTGGCTGACATGTCATCCAGCAGGGCCGAGATACATTGATCCAGCGGAGGCAGCAGGTTCTCCTTGAGATTCACAAAGTTTCGCCGATGTGTGTCCCAGGAGGAATTCTTCCCAAGGTTAACCTGGACCAGGTTAACCCCTGCCTCAATTAAACGTTTCCCCATCAGCACGGACAATCCAAACTTGTTCTTGCCATAGCGTTCCAACGTCTTTGCATCCGCGCGTTCCACGTCAAAAGCACTGCGCACCTTAGGATCGGTCAGTACCGAGATCGCCTGCTTGCGATGGCTATCCAGTCCACCGGCAGATTGTTCCAACTGTTGTTGCTGGCCCTGGATAAAATCGAGCAGGTCGACACGACCCTGCAATCGCAAATTCCCTCCCTGCGGCAACGTCAGCGTCGGGGCATCGAAAATCGTCGACGCGGCGTGTTCAAATGGCGTCCCCTCGAAACGAAAACAATCCGGGCAGGCTCCATTGCCGAGGGGACACTTGGAAGCGATATCGATGTGCCAGGCGTCCCAGTGATTGCCCAGTCTCCCTGCGTATTGACCGGGGCGTACCTTGCCCACCTCATTCACGCTTGGCTCGGGCAGGATGACCGCCGGAGGCATCTTCCCATGCGGCTGATCCCGATAGGCATATCTCACCATGGCGGGAATCGAGGGCCATTCATTCAGGCTGGGAACTTTACGCAACGAAAACCCTGCCGGAAAATCGAGCCGTCCAGTCAGTAACATGTGACACGCCGGTTCATGACCATTGCTACCGGTCTGCATGGAACGCAGCAGCGACCACTGCTTACTGCGCTGAGCAAGCAGTGGCAAATGCTCACAGACCTGCGTGCCAGGGGTTTGTGTCGCAATCGGATTAAACTCGCCACGGATATCACTGGGCGCATCCGGTTTCATATCAAAGCTGTCATGCTGCGACAGTCCGCCTGTCAGAAAAATAAACAGGACCGACTTAGCACGTGATCGGTCCGGACGGTTCGCCAGGGAACGCAAGGCGGACAGGTTGGCAACATTCAAACCCAGTCCCATGGCGCCGGCCTGCAACACACCACGGCGACTCATGAATTCAGGACGGGCAGAGACAGCTGATTTACGGCTCATCAAATTGCTCTTTCATTAGGAACTGGCAACGAATCCACGTGCTTTCTCGAATTAACATTGTAACGTTTCATACGCGGACCTCGTCAACGTCAAGATCTGAAAAACACGGTTTCATGGCCTGAGAGGATACCTGCCAGCAACCACAACAACCTTCTACCCAACCACGAGATACGACATTCCCCGTGACTCACAAGGCGTATTCTGGACCAATCAAACAGCACCTGAAGAGCCTGGCAGATTCATCGCTGTACCGTACGTCACACTCCACCTGGGACGTTACCGTTGCCTGGGCAGGCCGTTGACGCGTCCTACTGGAGCCGTCACAATAAAACTCTCGGCTGGTGGAACTACTGCACTGCGTTTTTGTTTCTGTTCCACCGGCAACCATCTTTTGTTGAAGTGAGGATATTGAGCAATGCCAGAAGGAACCATCAAACGACTGACGGACAAGGGCTTTGGATTCATCGACACCGGAAACGGACAAGACGTGTTCTTTCACATGTCAAACCTGGAAGGCGTCACCTACGAGGAACTCCAGGAAGGCCAACGCGTCAGCTACACTGACGGTCAAGGTCCAAAGGGACCACGGGCAGAAAACGTCACGCTGATCTAGCCTGCGACTGATGCCAAACAAGAGACTACGGCCGACGATCTTCGTCGGCCGTTTCTTTTTCTTGTTGAGGATTCACCTCACCACCGGCTTCAGAGGCCCCTCCAGTATCTCTGCGTTGGGCAGAAGGGCTTTCAACGCAGCGATTTCTTCGCCCGGCAATCCCGGGTTATCTCGCAGGTCAATTCGGGACAGGCGAGACAGGCCGTGCAAGGGTGCCAGTCGAGTCACCTGGTTACCACGTAGCGAAAGCGTCTCCAGGTTTTCCAGGACAGACAGACGCGACAGTTCGGTGATACCAAAACCATCAAGCTCGAGCCTTTTGATGGATGCGTAGTCGGCACTGGTGAGTTCCCCGGACGGTTTCAGGCAGGCCAGGTGCATGCGAGCGTCAATAAAGAACTCGGGGGCCATGTAATAGAAAGTATTTTTGTGAAGGTGCTGCCGCGCCCAGACCTTCCCAGACTCGGCTCGTCCCATGCTCTGCTTCCCCTCGATGTCCCACGTGGTCCAACAATAGGCCGCGATGAGCTTGGCAACATCCCGGTGCCCATCACCCTGACCCAACTGGCGGCGCGAATACTGCCTCATCTGGCTGCGTGCCGAATACTCGTCTTCACTAAGCGTCTCCTTACCCAGCGACTGTAGAGCCACCTCCTCGTACAAACCAGCCATTTCCGTTTCGAGGCGATTTTTCCGCTCGCTGGGCGTATCCGCGATGCTTTGCATCCAGCGTGGCAAATGTTCTTTCCCAAACGGTCCCCAGACGGCATCCGCAAAGTAGTAGATGGGAGTTCCGACGAGCAAGAGGACAAAAACACCCAGGCCGGCATAGACACATCCGACGGTGAGCATCTCGCGCCCGGTGAGGGAACGCCGCGGAAATTTCCAGCCCATCTCGTCAAAATATCGCAGCACTTCGTTCTTGCGCGCGGCAGAGCCCCGCCCAGCCTGGTGATATTCTGCAACCCGCTTCTCTGCCTCACGCCGCTCCTCGTCCGGAAGTTGATCGATGGCTCGTTTTTCCCACGATCGCATGGGCAGCGGAGCTGCCTCCCAGACCCCATCAATCAACGACTGGCGAGCCTGCCGGCTGTCACACTGGCGCAGCTCTTCCAGGAGCTTGACTCCCTGAGAAACCGAGTAATGCTGGCCGGTTCCGTTCAACTGACGCGGTTCATTCCAGCCAATATGGGTCAAAGCCAGGTTCCCTATATCCGGAACCAACGCCAGCACTTTTATCAGCAGGCTGGCAAACAGGCTGACTGGCGCTTCCTCACGCAAAGACCACGACAAATGGGTGGCCGTGGTGGCCGTGGTGGCCTTGTCACCGGAACTCATCGTCTCCTGGAATGAATGAAAGTCGGCAATATCTTCCCACCGATAATACTTGCGACGGAACCATCCTCCATAGATACCTGACTCGGTCACGATAAAATGATCTTTCCTCGAGTACTTCTCGATGGTTGCGCCGAGATACAGCAGCGTGGAGACGCCAAAGAACAGGTGGAGAGGCCAGGTTTCCGCGTGGTCTCTCTTCAGCTTCCCCCAGGCTCCTACCCAGAGCATCACCCAGAGCACGAGGGCGCCGAACAAGATCCAATCGTTCTTGCGATTGCTACGAAAGACGAGACGCCTGGGTTTAACCATAAAAACAACACCGCGGACATCGACAACGCTTTATTATATGGTACGGTTCACATTGGTTATATTCTGCAATCCAGAAATTGAACACCTGTTAACCTTTGCAAAGATCGATAGTTATTTATCACCCAGGCTTGAGTCCAGGAAACATTCTTATGAAACAGCGCATCCAAAAAGACCGAGGTTTTACCCTGGTCGAATTGTTAGTCGTGATTGCCATCATTGGCATTCTCGTCGCTCTTTTGCTACCTGCCGTCCAGGCAGCGCGTGAAGCCGCTCGCAAAATGAGTTGTGGCAACAATCTCAAGCAACTTGGGATTGCCATGCACAACTATCATGAAACTTATAAGACCTTGCCGCACAACGGTGCCTTTAGCTGGACGCGACAATCCAACAATGGTTATCGCTGGAGCAACACCCAACGCGGTAGTGTCCTGGTGAAATTGCTCCCCTTTATTGAGCTGGATGTCATCTACAACAACCTTGATTTCGAGAGCGAAGCCGTCACGGGGTTAAAGACAGGGCCGGATAAAATCAATCCCTGGTGGCTGCAGGTCAACCCCACTACGGGTGTCATGTATCGTGCCGAGATCATCCCGTCATTTATCTGTCCGTCGGCCGATGTCGATCCGCACACCACCTTCACCAACCCCAAGACCGCTCGAGCGATCTCCTGCTACGG
>PVBE010897063.1_pt1 | contig 11396 bp, 6 predicted proteins | sample 1631181 | NCBI WGS metagenome assembly PVBE01 (sample SAMN08397723, study PRJNA350692) | Marine metagenome, whole genome shotgun sequencing project. | isolation source: water | place: Pacific Ocean | collected 2012-04 | reverse complement strand
TAATATAACAGGAGGATAACAAATGAGTAAAAAAAGATATTGTGAGAGATGTAGTGAAGAAAACTTAGACACTTATGTCAGCACAGATATATGACCATTTCGTGAATACTGTTCTACAGATTGTTTAAGTGGTCATATAGAAGATGTGAGGTTTGATAAGGATTGGGCAGAGATAAAAGAATGGTTTGAAAAAAGTTGGTAATGCCGATGTTGTGATAATTGACACGGCTGGAAGGGACAGTCTAGACGGTGAGCTCAGAGATGAGTTAGTGGGCATTGCTGAGACTGCGAAAGCAACTGAGCGTTTCCTAGTAATTGATGCACAAGTTGGCCAAGCCGCTGGACCTGTCGCGGAGACATTCCACGAACTAGTAGGCGTCACGGGAACCGTCGTAACGAAGTTAGATGGTACTGCACGTGGAGGCGGTGCTTTGAGCGCCGTGGCTGCCACGGGTGCGCCGATAGTTTTCGTTGGGGAGGGTGAGAGAGTACAGGATCTCGAGAAGTTCGAATCTGACAGATTTATCTCAAGGCTTCTAGGGATGGGAGACATAAAGGGACTAATCGATCTGACTCCAGAGGACTTGGACCAAGAAGAAGCGATGAGGCTCACACAAAGAATGATGTCAGGTAGATTCACCCTCACTGACATGTACACCCAGATGGAAATGATGGGGAAGATAGGTACCATGGATAGGCTGATGTCTCACCTTCCGGATGGTATGTTTGGCATGGGGAGCATGAGTACCGGACAAAAGAAACAGATTCAGAAGAATCTGGAAAAATTCAGGGTCATCATGGACTCCATGACGCAGCACGAGAAGGATGAGCCCCTGGTCCTCAAATCGAGCAGAATCAGGAGAATAGCCAGGGGATCAGGAGTTACTGAGAAGGAAGTCAAGGAGCTCATAGCCCACTGGAATAGGAGCCGGAAGCAAATGAAGATGATAAAAGGCAACAGGAAATTCAGAAGGGACATGCAGTCCATGGTTGACATCGACGACGTCGATTTGCCAATGTAGGTAGTCGCATGAATCGCAGATTTGCTATTATCGGTCACCGTGCCCCATCAAATGGGAAAGTCAACCTGAATGACTTGGCTGGTTCCTCCGGGAGGTTGGACGTCCTAGTAAGGGCGGTTAATGCCGCGCTTTTCCTCTCTCACGGCATACGAAAGGACACGGACATCACCCTCCACCTGATGGGAGGGGAAGGCCCTCCCCGAAGGGTTTGGTTCGAAGGTTCGAGATTGCGGGGCGTGCACCCTGATGAACGTGCTATTGCTGGCCAAGTTGGGAAGGCACTGAAGTCCGCAGTTCCTGCGATTGGGAAGATGGTCGAGTTGCACGAAGGCCTCTGGCACTCAGGAGGCGGTATCGAGCAAACACTAGATGAGTGGTCTCGTGAGGGCGTTAGGGCATTCGTCCTAGATGCGAACGGAGTGGCGTTTGATCCCATGGAGCACAGCGGTGAGTCGGTCGGCTTCATCCTCTCCGACGATCAGCCCTTCACCGAGTCGGAGTTAGGGGCCATGGGGGCATTGGAGAAGGTCTCACTTGGAGAGACCTGGATTCAGGGTCATTCATGCATAGCCATACTGCATCACGCAATGGACTCTTAGAGCCAGTTCGGAAGGCCTTCACTGTCCCCTATTGCCGCATTTCTCATAGTCTCGTCGGATGCCCCGAGAGGGTGGTTTGAGGGCCAGCTTCCCAGAGGGGTAATTGACACGTCCCCTTGGTTTACCGCGTTGCAGTCGGTCCCGGGGATGTCCTCCTCGTCTATCGTAGCAGCTCCTACCTCGAATGCCACTCCTGTGCCCTCACTGTTGATTGAGTCGGTAGCGCTCCTATACCACCTAGCCCCAAGTTGTACGGTGCTGTAATTTCCATTCCATGTTGCTGGCACATTGATGTTTAGCAGTATATCGCCGTTGTGGAATGCCGATCTGATGGTCTCCTCGATACTATTTCCAACTGGTAAAGTCTTGGTCCCGTGGGGCCTTAGGAGATTTGGGAGCTCCCTAGGCATTCCTGTTGAGCACGCGTCGATTACCTTTGATATCGCGGTAATTGAGTCTGAGAAGTCATCGTGGTCATAAGTTGCCAGGCTTACTGCGATGGAAGGCATCCCATACAGAGAAGCCTCGCGGGCTGCCGAAACAGTTCCAGAGTGCAGAACATCGACCGAGAGGTTTGGGCCCCTATTTATCCCTGAAATGCACAACATGGGCTTGAGCTCGGGTGCTATTGATCTGATGGCTCTCTCCAAGGCGACGATTACGCAGTCGCAAGGGCTCCCATCTAAGGAGAACATCCTGAGTGCCGGACCCCCATCCAAGGCGATGTCCTTCGATATGTCATCTCGCTCCACGAAGCTCATGTTGCTTTGGAGGGTCAGCTTCATCCCCGTTGCCGACTGCTCGCTCGCAGGTGCCAGAACGAATATCGGGTGGCCGCGTTCGTGTAGTGCCCTGACGAGGGACGTCAGTCCGTCCGACTCAATGCCGTCATCATTGGTTATGAGCAGAGGCAGGTGGCGCACAGACTCGGGAAAGGAGGCTGGTTCATGAATGCACTTCTGGGGCCCGATCATTCCTGCCTTCTTCCAAGGTCACCATAATCGCCCCGGAAAGCATGAGTGGCCCCCCTAATGCTGTCCAAATTCCCAGAGTTAGCTCACCTGTCCATAACCACCCTATCAGTCCGCCTATAACGGGCTCGAATAGTAATGTGATGGAGACTATGATGGGCGGAATCCACCTTAGGATGGTGTTTATTCCGGTATGTCCGCATAGTCCTGGGCCCAATGAGAGATACGCGACCCATGGTATCCATGCGGCTTCGCCCCAACCCAACATGGAGCTCTCGGCGACTGAGCCGGTTAACGAGGTTCCCTCGATCCCTATTGATGAGGCGGCGAGCATCATCCCGGCCAGCAGTGTGACTGGGAATGCGTAAACGAACACGGGGATGCTTCTCTTCGATCTCAGGTGCCTTCCTATGAACAGGTAACCGACTACTGTTACCGCACCGAAGAAGGCGGCTATGTCACCCCATAGGGTCACTCCATCGCTTCCGCTGACATCACCAAGAGTGATTGCTGCCCCCACGAAACCAACGAGGGCCCCTGTGACATGCCCCCTCCTAACCGCCGTGCCCAGTATTGGCATCAACGCGACTACCACGAGGGGGTGGCTAGTGACGAAGAGAAGGCTATGCACCAGGCTAGTGTTGTCCAATGACCATATCCAACTACCGAAGTGGAGCGCTAGGAAAGCACTGGATGCTAACATGAGCAGCCAGTCATCTCTTGTCAGGGTTGAACGATCCATCCTGTACCACTGGTACACGAATCCGGGCAACAGCACCAATGAGGTGCCCTGCATCCTCCATGATGCCCTGAGAAGTGGCGGTACCTCGCCCATCTGCTGTAGCACGGCTCCAGCGCTCGATACAGCGAACAGTGCTATCCCAAGGAGAACGTATGCGTAAACCGGTGTTGAATCACTCGGGCCCATGTTCAGGCCGCCAGCTCAGCATCTAGGACTTCATTGGAGGCGTTCCCACCGGATCCGCCTTGACCGAGTATCCCAGCCTTCCTGAAGAGGATGTAAATCATAGCCCCTAGAACTGCATTGAGTATGATGAATCCGGAGAACCTCACAATCGGCCAATTGTCCATTGATCCTATCTGCTCGTCCAAGACGGCCAGTATTGCTGCCTCGACGCCATAGAACGCCTCTCCTGTGAATGCCCCTGCGGCGATCATGAATGTCCCCAGAAGCATTAGTGCCCTTCCCCTCTCGGCCGCTTGTGACCCCTCTTCGGCCCTGATTGACTCGACCTTCGGCTGGAGCCTCCTCTTCTCCCACCAGTCTCTGGCAGCACCGCCTATCAGCATGGGGAATGTCGCAGGGGTGGGCAGATACATCCCGAGCCCGAATGAGGTTCCCATTCCCGTGGCCCATTCGACAAAGGCCCCGAGGGCGAAGCCCAGAGCCAAGGCACCCCAGTCGCCCTGGCCCTCGGCCAGTATTGTGGTGAAGTAGGCGAATGCATTGGCCTGAGGGGCTAGCAAGTCGATGGTTCCGTCAGCAAGGAGCTTGGATAGGAAGATGGCTACTGCTGCACCCAGGATAGCTCCGGGGACCACGCCCATGATGTTGCCCTTGGAAATGTGATACGGCCTGTTACCGATATACAGGCTGTTCTTGTAGTCGCCCACAACGGTGCCACTCATGCTGATGGCAGATCCGAAGACGGTGGTGCCGACGAGGGCTATCAATACCGACTCCTCCTTGTCTAGGCCCACATCGACATTGAGGAAAACTAGGAGGAGCATCAGCAGGACGATGAAAGAGGTTCCCGAAACAGGCTCTATGCCCGTCTCCCCCATCACTCTGACTGCTATGGCCCCGAGAAGGAAGGTCGTCAGAATCAGCACTATCGCGAATATGGCCGAAGGGAGAGCTGGGAAGCCGCCTATCAGGAATGTCAGGATCATGGCAAAGAAGGATATTCCCATGAAGACAGGGATGTGAGTCAGTGGCCATTCGTACCATCCCTTGTTCTCGATGAACTCGTCCCCTCTCTCTCCCGTGAACGCAGTGGAGATGTCTCCGAATATTGAGACAAAGGTGGGTGCCATCTTGACTAGCCCGAAGATTCCGCCACCGAGGATTGCCCCGATCGCTATGGTCCTGACCACGGAGGAGAATGCCTTCCACTGGACGATGGGATAGTATGGGTCGGATGACATGTCGCCGTACTGTGTGATATTGACGTAAGAGCCGATTGCTGGGTCATAGACTGGGACGTCCTGTATCACCACCAGGGGAACGAGGAAGAACCATGCAACCAATGAGCCGAGGTTCACGAGGAACGCCACCCTGAACTTCATGAACCAGCCTATTGCCAGTAGTGTCGGGCTGAGTTCTATTCCAAGGAACGTGTAGGAGAATGGGTTGCCAGACTCATATGGCGTTATCCCCCCATAGGGAGCGTGCCCACCCTCTAGCTTGCTAGGCTGGTGAATCCACCTCTCGGTGTATACTGATGCCAGCCCCCAGTCTCCACCCGATAGTGTCATTGAAACCCAGTCTGCTATGCTGCTTGGGACTCCTGCAAGCTTCTTTCCCCAGCGCACCGGATAGTCGATGACGAACATGAACCCCATCGTCAGAACCGTCCACACCCCCACGGTCTTCAGGGACTCCATGGCTGCATCGGCAGCCCCGGTACTGACGTCAGACGAGATGTCGAGCATCTTCAGAGTGGCTTCGAATCCTGGCATGGGGAGGGGATCCTCGACCAGCCACACCCTCCTGAATATGATGAAGTACATCACACCCAGGAAGCCTGCGAACATCGAGGCGATGATGCCGATGAATGCTAACTGCAGAGTATCGACCGAGCTTACCAGGAAACCGTCGCCCACCTTGTAGTTATCAGAGTAGGCAAGCAGGAATATTGCCGGGAATGTGAATATGAATCCCGTTGATGCGTGGGTCGCTCCCGTAGTCGCACTCGTTGCTATGTTTACTTCCGATGGGGACCATTTGAGTGCCATGCCAAGCAAGTATGCGACATACCATGCCGCGGATACCGCCAACCCTATCTTGAGTCCTATGTATGCCGTAACGCCACTGAATAGTGCACCGATGAGGACTCCGATGAGGACCTTTCTGGTGTCCCAATGGCTGACCTCGAATGACTCATTGAGGTTCTTCTCCTCCAGATACTGCTCCAAAACCCCTGTGTTGAGGTTGTTGTACATGTCCTCGTCTAGCCAGGTCAGAGTGCCCTTCTCTATTGCCTCGAGCCCCGAGGGGGTCACAGGTTGGCGATAGGCCGAACGCTTCACGTCAGACATGGCATTGCCTCGATGCTAAAGGCTGGGCCCAATCGCTTATACTTCACTCGCGAATATCGAGGAGGATGGTTGTTTGAAGCTCAGTGGTCGCGAGTGACCTTGTACCGGCCCATTGCTTCCATCCACTGAATCTCCCCTCCGGACTCTAGGTTGAGGTTTGGATCCGTAGGGAGTATCAGGGTCTCGTATGTCTTGTTGTCCATGGCGTGAACCTCGTTTCCCTGAATGTGAGTCACTATGGCAGATCCCTTCTCTATCAAGGGGACGTGGATCGTGTCAGTCACAGTTCCGACATGGCTCCTCTTCTGCCCTGTGAAGATGTCCTCCAGTTCGATTCTGGCCTTTGCCGAACCGTGTTTCCCTGGCTTCGACTTGCTCATCCCCAGTATCTTGTACGCATTCTCCTCTAGAGCGACGTACCTTCCAACTTTCAGGGTTCTAATCTCAACGCGTGTCGTGCCGGGCATGCTATCGAACGATGCCTCTCAAGCCGACTTATCAGCATTGCCGGTGAAAGGGTGTGAAATTGGGTTGGCAAGGCTGCACGCAATTGCTGGGGAATGACCCGATCCGAGGGCCCGAGGGCCCCCGAACCGGGGTTTTCGTAACTGGCTAATTGCTCAGTCTTGCTTTCTGCGACCGGCGAATGCTGCACCGATTAGGGCGATGGCCGCGAACAGTGATGGGAATCCTGGTACCGCGTTGGTCCAGCCAAGCTCGGTCTCCGAATCTCCCTCACCAGCGGTGTCGTCCGTGTTGTCAAGTGCGTCACACAGTCCGTCGTCGTCGAAGTCAGAAGGCACCGCACTGCTGTCGAGTGTGTCTGTACCACAATCGACCTCAGTGGAGTCGGTGTATCCATCGCCGTCGTCGTCGTCGTCAGCGTTGTTGCCTATTCCGTCGCCATCAGTGTCATCCCACTCTGCTGCGTCGGTTGGGAACTGGTCGTCGACATCTGCGTCTCCATCGCCGTCGTCATCCTGATCGGCGTTGTCGCCAAGTCCGTCGCCATCCAGGTCAGCGTCCTCACTTGGGTTGTTGGGGAACGCGTCGTCAGCGTCTGGGGTTCCATCGCCGTCGTCGTCGGTGTCGGCGTTGTTGCCTATTCCGTCTCCGTCCAGGTCAGCGAACTCGCTTGGATCGTCTGGGAAGACGTCTATACCGTCGTTGACTCCATCGCCGTCGTCGTCAGCGTCTGAGTTGTCTCCCTGTCCGTCGCCGTCGGAGTCCACAGACTCCGATGGGTCCTCTGGGAACGCGTCATCTACGTCGTCCACTCCGTCGCCGTCGTCGTCGGTGTCAGCATTGTTGCCTATTCCGTCTCCGTCGTCGTCAGCCCACTCTGTTGGGTCGTTGGGGAACGGATCTGCCACGTCTGCCACGTTGTCGCCGTCGTCGTCTGGGTCAGCATTGTCGCCAAGGCCGTCTCCATCTGAGTCAACGCACTCTCCCGCATGGTACGGGAAGGCGTCGTCTGCGTCCTCGCATCCGTCGTCGTCGTCGTCGGTGTCGGCGTTGTCGCCTATTCCGTCTCCGTCGAAGTCCGATGTCTCGCTTGCGTCCAATGGGAACGCGTCAAGTCCGTCGGTGACTCCGTCGTCGTCGTCGTCGGTGTCGGCGTTGTTGCCTATTCCGTCTCCGTCGTGGTCGGTGAACTCGCTCGCGTCATACGGGAACGCGTCATCTGCGTCCAGTGTACCATCGTTGTCGTCGTCATCGTCGACAACGTCGCATACGTGGTCGCCCTCGAAGTCATCAGGCATCGAGGTAGCGTTCAGAGCGTCTGAACCGCAGTCGGCCTCTTCGACGTCCGTCCAGCCATCGTTGTCGTCATCGTCATCGATCGTGTACGCGGATGCGTCACAAGCGCTGCCGTTGAGCGTCGATGCCCCTAGGTCGTCTGCCATGCCGTCACTGTCAGAGTCGAGACCCACGCATGGGTCTAGTGGATCCATGTCTAGGTCGTCAGGCGTACCGTCGTTGTCATCGTCGAGGTCGTTCTGAGTGATTCCCGTTGGAACTGGGATGTCGACGTCGTCGATCCAGACGGTGTCCTGTCCGCCATCGACCGAGCTGTCCTTCCAGTACACCCATGTGTAGGTGTGCCATCCGCCGGTGGTTGTCCACTGGTAAGTTCCTGCAGTGGTACCTGACCAGCGCATGGTGTATCCAGATGTCCTCAGGCAGTTGGCCGAGTTGTCTATGCAGAAGACCAGGAAGTCCCATCCGCTCTCAGTCGAGACCGAGTAGTCGAACGATGCCTGTCCAGCTGTTGCGTTGACGCTTATCTCCAGAACGGTGGACTGGCTGTTGGCTATGTCTCCCGACTGCACAGAGTATCCGCCGTTGATCACGGTGTTGCTCTGAACGAACCACAGTGCGTTACCGCTTGTGGTCCATCCGCCGCCCAGCGAACCGGACTCGAAGTCTCCCGAGAATGGCGGTGGCCCGTTGTAGTCGGGTATGCCGTCGCCATCAGTGTCGAGCCATGCGCTGCCGTCCATTGGGAACGGGTCGACGTCGTCGTTGACTCCGTCGCCGTCGTCGTCCAAGTCAGCGTTGTCGCCGGTTCCGTCGCCGTCGTAGTCGGACCACTCTGTTGGGTCGTTGGGGAAAGCGTCCTGGCTGTCCGTGACGTTGTCGTTGTCGTCGTCGGTGTCAGCGTTGTCGCCGATTCCATCACCGTCGTCGTCATACTGCTCGGACGGGTCGTACGGGAACTGGTCGTTCCAGTCGTAAGCGCCGTCGTTGTCGTCGTCAGTGTCCTGCACATCGCAGTAGCCATCGCCGTCAGTGTCGGTGTTCTCGTTGGCGTCGAGCGGGCAATCGTCAATGGTGTCGTTGTAGCCGTCGTTGTCGTCGTCCATATCGAGATCCAATCCGTCGGATGTGAACACGATGTTATCCAGGTATATCGCCTCTGAGCCGGAGTTAGATGAGAACTCCACCATCAGGTATCCCGCGCCTGAGACGTCGCCTGACACCGTTGTCCATACTCCCTCGTATCCGGGGAAGTCTGTGTCGATGTCATATCCGTTGGTGTCGAACAGAACCGTTGTGGCGCTCGTTCCGACGAAGCTGATTGTGATGTAGTCGGTAGACTCCCATCCAGTGCTCTGGACGTACAGGTCCACGGAGACGCTGTCTGCGTCCGTGACGCTTCCAGTCATGAGCTGGGCGATACCGTCAGTGTCTGACATCTGGTACCCCTGGGATCCATCTGTGTATGCTCCAACTGTGCCGGTGTAGTCCGAGACTCCGAAGTAGTCGCCGTCAGTCATACCCGAGTCGCCGGTGCTGATGTATGCAGCGTCGTATGCTAGGTCGGTGCCAGTCACGGTAGCAGAGAATCCTGCCATGTAGTAGGTTCCGAACGTGTAGTAGTCCTGTGACCATGTGTACGTTCCAGCCTCGGTGTATGGGCCCCATGTCATTCCGCCGTTGGATGCCCATGTCGTGTACGAGTCGTACGCGCCCGCGGACATCAGAATGTGTCCGGACGGACCAACTAGGCTCATGTCGAAGTATGCGCTTGTGTATCCCGTGATTGGGTACGCGTACATCACCTCGCCCTCCTGGACGGTGAAGCTGCATGTGTATGCCACAGCGATCAGGCCGCCCGTGCTGCACTCGGTGGAGGATGGCGTGTATGCCACGCTTGGCTCGCCTGCGTTGTTTGCCAACGTGTGGTTGAGCGAAGCGTTGCCCGTGTCCGTGTAGTAGCTGCTGGAGGTCGATGCGTGCTCGAATGAGACGGTTCCGACTGTGGAAGTGCATCCAGCGACTATGGTGTCTGGCATTCCGTCGCCGTCGAAGTCGTCGCTGGCGCATGCGTTCATTGGCCATACGTCGGATCCGTCCGCGGTTCCGTCGCCGTCGTCGTCGGTGTCGGCGTTGTCGCCGGTTCCGTCTCCGTCGGTGTCGGTGTCCTCTGACGAGTCCAGCGGGAAGGCGTCCATGACGTCCCATGTGCCGTCTGCGTCGTCGTCCATGTCGAGGGTCAGGGCGCTTGTGCATCCCTGGGTCATCGTATCTGGCATTCCGTCACCATCGGTGTCGGTGTCCGCGCAAACGTCCAGTGAGAATGCGTCGTCGGTGTCGAGGACCCCGTCTGCGTCGTCGTCGGTGTCGGCGTTGTTACCGATTCCGTCGACGTCGGTGTCGACCCACTCGCTGACGTCGTCTGGGAAGATGTCGGCAGTGTTCGAGTAGCCGTCGCCGTCTCGGTCGCTGTCTAGAGCGTCGCAAGTCAGATCGCCGTCCATGTCAGCAGGCGTGCTTGTGGCATCCAGAGGCAGGCTCGTGGAAGCGTATGCGCCGCCGTCGTCACAGTTGGTGGTCTCATCCAGGTCGCTGTAGCCGTCGTTGTCGTCGTCGTAGTCGACCGATGTACCGTAGGTGGTCGTAGTTGGGACTGTTGTTCCCGAGACGTACGTGTAGCTGGCCTGCACGAAGCAGGCGCCGTAGTACGTCGATGGGTTGCAACCGTCTCCCCACGAGTCGCCGTAGTAGATGGTGTACGTTCCAGCGTCGGTGAACGATCCTATCGAGTAGGTCCCTCCGGAGCCGAATGTTCCAGAGCCGTAACTGACAGTGGTGCCGTCTGGCTTCACGATGTCGAGTATGGCCTCGCTTCCGTAGCTTCCAGTCTGCAGGACCACGTCTAGGGTCTCTCCTGCGGGCAGCGTGAACGTGCACTCTGCGTCCTCCTCTCCGTCGCCGGTAGAGTCGGTGTCGCTGCTGGAGACAGCTAGGTACGCGCCCGTTGCCGGGCTTGGGTAGGAAGACATGGTGTACCATGGGGTGTTGCTGCAAAGCTGAACGGTCGAGTACGCCGTGATCGTCGAGTTGGGGTCGATGTAGTCGGCTAGTCCGTCGCCGTCGGTGTCGTCCCAGACCTCGTAGTCGAAGTCGAAGGCGTCTACCGAGTCGAGGTATCCGTCGTTGTCGTCGTCCGTGTCGACCGCGTTGCACAGGTTGGTTGCCGTTGTCTGGCCGCCTGTGCCTGGGTAGGTCAGCTTGACCGTGTCGGCGTCGTTGTCCGATGGGTATGAGGAGGAGTCGGCCTTGTCGGTCCCGCACTCGTCCTCGTAGGCGTCGTCCCACCCGTCGTTGTCTCCGTCGATTGGGTAGGTGTCGCTTCCGTCCTCAATTCCGTCGTTGTCGTCATCCGCGTCAACCGCGTTTCCGATTCCGTCGCCGTCCGAGTCCCACCACTCTGTCGAGTCGAGTGGGGCCCAGTCGCTGACATCGGCGTATCCATCGCCGTCGTCGTCGGTGTCCGCCACGTCTCCCGTTCCGTCACCGTCGGTGTCGGTGGTCTCTGTCGAGTCCAGTGGGAAGTCGTCGTAGGCGTCCAGAATTCCGTCGCCGTCGTCGTCGGTGTCCTCTGTGAGGGTCGTCGTGCAGCCGGAGACTATCGTGTCAGGCATTCCGTCGCCGTCGGTGTCCATGTTAGCGCAGGCGTCGTTGACGAATGCGTCGCTGTTGTCACCGTAGCCGGTTCCGTCGGATCCCGATGG
>PVBE012926621.1_pt1 | contig 11397 bp, 9 predicted proteins | sample 1631181 | NCBI WGS metagenome assembly PVBE01 (sample SAMN08397723, study PRJNA350692) | Marine metagenome, whole genome shotgun sequencing project. | isolation source: water | place: Pacific Ocean | collected 2012-04 | reverse complement strand
GGGCCTAGCGCCGAGCGCGGCTTCGGCCCGCATTCAGCCCCCGATCCCTGGCCGCCGTTCCCACGCCCATTCTTGATTCGGTAGCGCCAGCGACTCAATAGGTCGGCCGAGACCCCTCCGCGACTGCCCCTCGCCTCGCGCCGCCGGGGCGGCGAACCCCTGCATGGCGTCCAGGCACGCCATCGGTTCACCGTGATCAAGCCGCGCCGCCAGTCACTCCTTGCCGCCAGTCACGCCCCCGAGCTTGGTCCCCATCGACGGTTCCTCCTGTCAGGAATTCGGTGGACCGGCCTGCGCTCGCCCCACCGTGAGGTCACAGACAGATCCCAAAAGGCCACTTGGCGGCTGCATGGGAACGGGCCGGTCGGTCGCTGCGTCTGCTTCATTGTGAGAAGGGAACCACCTGGCGCGGAGGAAGACTGGTGAGCACGGCTCGTGACGACGCTCCGAGGCGTGGGGAAGGGTGGCTACCGATGCGAACGTCTCTGTCAATTCTGGTCCTTGGCGCGGTCGCGCTCGTGGTGACGGGCTGCGCGGGAGCAGCTCCGACCCCGACGCCTGCCGCTGTTCCCTTTCCTCAGCCGACGGCCACGCCCGACGCTCCCGCTCCGTCGCCGTCCACGACGCCAACGGCATCCCCGGCACGGGAGTGGGACCTGGAGGCTGTACGGGTGGATGGGTCCACGGTCACCGTGGTCCTGCGGGTGTACGCGGGCATCGATGTCGACGTGACCCTGGACGGCGGGCAGCCCGACCGCGTGACGCCCCCACCTCCATTCCTGGAGTTCGTCTTTGAGGACGTGACGTCCGGAAGCCACACCGTGAAGATCGGTGACGTCGCCAAGAACATCGAAATTGCCGAGACCGTCGTGGCCACACCGATCGCCATCGGTGACGGGCGACCGGACTGGCTCAACCGGCTCATCGCACGGCTGGAGGCGGAGCCGGTAGCCAATCCGCCCGCATCTGTATTCCAATACCAATACCAGGGGCAGACCGTGTATTTCGTGCCCCCGCGCTGCTGCGACATCTTCGCGGACCTGCATGACAGCCATGGGGAGATCATCGCCCATCCTGAGGGCGGCATCACGGGGCGAGGCGACGGGCGCGCCACGGACTTCTCCGCGGAGCGGACCGATGAGCGGCTCGTCTGGCGGGACAGTCGCGCGAACGACACAGGCCTCGTTCAGGTGACGGCGCCCATCGAGAGCGTGGAGGTCCTGATTCTGGAGAGCTTCCCGCTCCATTACAACGTGGTGGTGGTCTCAGGCCTGCCCAACGCCTGCGCGACCTCGGCCGGCTACCGAATCGACCGCCAAGACGCCACGATTGCCCTGGAAGTGCTCAACTGGAAGCCGGCGGACCCGGGCGTGGCGTGCGCCGAAATCTACGGCACGGTTCGGACCACGATCCCGCTGGGAAGCGACTTCGAGTCCGGCCGGACGTACACGCTGGTCGTGAACGGGGTAACGCAGGAATTCGATGCCCGGTAACCCATCCGCAAAGCCGTTCGGCGCAATGACCGGCGACCGTAGCTGAGTGCGGACCCGTCGCATGCTTGACGCGGACGCCACTCTTGGCTACCGTCATATCCCGCTGCCTGCCACACCAGTGCACGGGAGGAATCGTGCCGACCTGGGTCCCGCTCGCCTTGCTGGTGCCAGTCGCCCTCGGCTGGGTCAACGTCATCGACAAGATCATCATCGATCGTTATGTCCGCAACAGCTTCGTCTATCCCATGCTGGTCGGGTTCCTGGAAGGGACGACGACGCCATTCATACTCGGCGCCCTCTTCCTCGCCGGGGTCGAGGAGCCGGTTCCCTCAACCCTGGGCTGGGGGATGGTCATCGGGGTGCTCCGCGCCACGACGCTGATCTCTCTCATCGCGGCGCTGCGGTCCGGCCAGGTGTCCCGCGTGGTGGCGCTGTGGTTCCTCAGCCCCGTTGTCGTCGCCATCCTTGCGACCAGCTTCCTGGGCGAGAGCCTGCCGATGGGCTCGTGGATAGCCGTAGTCGCTGCGGCGGCCGGGGCCGTGACGGTGTCATGGAGCGGAGGCGCAGGCGGATTCGTCCATCCCAAGACCGTCGCGTATGCCCTCCTCGCCGCGCTCGCCTGGGCCATCGCCAACGTTCTGGTCAAACACGTCGGCGCGGGTGAGGACTTCTGGCAGCTCTACGTGTCGTCTCGCGTGGGGTTCGCCTTCACCCTGATGCTGCTCGCGCTGCACCCGGCCGTTCGTTCTGAAGCTCTGCACGTGAGGCTGACTGGCGGGGTCGTAGGGTTCGTCCTGCTGGCCGAGGTGTTGGTGACCGGCGGACTGATCGCCAGCTTCGCCGCCATCAGACTCGGTCCCGTATCGCTGGTCGTCGCGCTCGGGGCCGTGCAGCCGCTCCTGGTCCTTCTCTACTCGGTGGGCCTGGTGGCGATGGCCCCTGAGCGCTTCCGGGGGTGGGTCACGAGAGGCAACCTCAGGGTGCAGCTGCTGGGGACCGTGGTCCTAGCGGCGGGGGTGTTCGCTATCAGCCTGCGATAGCTCCCATTCCGCCAGGCGCGCCGCGGCGCGACCCGGGGTGAATCCATGCCGGCTGGATGCCGGACATTGCCGCCACGTTCGCAGGTGTTCGGCGGTTAGTCCTGCAAGCCGATTCGGCGCCCAGCCTGGGCCGGCCTGGGCAGGTTGCCATGGGCCACGTAGACGCTCCGCAAGCGGTCCAGAGCATACTCGGGCATCGGCGTGACCCTTGGCTGCTGATCGACGTGGATGACCAGCACCTCGGTCGTGGCGAGCGCCTCCCCGGCGCCTTTCTTGTACATGGTGTGGAACAGGTGAATGCGCTTGGCGTCAACGCCGAGTAGCTGTGTGGCGAAGTGAAGCCCGGCCCCCTCCCCCAATTCCCGCAAGTAGTTGATGTGGGCCTCCACCGTGTAGAAGGAGCTCGTCGTGCGGGCGCGGTATCCTTCCCCGATGTCAAGGTGTTCCAGAAAGGCCTTCGTGGCGAAGCCGAAAGTCAGGACGTAGTATGCATCGCTCATGTGGCCGTTGTAGTCAATCCAATCAGGCTTGACCGTGGCCTCATAGGACGAGAGGTCTGGGTCCATGTCCAGATCACTCCTCGCGACATGGGTGGCGCGATAGCGTCGGATCAAGGCCTCGCAGAGCTCGTTCGCCGCCGCGTCGAACCCCGGGTCTTGCTGGTCCGGACCGCGCGGTGGCCCCGGCTCCCTCCGCTCCAACCGCCCGCTTTGACGCGGGCGCACCGGTGTGCGCCCGCGAGAACCTTGAGCTTACTGCTGCGGCCGCATGGCTCGAATTTCGTCCATGTACTTGCCAATCAGCGGAGCCGCGTCCGAGGGCTGCCAGGCACGCCGCCATTCGCGCTCGTCGCCCGGCCACACAAGCTCCGAGTGGACGACGGTGTTCGGCCCCGTTGCGCCCTCGAGCACGCCTAGGGCCTCGTGCAGGACGCGGAGCTGGAGGGGCACGTCGTCGATGGGGCCGATGGGGTGGGCGAACGGGAACTCGACGGCAAGGGCTCGGGGAACCCCGTGCTGCTCCGCCCAGTACGGCGCCATGGTGACCAGGATGGTGGTGATTCCGGCGGCTTCAAACATCCGTGCTAGCACGAGCACGTCCCTACAGCAGGCCGGTCAGGCGGGGGTCAAGAGGGCCGCCTCCACACCCTCGGCCTGCATCTGGGCCAGGATGGCGGGACCGGCCCCCTCCCTCCACGGCTCCCAGAACGGGCCTGGGTGGCCCTGGTACCCCATGACCGAGTAGGCGCTCGGGGCAAGGCTGCCGATGGCGCCCTCCTCCCGCAGCTCCGCGAGTCGCTGGAGCGGGAACAGGACGTTGTGGTCCTGTTCGATGTCGGCTGGGTTGTAGTGTGAGTGGCTCACCGCGATCCGGCCTGGCGGCGTGTCGCTAGGGATCACGCGGTGGGACGGGTCGCCCCACTCGGGATCCCCCTTCTCCCGCTCGATGTCGAAGGGCGCCTGCTCGCCGTGGAGGTAGAGCCCCCCAGTCGTGATGGCGGCCACGCGGGCCTCGCGGAGCGGCTTGCGCAGGGGCGCGAACGGGACACTGTCGCGCTCGTCGGGCAGGACCCACGTCTTCCTCAGCCATGCCGAGAGACTTGGGGGCATCCAGCGAAAGCTGTCGACGGTCATGGGCGCCTCTCCTCGATTGGTGATTCGCCGCCAACGCTACAAGACGGTGGGTGCGCGGGTCAAGACCCCGCTGGCGCCCGCCGCTTGCCAAACGCCCAGGGTCATCGCCTCAGAGCCGTTGCGTCACGGACGTCCTTCGGTTCCCCGCCTGGCGTTCGGGGCATGTCCACTTCTCACGCACCCAGGGCCGCCATCCCCAATCCCATCTCGGACGTGTCGTAGCCCCCGAGCGCCTCCACCCCGGAGCGGAACCGGTCGCCCCGGACGGTCTCGAGCAACGGGCGCAGAAGCGGCGATTCGTAGTGCTCTCGTGGGATCACCAGATCGTAGCGCTCCTTGAGCAGCGGCACGAACTCCAGCCCCAGCGCCCGAGCCGCGGCCAGGATGCCCAGGCCGGCGTCCGCCGTGCCGCTCGCGACTGCGGCTGCCACCGCCGTGTGGGTGAACTCCTCCCTGCGATAGCCCTCAATCCCGTCTGGGCTCAGCCCGGAGCGGCGAAGCTCGTAGTCCAACAGGACCCTTGTGCCAGAGCCCCTTTGACGATTGACGAACGAGACGTCGTCCCGCAAGAGGTCCCGCAGACCCTGGACCCCCGTGGGGTTGCCCGGCGCCACCATGAGCCCCTGAACCCGGTGCACCAGGTTCACCAGCACCACCTCCCGGCCCGCCAGCACCTGCCGAATGTGGCTTACGTTGTACTCGCCGGTCTCTTCGTCCAGAAGGTGGGATCCCGCCAGGTGCGCCTCTCCCCGGCGAAGCGCCAGCAGGCCGCCCAGGCTCCCCACGTTCGACGACGAGAGGGTTATCCCAGGGTTCGCGCGGCGAATCTCGCTGGACAGGAGGTCCAGCGTCAGATCGTGGCTGCCGATGGCCACGATGGTGTCGTCGATCTCACGTTGGTGACGGAGAAGGTCGACATCGACGGTCTCGCCGGCGTCGACCCCCTCGGAGAACCGGGGCACCCGCACGATGCCGTCGGCTCGGACCAGGGACATCATGACCCCCGCGCCGCGCGTCAACGGGGTCGCCACGTACCGACCCTCCACACGTCCCACCTTCACCCGGAGAAACTCCTCCTGACCGAGGGACGAGAGCACTTTCCGAGTCATGGCCGCTTGCACCGTGGGCCTGGGGAGGTCAGCCACGCCCAGCAGCCGCTTGATGACCGGCTTCACCAGGAGCTCCATGGTCAGGACGCACGAGACCGGGTAGCCTGGGACGCCCACCACGGCCTTGCCTCCGGCCATGCCCAGCACCACCGGGTGTCCCGGCCGGATCGCGATGCCGTGGACCAACAGCTCTCCCACCGACTCGACCACGGACGCGGTGTAATCGCGAGAGCCGGCCGACGAGCCAGCGTTCACCAGCACAACGTCGTGGGTCTCCAGCGCCCCTCGGACGGCCTCGCGGATAGCGTCGAACTCGTCGCGGACGATGGGGAGGCGGGTCGCGGCGCCACCCCATTCGTCTGCCAGCCTGGCCATCACGAGCGAGTTGGACTCGATGATCTTCCCCGGCTCCATCGCCGCCCCCGCGGGGATCAGCTCCGAGCCGGTGGGTATGACGGCGATCCGAGGTCGGCGACGCACGGGAACGGCGACGACGCCTGCTCCGGCAAGGGCGCCCAGGTCGGTGGCGCGAATTTGGTGGCTCTCCGGCAGCACAAGCTCCGTGGCCACCACGTCCTCTCCCAGCGGGCGCACGTGCTGCCACGGGGCCGCTGGCGCCAGGATCTCGATCTGCGCCTCGCCCATTCGCTGGACATCCTCGACCATGATGACGGAATTGAACTCCGGCGGGATGACGTTCCCGGTGTCGACCCAACGGGCCTGCTCACCCACGGCCAGACGCACGGGCGAGGTCTTGGTGGCGCCGTAGGTGTCCTCCGCGCGCACCGCAACCCCGTCCATCGCCGCCGAATGGTAGAACGGAGACGATACTTTGGCCCACACAGGCTCCGCCGTGATCCGCTCCGGTGAGTCGACGAGAGGGACAACCTCGGAAGGGAGCGGATCCAGACCTCCGGCAGCCTCGAGCGCGCCGAGGAACTTGGACAGAGCCTCTTCCAAGGCCACATCTTCCAGGTAGATCCGCCGCTCCATGAAACCCCCGTTCATCAGTAGAGACGCACCACTACGCGCTCCCCTTCCAGCAGCCCGTGCTTGTCCAGCGGGACCCGCACCACCCCATCCGCCCGCATCGTCGTCGTGATGAGGTTGGACTCGCCGAAGACCGGCACGGCCCACGAGCCGCCGTCTCGCTGCTCCACCCGCACCTGGACGTAGTCCTCTCGGCCGGTAGTGGACGCCAGGTTGCGCGCGAGCGTCGCCTCCACGAAGGGTCGCGGTGGCGGGCTGGCGCACCCAGAGAGGAGGTGCAGAGCGGGAGTAACCAGCAGGTCGAAGACCACCATGGCGGAGACCGGATTTCCCGGCAGCCCTACCACCGGCTTGCCGTCGGCGACCGCCAGGATCGTCGGCTTGCCCGGACGGACAGCCACGCCGTGGACCAGGATACCGGGCTCGCCCAGCGCGGCGATGACGCGGGACGTCAGGTCCCGCGCGCTCACGGAGCTGCCGGCGGAGACCACCAGCATATCGGCGCCCTCTAGCCCCGCTCGGGCGGCCTCTACCTGCATCTTCCAGTCGTCCGGAACGATGCCCAGCGGGCGCGGCGCGCCGCCCCCTCGCGTGACGAGGGCGGAGATGGAGTAGGTGTTGATGTCCCTGACCTGGCCGGGGCCAACCGCCGTGTCCGGCGGCACCAGCTCGTCGCCGGTGGACATGATCGCCACCACGGGGCGCGGCGCCACGGACGCCTCGGTGATGCCCATGCCCATGAGGCCACCCAGGTCCTGTGGTCGAAGCCAGCGTCCCGTCGGCACGAGCACGTCTCCGGCCCTTGCATCCTCTCCGACCTGGATGACGTTCTCTCCGGGCGCCACCTGCCGGACCACCTCGATCGTGCCATCGTCTACGCGCTGGGTGTTCTCCACCATGACCACGGCATCGGCGCCCACTGGAAGCATGCCGCCCGTGTGCACCACGACCGTCCCGCCGGCGGAGACCACGATGGCGGCGTCGTGGCCCATCAGCACCTCTCCCGTGACGGATAGGTACGCGGGGACCCCCTCGCTGGCGCCGTAGGTGTCCGCGGCTCGCACCGCGTAGCCGTCCATAGTGGACCGAGGGAACGCCGGGAGGTCAGAGGGCGCCACGACATCGCCGCGCGTGACCCGGCCCAAGGCGTCGGAGACAGGGACGCGCTCGGCGGCGACACCCGTCGTCAGGTGGGCAAGGAACGTGCGCCTCGCCTCGTCGGGGGTAACCACGGTGAACAACTCAGGCAAGACTGCTCCTGGTGCGCGGCCTCACATTGAGAGGAGTCGCTCGGTGGCGACGCCGTTGGCTCAGATGGTGGGGGTTCGTCTCGCCGGGGCGGCGACGGAAACCAGAGTACACCCGCGCCTGGGCGCCGTCCACCCGCGAGGCGCGAGGGGTGCTCGTTTCGTTGACAGACAACTCGCTATTTGCGATGATGCGATTGCTTCGACGCGTAGCCCAAGGTCCTTGGGGAATGGTCGGTTTATGCGCGTAGTCGTTGACGTCATGGGCCCCCTCCAGCGGTTCATCAAGGATCAACAGCGCCGTGTCGAGGTGGAGGTCGAGGAAGGGACAACGCTGCTGGGCTTGTTGATCCAGCTTGGCATTGACACCAACGAACCTTGGAACGCCAGTCTCAACGGGACTCTGGGCGACTCCTCCAACGTCTTGACGGAGGAGTCGTCTGTCATTGTGTTCCCCCCCATAGCGGGGGGATGACCGGCCGGCCATCGTATCCACGAGAAGGAGGCGCCATGGTTCCCGGAATGAACCACAAGATCCTGAGGGTAAACCTAACTACGCGCCAGGTAACCGTCGACGAGCCAGACGACCTGTTCTACAGGAGGTACATGGGCGGGGCCGCGTTCGTGGCCTACTACCTCCTCAAGGAAATGAAGCCCGGCGCGGACGCCCTATCTCCTGACAACATGCTGATCTTCGCTCTGGGCCCCATGACCGGCACTCCAGTGCCGGGCGCGTCGCGCAACTGCATCGGCGCCAAGTCCCCCCTTAGCGGCGGCATCGCCAAGAGCGAGGTGGGAGGCTTCTTCGGGGCCGAACTGAAGAAGGCGGGGTTCGACACGCTCATCGTCGACGGCAAGGCTGACACCCCCGTCTACCTCTGGATCAAGGATGGCGAGGTGGAGATCCGGGACGCCAGCCACTTGTGGGGCACCACGGTGCTGGAGGCCCAGGACGCGATCGAGGCGGAGCTTGGCGAGCGCCTCGTGCGGACGGCCACCATCGGGCCCGCAGGGGAGAACCAGGCGGCCATCGCCTGCATCATCACGGACGTGCGCAACGCCGCCGGACGGGGCGGACTGGGCGCGGTGATGGGGTCCAAGAACCTGAAGTGCGTTGCGGTGAAAGGCCGACGGTTCCCCCGTGGGGCCGACCAGCCCAAGCTCCTTGAGATGGCCAAGTGGATGAACAACAACTACATGAACATCGGCAACGCCAAGGGCATGCACGACCTGGGCACGGGCGCGGCGGCGGGCATGGTGGGGGGCAACGCCACCGGAAACCTGCCGGTGCGCAACTGGGGCGACGGTGTCTTTGATGACGTAGAGAAGATCACCGCCGACGCCGTGCGCGACGAGTATCGGATTGGCATGGAGGCGTGCCCGGCCTGCCAGGTGCGGTGCAAGAAGGTGGTGGAGCTGGAGAACGACCGCTTCAAGGTGGACCCAAGGAACGGCGGACCGGAGTACGAGACGCTGGCGGCCTTCGGCTCTTTCATGGGGATCAACGACCTGGCGGCCATCTGCAGGGCCAACGAGCTCTGCTCCCTCCACGGCCTCGACACCATCTCCGCCGGGGGCACGCTGGCCTTTGCCATGGAGTGCTTCGAGAACGAGATTCTGACACTGGAAGACACCGGGGGGATCGACCTGCGGTTTGGCAACGCCGACGCGATGCTCCAGGTGCTGGAGATGATCGCGCACCGCGAGGGCATCGGCGACATCCTGGCGGACGGGAGCCGCAAGGCGGCGGAACGGATCGGCCATGGAGCCAGCGAGTTCGCCATGCACGTGAAGGGCGTGGAGTTCGGAATGCACGAGCCCAGACTCAAGCAGGGCCTCGGCCTCGTCTACTCCGTCAACGCCATCGGCGGCGATCACATGTCGGGCCTCCACGACACCGCCTTCACGCAGGAGGGGCGTGGCATGGACGCGGTCCGAATGCTCGGGCACATGGACCCGCTTCCGGCCAACGACCTGAGCGCCGCCAAGGTCGGGATGATGCGCAGCGCACACCTGTCGCGGATGATCCCGGACACCCTGGGGATGTGCCACTTCGTGCCGTGGACCATGAACCAGGCCGTGGATTTGGTGCGCGCCCTCACCGGATGGGAGTACACCGCGGTGGAGGCCATGAAGCTGGCCGAGCGGATGGTGACGATGGCCCGGGCCTTCAACATGCGGGAGGGTCTCACCGCCGCTGATGACCAGCTCCCCGACCGGTTCTTCAAGCCCACTCCCAGGGGAGCGCTGAAGGACACGGCAATCGACCCGGACGAGATGCGCAACGCCATCCACACCTTCTACGGCATGATGGGGTGGGACCCGGAGACCGGTGTCCCCACCTCCGAGAAGCTGGAAGAGCTCGGCATCAGCTGGGCGGCCACATAGCTGACCGCTGTCTGACGACGAGCGACCCACCGCGGCCGGCAGCGGTTCCGGCCCCCGCTCGGCGGGAGAGTTGGCGAAGGAGGAATAGAGCATGGTCCCCGGAATCAAACACAAGATCCTGAGGGTGAACCTGACAACGCGCGAGGTGACCGTCGACGAGCCGGACGACCTGTTCTACCGAAGGTACCTGGGAGGCGCGGCGCTCGTGGCCTACTACCTCCTCAAGGAGATGAAGCCCGGCGCGGACGCCCTGTCTCCTGACAACATGCTCATCTTCGCCCTGGGTCCCATGACCGGGACCCCGGTCCCGGGGGCGTCGCGCAACTGCATCGGCGCCAAGTCCCCTCTCAGTGGCGGCATCGCCAAGGCCGATGTCGGAGGCCACTTCGGGGCCGAGCTGAAGAAGGCGGGGTTCGACTCGCTTATCGTGGACGGCAAGGCCGACACTCCGGTCTACCTCTGGATCAAGGACGGAGAGGTGGAGATCCGGGACGCGAGCCATCTGTGGGGCAACACCGTGCTGGAGACCCAGGACGCGATCGAAGCGGAGCTTGGGGAGCGCATGGTGCGGACCGCCACCATCGGACCCGCGGGTGAGAACATGGCGGCCATTGCCTGCGTCATGACGGACCTGCGGAACGCCGCCGGCCGCGGGGGCGTGGGAGCGGTGATGGGGTCCAAGAACTTGAAGTGCGTTGCGGTCAAAGGCCGCCAGATACCCCGTGGCGCCGACCAACCCAAGCTCATTGAGATGGCCCGGTGGATGAACAACAACTACATGAACTTGGGCAACGCCGCGAGCATGCACGCCCTCGGCACCGGGGGCGCGGCGGCAATGGTCGGGGGCAACGCCCAAGGGAACCTGCCGGTGCGCAACTGGGGTGACGGCCACTTCGAGGGTGTGGAGAAGATCACCGCCGATGCCGTCCACGACTCTTACGGCGGCGAGATGGAGGCGTGCCCGGCGTGCCAGGTGAAGTGCAAGAAGGTGGTGTCGCTGGAGAACGAGCGGTTCAACGTGAACCCGAGGAACGGTGGCCCCGAATACGAGACGCTGGCGGCCTTCGGCTCCTTCCTGGGGATCGATGACCTGGACGCCATCTGCAAGGCCAACGAGCTCTGTTCCCTCCATTCCATTGACACCATCTCCGCCGGCGGGGTCCTGGCCTTCGCCATGGAGTGCTTCGAGAACGAGATTCTGACGCTGGAGGACACCGGGGGAATCGACCTGCGGTTCGGCAACGCCGACGCGATGATCCAGGTGTTGGAGATGATCGCGCACCGTGAGGGCATCGGCGACATCCTGGCTGACGGGACTCGCAATGCGGCGGAGCGGATCGGCCGCGGAGCCGCCGAGTACGCGATGCAGGTGAAGGGCGTTGAGTTCGGGATGCACGAGCCACGGCTGAAGCAGGGCCTGGGCCTCACCTACTCCATCAACCCCACCGGCGGCGACCACGTCGCCGGCCTGCACGACACCGCGTTCACTCAGGAGG
>PVBE012549095.1_pt1 | contig 11397 bp, 7 predicted proteins | sample 1631181 | NCBI WGS metagenome assembly PVBE01 (sample SAMN08397723, study PRJNA350692) | Marine metagenome, whole genome shotgun sequencing project. | isolation source: water | place: Pacific Ocean | collected 2012-04 | reverse complement strand
CTTCTATGACCTCCAGCAGATCGAAGTGCTTCGGGGTCCGCAGGGCACGCTCTGGGGGAGGAATTCCACCGCCGGTGCCATCAACGTTGCGACTCGCCGACCCACCCACGAGCGAGAGGTCTTCGGGGATCTGCTATTCGGATCCTACGATCAGGTATTCGGGCGCGGGGTCGTGAACGTGCCTCTGGTCGAAGAGAAGGTGGCCATGCGGGTCGCCGGATTTTATAGAGAGAGAGACGGGTATCAGGATAATCTCTTTGTTCCGGGCGACGATCAAGATGCCGATGATGCGAAAAATTGGGGCATACGCCCGCAACTGCTTTTTGAGATCACAGAGGATGCCGAACTGGTCATGCGCGGGACCTACAGCCATCAGGGTGGGGTGGGATTCGGGAATAAGATCGTTGGCGACTATCCGGGTGTCTATCTTTTTACCGAGGGGCCCCCGAATGGCGGCGCTCCGAACTGGGTCTATGCCGATCCATATAATTCCACGGTTGTGGGTTATGGCCCCGTTCGGCCGAACCCGCAGGATTCCAGGGAGGTCCGCAAGGATGCGCACCAATTCCAGGATGTTTCCACCTGGGATGTGAATGGGACGCTCGAATGGGACTTCGCGATGCCCGGGCTCGGCGATGTCACTTTCAGCGCGGTGGGCTCGTATAAGGAAGAGAATCGGACTCAATCCTTCGACGGGGATCTCACCGAGCAGGCCATGGTCGTGGCCAATATCGCGGCCTGGACCAAGGATCGGGGGCTAGATGCTCATTTGAGGAGCAACTCTGATATCCAGGCAACCATGCCCTTTGCAGGCGAAGATCTGACTTTCAGCACCGAGTGGATTCTGGGCTTCTTCGCCCTCGATGCAGATGGATATCTGGATGTCCAACTGCCGGGAGTCGGCAGGGATAATACGATTTTCGTGGGGCCGGGGGGAAGCATCTGCAACGGCAACGACCAGCCACTCGGATGCCCCAATGCATTTCCGGGCTTCAACCTTCTTCTCCGCGGTGCATTCACAAAGGCGAGCACCGAAGTTCTATCCCTGGCTCCCTATGGACATATGAAGTTCGGATTCCTGGAAGATACGCTGAACTTTGGTCTGGGTCTCCGCTATAGCTACGACCGTAAGACCGGCTATCGCCAGGGCGGGCAGGTGGATGCTCTGGCTACAGGCTTCATGACGCTTCCTATAGGCTGCGTTTTTGCACCCTACAACTCGACCACGGAGGCGGATTGGGACGGTGTGAGCGGTGATTTCAAGGTCGAGTACCTGCCGGCAGACGAGCATATGGTTTATGGATCCGTTTCCCGGGGATACAAGCCAGGCGTGATCAATGGCGATTCGGTATCGACGAATTGTGCAGTGGGGCCGCAACCAGAAGACCCGGCGAAGAAAGAAAAGATCTGGGCCTACGAGATCGGCACCAAGAATCGTTTCCTGGACAACCAGCTTCAGGCCAATCTGACGGCCTTCTATTATGACTACGAGGATCTCCAGGTTCGTACCCAGGTGCAGGATGTGACGATGACCAGCAGCGCGGAGCAGGCTCGCATATGGGGAATCGAGTTCGAGGGTATCTGGATGCCCATCGATGAGCTGAGGCTGAGTGTGATCTACGGCTACCTCAACGCGAAATATACCGACTACAATAGGGGCTGGGATTATGCTCTACCCAGTGATCAGAATCCGCAGGACTTTTCGGGCCACCGCATGATTCGGGCGCCCGAACATACAGCCACTTTTGCGGCGGAATATACCTACGCGCTGGAGAGCTATGGGAGTCTCATCTCCCGAATCCAGTATTTCGTTTCGGACGAGATCTACTTCAGCGCCTCGAATCGCCCCGAGGATCGCGAGCCCTCCTACGGCAAACTCGAGGCTCGGCTCCGTTGGGAGGCGCTGGAAGAGGATCTCTTTATCGAAGCATCCGTCGAAAACATCACGGATGAGACGATTCGTTCCACTCGGGCGATTGGCAACGTGCTGCTGGGGCGGCCCGTCACCGCCGCCTTCGAGCCGCCCCGCACCTGGGGGATTCGCGTGGGTGGGAATTTCTAGCTCCCCCGCAAGAGGAAGATCCTGGTGATTCCCCGCCGGGGCGGGGACTACGGGAAAGGGAGTGCCGAATGAAGTCTGGTCGCTTTCGCGACGCGCTGGCGTGGGGGGTTTTCCTGGGGCTCCTCTTTGGGATGCACGCCTCGCATGCCCCTCCCGCGTTCGCGGAGTCGAGGCAACTGCTCTGGGGCGATACGCATCTGCACTCCAGCAACTCATTCGACGCCTATCTCAACCTCAATATGTCCGTCGATCCGAGTACCGCCTACCGCTACGCGAAGGGCTTGCCGGTGGTCCACGCCTCCCATCGGGCCCGGGTGCAGATTCGGACGCCTCTGGATTTCCTGGTGATCGCCGACCACGCCGAATATCTCGGCGTGATGCGGCATATCGTGGAGCGGGGCATTCCCGTGGATGATCTCGGCCTGGTGGATCGTATCAGCGCCTGGTATATCGAATATTGGCTGGGAGACGTGATCGAAAACGATGAGGGCATGGCGGCCTTCAGCCAATTTCTGCCCGACGCGCAATCCGTCGAGGAAGCCGCCGCCAGCCCGCTCTCCTCCATCATTCCGAATAGCGAGAGGATGCAGCGGACGGTCTGGCAGGAGGCGATTCGGATCGCCGATGAATACAACGAGCCGGGCGAGTTCACGGCTTTGATCGGCTGGGAGTGGAGCTCCATTCCGGCGGGAGCGAATCTGCATCGCGTGGTCTTCACGAGTTCGGGGGCCGACGTGGCCTCGGAATTTCAACCCTGGAGTTCTGCGGATAGTATGTACCCTGAGGATCTCTGGTCGTGGTTGGACGAGACCGCGGCCAGGACCGGGGCCGAATTCGTCTCGATTCCCCACAACTCGAATATCTCCAAGGGCTATATGTTCGATACCCGGACCCTGCGCGGGGCCGCCTATGACGAGGCCAAGGCCAGGGAGCGGCTGCGCTGGGAGCCCGTCGTCGAGGTGACCCAATTCAAGGGGGATTCCGAGACCCATCCGGACTTCTCCCCCGAAGATTCCTTCGCGGACTTCGAACTCTACCCCTATTACATCGAGCAGAATGCCCCGCCCTACGCGCCGAAGGTGGGTGATTATATCCGCCCCGCGTTATTGCGCGGTCTGGAGATGGAGTCGAAGATCAATTTCAACCCCTATCGCTTTGGCCTGATCGGATCCACGGATTCCCATACGGGCCTCTCCTCGGCGGAAGAACCGAATTTCTGGGGAAAATTTCCCCGGGATTCGACGCCCGAGAAGAAGGAAGCTCGCTGGCGTCCCGGCCGGGGTCCTTCGGGCTGGTCGATGTCGGCGTCGGGCCTGGCCGCCGTCTGGGCCGAGGAAAATACCCGCTCGTCCATCCTCGAGGCCTTCCGGCGCCGAGAGGTCTATGCGACGACCGGCCCCCGCATGCGGCTGCGTATCTTTGCGGGCTGGGACTACGAAGAAGCGGATCTCCAGGCGAAATCCGTCGAGGAGGTGGGCTACGGGCGCGGCGTGCCGATGGGCGGGGAGCTTTCGGCCGCTCCTGAAGACGGCAGTCCCCGCTTTCTCATCCATGCCCTGAAGGATCCCGGGGGAGCGCACCTCGACCGCGTGCAGGTCGTCAAGGGCTGGGTCGATGCTTCCGGCAAGGCCCATGAGCGAGTCATCGACGTGATGGGGTCGGGGGATCGGATTCCCGATGCCCGGGGCATGCTGCCCCCGGTAGGCAATACGGTGGATCCGGAGACGGCCCGCTACAGCAATACGATCGGTGCCGCCCAGCTCTCGGCTTTCTGGCGGGATCCCGATTTCGATCCCGCGCAGCGGGCCTTCTACTATATACGTGTGCTGCAGATCCCCACGCCGCGCCACTCCCTCTTCGATGCGATCGCCCTGCGCAAGGATCCCGAGCAGATCGACGGGCCGTGGTGGATCCAGGAGCGCGCCTATACCTCACCGATCTTCTACAGCCCCTACACGCCCTACAACCCCCATACGCCCTAGCGCCGCTCCGTTCGAAACGCGATTCCCGGAGTCGGCTTTCGCGTGCCCATTGCCACTCGGGGTCGCCGCCGACGAACGCGGTTGCGATTTCCCGGAAATCGGAGAGTTCGCATGATGAAAAAGGCTCTTGCTTTCAGCCTGGGTCTGCTGGTGGCCGCGGCAGTTTTCGCGCTGCTGCTGGATGCGAAAATTCGCGAGCGACTGCCGGGGCCGCTATCGGCGTGGACGCCCGAGGTGTCGCGGGCCTCGGAGTCTCTCCCCCCCATCCTGGTGATCGTCGTCGGAAGCGAGCGGGGCGTCGAGCATATTCGTTCGGCCATTGCCGAGGAGCGGATTGTCGCCAGTAGCGAGGGGGCCTTTGCGACGATCGAGGGACGCATCGTGGCCGCCAGTCCCGATGCGGCGAGTGCTCCCCTCAACGAGATGAATTGGGTCGAACGTGAGATCGAGATCGTGCGCGTGCCGACCCGCAGCCGGCCGGGCCAAACCGCGAGCGGGGCGGGCGAGACGGCGGGCGGGGCCGACCCCGCGCGGATCGCCGAGTTGATGCAGAAGGATACCCTCACCTCCGCCGAGGCCCACACGCTGCTTCTCCACATGGAGGCCCGGGGAGACTTCTGAATCCCGCCCCTGGCTTCGGCTTTGCTCTTTCTGCCTTGCCTTGCCTTGCCTTGCCTTGCCCCGCCCCGCCCCGCCGGCCACCCTCTGCCGGCGCCGCTAGAAGCCGAGTCCTTGCCGGGAGGGGGATCGGATCGCTCTTCGTATCGTCCGGGAGATCGGGGAGCATGCGAAGAGATCGTCGGCAGATTCTTGCATCGACTGCGTGGGCGGCGCCATCGTTCGCGCTGGTGACGAATGGGAATCCCGCTCTCCGAATGAATCCAGAACGCTCAGACGAGTCGAAGTCGACATCCTCTCCGCGCATTGCGTTTGCGACGAAGTGCTACAGCCACGCGATTCGCCGCAGCTGGCGAGGAATCATTCAGCTTGGACGGGGCCGGGAATCCGAATTCTTCTCACCAGCTCTACGATCGAGGCATCCGGTGCGGGAGTGATCGCGGCCACCCCCCAGGCGACCGCGAAGTTGAGGAGCATGCCCAGGGTACCGATTCCCTCGGGCGAGATGCCGAATAGCCAATATGCAGAGGTATTCAGTTCCGGAGACATGAACTTGAAATAGATGATGTAGCCGGCGGTAAAAAGAAGCCCCGCCGCCATTCCCGAGATTGCACCATGGGCGTTCATGCGGGTCGAGAAGATGCCCATCAGAATGGCCGGGAAGATCGAGGCCGCCGCCAGCCCGAAGGCGAAGGCCACCACCTGGGCGACGAATCCCGGTGGGTGAATCCCGAAATAGCCGGCGATCACCACGGCGACGCCGGCGGCGATTCGGGCCGCCAGCAGCTCGGTCTTCTCAGCGAGATCGGGCCGCCAGCTCTTCTTCAGCAGGTCGTGGGCGACGGCGCTGGAGATGACGAGCAGCAGGCCAGCGGCCGTCGACAGGGCGGCGGCCAGGGCGCCTGCGGCTACGAGTCCCGCGACCCAATTTGGCAATCGAGCAATTTCGGGGTTGGCGAGGACCATGATGTCCCGGTCGATCACCAGTTCATTCCTGCCCTGGGCCGCCGGACCGAGATGCTGCACGCGACCATCTTGATTCAGATCCTCGAATTGAATCAGTCCGGCGCTCTCCCAATTGCGAAACCAATCCGGCATCGCCTCATAGGGTTGATCGGCCACGGTCTGGAGCAGATTGGTGCGTGCAAATGCGGCCACGGCGGGCGCCGTGGTATAGAGGAGGGCGATGAAGAGCAGGGCCCAACCCGCAGAGCTACGCGCCGCGGACATACGCGGCACCGTATAGAAGCGCACGATCACGTGGGGAAGTCCCGCCGTGCCCAGCATCAGCGCCGCCGTGATGAAAAAGACGTCGAGTGTCTCCTTATTGCCGGCCGTAAAGGCGGAGAAGCCCAATGCCCGGCTGAGTCCGTCCAGACGGTCCAGCAGGTAGACCCCGGGCTCGGCGCTGAGCTCGCTCCCGAAGCCGATCTGCGGGATGACCTGGCCGGTGAGCAGCAGGGAAATGAAGATCGCCGGTACCAGGTAGGAGAACATGAGTACGCAATATTGGGCGACCTGGGTATAGGTGATGCCCTTCATGCCGCCGAGCACGGCGTAGAAGAAGACGATCGCCATGCCGACGAAAACCCCGAGATCGATGCCGACACCGAGAAAGCGGGAGAAGACGATCCCCACGCCCCGCATCTGTCCGGCCACGTAGGTAAAGGAGATGAAGATCGCGCAGATGACGGCCACCACGCGAGCCAGCCGAGAGGCGTATCGATCCCCGATGAAGTCGGGAATCGTGAATTTTCCGAATTCGCGCACGTAGGGGGCAATCAGGAGTGCGAGGAGGACGTAGCCCCCCGTCCAACCCATCAGATAGACGGATCCGTCGCGTCCCATGAATGCGATCAGCCCAGCCATCGAGATGAAGGAGGCGGCCGACATCCAGTCGGCGGCCGTCGCCATGCCGTTGACGACGGCGGGCACCTGGCCCGAGGCGACGTAGAAGTCACCGGTCGAACGCGCCCGAGACCAGATGGCGACTCCGACGTAGAGAATGAAGGAGACGCCGATCATCAGAAAAGCCCAGGTCTGAACGCCGATCATGAATCCTCGGATTCTTCGCCGACTCCGAAGCGCCGATCGAGTCGGTTCATCAGGGCGACATAGATGAAGATGATCAGCACGAAGGCAAGGATCGATCCCTGCTGGGCGAACCAGAAGCCCAGCCCGAAACCCCCAATGCGGAACTGGTCCAGCCAGTCGACGAAGAGGATCCCGCAGCCGAACGAGACAGCGAACCACAGGCTCAGCAGAACACCGAGGTAGAGGAGGTTCTTTCTCCAATAGGCGCGGAGTTGTTCGGGAGTCGGAATCGGCATCAGCAGGAACTTGCACCCTAGCCCGCTTGCCCGGGATTCGCTCCGTCGGCAGGGGCCCGGGCACTGCCGACGAAGCGCCCGCCGAATGGAGCCACGAGACTCCCCCGAGGGGTGCCGGCTTAAGGGGAGCGGGTAGCGGCTTATAGGGGAGCGGGTAGCGGCTTATTGGGGAGCAGTCGGGGCGAAGGCTTCAGGTTCGCGGTGGGGTGACCGATGTCTGGCTTGTCTGTGTGTTGCGTCAAGGAGATTCGAGGCGGGGAATTTTCAGGGATCTTGGGGGGATCACCCGATCATTGACCCGCCTCGATGCCTCTCCCCCATTCTCGTCGACCCCATGGTTGCCGGCTAATCATTAGGCTCTGGCTGGCTCTTGCCGCAGGATGAAAAGTCCTGGGCCGCGCTCGCTCGGGGGGAGTCTTGTTGTCAGTTCGGCCAACCGCCCGCTTGCCGGTCCAGTCTTACCGCGGAGGCTGACGTGCGGCCTCACTCGGAACGCAGTCCCGAACGGAGCCGGTTCGCCTCTTGTTCTCCTTATCCCTGACCCTTGTTGCCGCTGCCCTCCTCATGGCCCCACCCGCTTTTGCCCACGACGCGAGTTTTCCAATAGCGGGCAGCGAGGTGAGTGTGTTGACCCAGGGCGATCCCTAGAGCTGGCAATTCTTATTTTCGACCCATGCCAGGGAATCCCTCACCCTGGGCCATGACCCCACGGTGGATGCGACCTCGCTGCTGGTTCGCGGCGTCGGGACCAATGGAAGTCGCATCGAGTTGATCCGTCTGGATCTCCTGAACTGGTCGTTCAATGGCTCGACGGGAGAGTCCGAATCTTCGGATGTATCGGGTCTCGAGGGCGGTGTGACCAGCGCGATCCTCGGGGCGGGAAGCCTGGCCGTGATCGCCTCCGGGGCGAATTGGTCCTGGTCGGTCGCGGGCGCCCAGGATGCGGTCTGGGTGGAGTTCCAGGTCGCCAGCGAGTTGTTCTGCGCCGAATTTCCGGATGCCAACGCGACGGTGGTCGCCAATGGGCGGGGGAATTTTCTGCCAACAACTCCTCGGCCCCCCTGGCCTGCGAGGCGCCGGTCTGCGGCAATGGTGTGCATGAATTGGGCGAGGAATGCGATGATGGGACCTTCGACGAGGGGGATGGGTGTACGAGCGAGTGTCTCCAGGCCGCCTGCACGTCGGTTGAATATGCGAGTACCTGGGAGGGTATTCAAGCCGTAGTGATCGAAGATCGGTGCATCTTCTGCCACGGCAGCAGTCCTTTGGGAAATAGCCTGGGCCTGAGTTTGCAGGTCGCGTACCAGAATCTGTTCAATGTTCCGGCCGCGAATTTTTTCACGGATCACGACTACGTGGAGTCGGCTGAGCCGATTGCAGGTTTCCTCTACGAGAAGCTGGCGCCGGCGACCCACGCTACGCCCCTCGGCAGTGGCCAGGGCGCCGCGATGCCGGCTTCCACCACGCCCCTGTCGTCGGAGCATCTCGCAGCCGTCTCGAAGTGGATCCGAGGGGGGGGCGCCGGCGACGGGCGTAGTTGAAGGTTCGGCGCAACTGCTGGCGGCATGTCTTCCTCCCATGACTCCCCGGAAGATCGTGCCCCCGGAGCCACCGGCCACCAGCACGGGGGTTCAACTCCTGCAGACTCCGTGGGATCTCCCTCCGCAATTCGAGGATGAGATCTGCCCGACGACCTGTTCCGATTTCATGGCGCCCGGGCTCGTTCCCGCCGAATTCCAGGTCGATTGCCCCGGCGCCTTTGGGGTCAATGGCCCCTCGGATAAATGCTTCCTCTACCATAGGAGCACCCTGCGTCAGGACCCCAACCGCATCAGAGCATCATTCACATCTACCAGGGAGATAGCGCAGTTGATGCGATGGAGAGCGCCGCCGCCACTCCCGACAAGCCCGCTCATGAAAGGGGTTCTGGTCCTTTTACTTACAAGCAAGGCGCCCATAGGGGAGAGAGTTGTGATTCGAAGGCGATTGATTCCGCTCTGGGCTTCAACCCCGATTGCAGTGGAGCCATCGTGAGCAGTCTTGCCTGCAATTCGGTATTCGTGCCTACAATTCCACCATTCGGCTTTTCCGGGGCCGATGTTTCCTTTGGGCCCACGGATTGCGTGCCCAATGTGAAGGCACCCTCTTTCGCAGGATCCCAGGAACCCTACGCGGATAACGAATTTGCCGATGGCGTCTACGCGCTCCTTCCGCTGAGTGGCGTTGTGGTCTGGAACTCCCATGCCTCCAATCTTACGGATACGGCGTCCACCCTGGATCAATTTTTGAATCTGATCTTTTGAGACGTGCCGGATCGACTCTATCCCGTTAGCGCGATCTTCGACGCGGACTCGATCTTCTCGCAGAATGTGGCCCCCTACGACACGCAGGAAGTGTGTCGTACCTATACGATCGGGGTCGGGGCGCAACTCTTCAATCTGAATTCTCGCACCCATTGCTGGGGGGTAGAGTTCCGCATCTGGGAGCCTCCCCACATTCCCTGCGAGCCGGATGCCGATGGCAACGGTTGCGTGCTGGGAGATCCATCCCAACTCATCTATCTGAGTGCCGAATACCGGGGTCCCACGGATCTGAAGTTCGATCCGCCGCTGCTCTACAATTGTCCCAACGTCGAGGATCGTACGTTTCTATACTGTAGTCTTTACGATAACGGCTCGACGATGAACAGCCCCAGGGTCAAGAGACGATCCACCTCGCCCGAAGCGCCTGCGGGTCTCCAGACCTTTTTTGTTTTTGGCTACGATCATTATTTTGGAGGCCCGTGGGGTAATTTGGGCGTGGCTTGCCTCGGGGGTGCCAATGCGGGCGCGCTCTATGGCGATGCCGATAGAGCTTGCGATAGCGGCGTATGTGATGTCTGCCCGCTACGGGGTGGAGTTACAAGCGAGGATGAGACGTTGATCATGCTCGGAAGCGATTTCGTGGCTCCGAGTATTCCCGATACGGATGGTGATGGCTTCGATGACGAAGCGGACAACTGCCCAAACCTCGCGAATTTCGGGCAGGAAGATCTGGACGCGGATACTCTCGGTGATGCCTGTGATGACGATGGCTTCCCCGATGCCGTAGAGGAGGCCCTGGGCACCGATCCCCTGGATGCCGCGAGTGCGCCCTCCACCTCGGACCCGACCTCCTTTGACGCCTTCGGAGGCTATATCGCCTATCTCGCGAATCCCGAGAATAGCGATCTCTTCAATGGAGAGGCGGGTGTTTGCGACGAGATGGCGGCTTTCGAGCATTGGCGGGATACGGGTTTCGCCGAGGGTCGTGGATTCGCGGAAGGCAAACTCCGCACGGATCAGGCCGACGGCAGCCCGGACTCGGATTACGAGATCGACGGGGGTTTCAGTTGGGAGTATCCGGGTGCCAATACCGTGGTCTTCATCACCGCGGACGCTCAGAAGTCCGCGGATTGGGATGGGTGGGATCTGCTGCTGGAGCGCTGCCAGATCTTCAACATCGGCTCGTCTCATACTGCCGAGGCCTACCGGACGATCAACACGGACGTGGCCGATGCGATTGACGGGGGGCGAATTCCCGGTTTTTTGTCGGTGACGGATCATTACGTGAAGTATGGATTCAAGGAGGGTCGTCTCACGAATTCGGATTGGAGTCAGGCGGAGTTGGATGTCTGGGTGGATGCGGATCATTTCGTTTTCAACGGCGATGTGGAGAAGTATTTCCGAGGAGCCCAGAGCGAGGGCTGAATCGCTTTCGGGAAGATCGGATTCGCGCATTGGATCAACTTTGGACGCTACGAGGGGCGGAATGATGGACAGCCCTGAGCCCGGGGCATAGTGCCCTGACGGGCGTCGTTTCCGGGGCGGCATCCGCTCTAAGAACTCATTGGCTTTCCGATGCAGTCGGCAGTGTCGAGACGGTAGGAGATGCGGCGTTCCATCTATCGGGTAATATCGATAATCGCATCAGCGCGTTGGGGGGGGACGTGAGTGAATAGCGATGAAGGGGCAGGGCGCGGAGAAGGAAGAGCGGCATCGCCCCCACGCGAGGGAACTCCCGTCCCGAATGGCAGGGGACGCGTCGTCGCCAGTCTGGCCGCCGTCACCCTGCTGATGGCCTGTGCGGCCGCAGTCTGGAGCCCGCTCGGCTCCCGGCGCATCGCGCCTGTCGAAGGCGCGAGTCGGGTGGGGGAAGAGGATTGCCGGACTTGTCACGAGGAGGTGGCTGGCCATGAAGAGATCGCCGCCTACCACGGAGATTGCGAGGCCTGTCATGGAGGCGGCAGTCTCCACTCGGAGAGCGAAGAAGCCGACGAGATTCGCTTCCCGAGCAGCCAGGATTGCCTGGTCTGCCACGCCAGTGGCCGGGATACCCACCTGCAATGGGGAGTGGGCGAGCACTCACGGGCGGGTCTGATCTGCAG
>PVBE010281677.1_pt1 | contig 11397 bp, 9 predicted proteins | sample 1631181 | NCBI WGS metagenome assembly PVBE01 (sample SAMN08397723, study PRJNA350692) | Marine metagenome, whole genome shotgun sequencing project. | isolation source: water | place: Pacific Ocean | collected 2012-04 | reverse complement strand
CAGCTCTAGGAAAAAGCGAACCCCAGATTCATCGAAATTGCTTGAACTGGTTGAAACCACACTCAATGACGACAAGGCCCAGGATATTGTGGTCATTGATCTTGCCGGCAAGACGACCCTAGCCGATTTCATGGTCGTCGCTTGTGGAAGGTCCGCCCGTCAGGTGGCCGCCCTAGCCGGAAAAATGCAGGAAAAACTCAAACACACAGGCTACGGAAAGGTGCCCGTGGAAGGCCTGCCCCAGTCCGACTGGGTTCTCGTTGACGCCGGTGATGTCATCATTCATCTCTTCCGGCCGGAAGTCCGTGAGTTCTACAATCTGGAAAAAATGTGGAGTGAACTGGCGCCCAGCGAAGATCAATTGGGCGAGGAGTCGCTGGCTGCCGATGAAGACGACTGGGCCGCGGTCTAGGCCTTACCGGTCACCCCTATCACCGCGAGGGATAAGGGAGTAAGAAACGGTCCATGAAACCGGAAATGTTCAACATACATGCCGATGTGGAAGCTCGGCACTGGTGGTTCGAGGCGCGCCGCCGCATCCTATTTCCTCTCATCCGTCAGGTTATGGCGGAACAAGAGGGCGGCCTCGTCGTCGATGTGGGCTGTGGCACGGGGGGGACCGTCGCTGCCCTGTGTGAAGAATATGACTGTCTGGGTATCGATGATTCGAAACTGGCTATTGAAACCGCCCAGGCTACCTATCCCCCTGCCACCCATTCCCGGGCCGGTTTTCGCCATGGCCGCATGCCCGATGATCTGCGCGACCTGGCTCCCCGTGTCGGACTCTATCTTCTTATGGATGTTCTTGAGCATGTGGAGGATGACCGTGCCTTTCTTGCCGATCTCATCGCTCTGGCCCGGCCCGGCGCGCATATTCTGATTACGGTTCCCGCCGGTCCGCAACTGTGGAGCCGCCACGATGTCACCGCCGGGCATCTGCGCCGCTATGAAAGGGATGTCTTTACATCCCTGTGGCGGAATCAGAGCGTTTCGCCGCGTCTGGTGACCTTCTTTAACAGCCGCCTCTATCCCCTGATCAGGCTCGCTCGTTTCGCCGCCAACCGCTTCGGGGCTTCCTGCGGACGTGAGGGCAGCGATTTTCATGTGCCGCCGCCACCCGTCAATGGGCTTTTGCAGGGCATATTTTCCGGCGAAGAAAAGCGCATCTTCTCCCACCTCGACAGACCGGAAACAGAAGCCTATGAGCGCGGGGTCAGCCTGTTGGCCTTGATCCAATGCGGGAATTGAACCCCTCTCCGTGAAATGCCATAAAAGACTCCTTGTTTTCCGTCCTCCGTTTCAGGAACTTTTCTCATGGATGTGAAGATTAATCCGGTAACAGAAGAAGAAAAGGCAAGGTGGCCCAAAGGCGTCATCGTTCCCCTTCCGGCCCCCTTTGTGGACTCCCGTGGCGCCATCCAGCCGCTGGTGGATGAGGACATGAAAAGCTGTGTCCTCATTTCCTCCAAGGAGGACACGGTGCGGGCCAACCATTATCACAAGACCGACTGGCATTACTGTTACGTGCTGGAGGGAAGGATTGAATATTACCACCGCCCCACGGGGAGCACCGCGACGCCCGAGAGGGTGTTGGTGGAAGCCGGACAGATGTTCTTCACGCCGCCCATGGTGGAGCATTCCATGGTCTTTCCCGAGGGCACGGTCTTTATGACCTGGGGGCGCAATTCCCGCCTTCAGGAGGTCTATGAAGCCGACGTGGTACGCATCGATCCCATCGAACCGTCATGAACGACGCTGCCGGTGCCTGTCGCCGTCGTGCCACATGCAGGCTGTGCGACAGTAGCTACCTCTCTCTTGTGCTGTCTTTAACACCGACGCCGCCGGCAAACGCCTTCATCACCGCTGCCGCCTTGGACGCCCCCCAGGAATGTTTCCCGCTGGACCTGCATCTCTGTGGCGAATGCGGTCATCTCCAGCTTCTCCACGTGGTGGATCCGGATGTGCTGTTTGCCGATTACGTCTATGTGTCGGGAACCTCGCCTTCCTTCGTCGCCCATTTCGAGGATTACGCCCGCAACGTCATGGAAATCTACCAGCCGCCACCCGGCGCTCTGGTGGTGGATATAGGTTCCAACGATGGCACCCTGCTGCACTTTTTCCAACAGGCGGGCATGGCCGTTCAGGGTATTGACCCGGCGCGCGATATTGCGCGTGCCGCATGTGAATCTGGAATCGAGACCCTCAACGCCTTTTTCGACGCCGCCCTGGCCGTGCAAATCCGTGAGGATAAAGGCGCCGCCGCCGTGGTCACGGCCAATAACGTATTCGCCCATATTGACGATCTGGCGAGCGTGGTGGCGGGGGTGCGGGCATTACTGGACGAGGACGGCGTGTTCGTATTCGAGGTCTCCTATCTTGCCGACGTGCTGGAGAAGACCCTGTTCGACACCATCTATCACGAGCATCTTTCCTATCACGGGGTGATGCCGCTGGTTGCTTTCTTTGCGGCCAACGGCATGGAGCTTATCGCCGCCGAGCGGGTGGACACTCACGGCGGCAGCCTGCGTGGTGTGGCGCAGCTTGCCGGGGGTACACGTGCGGTGGCGGAGTCGGTGGCGGCATGCCTGGAACTGGAAGACCGGCTCGGCCTGGGGCGGCCCGAGACCTTTCACGAGTTTGCGCATCGCATTGACGCCCTCAAGACATCTTTGCGTGATCTATTGGCGGGGTTGAAGGCCGAGGGCCGGTCCATCGCCGGTTATGGCGCGCCGGCCAAGGCCACCACCCTGATGTATCATTTCGGCCTCGGCCCGGATATCATCGACTTCATCGTCGATGACAGCCCTTTGAAACAGGGGCTTTATTCACCCGGCCTGCATGTTCCGGTGCTCCCTTCCGGGGCTATAACCGAACACAGGCCCGATTATCTGTTAATCCTGGCGTGGAATTTTGCCCAACCCATCATGGCCAATAATTCGGCATTTCATGAGGCGGGGGGGCATTTCATCATTCCCGTTCCCGAACTGGAAGTAGTGTAAGACATGAAGGGTTCCTATCTCGACAGCGACATCGCGGAAATTGCCGACCGTCTCGGCGAAAGGGCGGACATCCTTTCCGGCAAGACGGTACTTTTGACCGGCGCGCGCGGCTTTCTCGGTCGCTACTTCACCATGGTTTTAGCCCATCTCAACGAACACAGGCTGGACAAACCCTGTTTCGTGATCGCGCTCGACAACCTGATTACCTCCGGCGAGGCGGGGGAAAGCATCCCCGATATTCCCCATTTTGAATTTACCCGCTATGACGTGACCGAACCCTTCGCACCCAAGGGCAAGGTGGATTTCGTGGTCCACGCGGCGGGCATCGCCAGCCCCTTTCATTACCGCGCCCGCCCCATAGAAACACTGGAAGTGGCCATCTGGGGTACCCGCAACATGCTGGACGTGGCGCGCCGCGACAACGCCTGGTTCACCTTTTTTTCATCGAGTGAGATTTACGGCGATCCCGATCCCCGCCATGTGCCGTCGCCGGAAAGCTATCGCGGTAATGTGGCGAGCCAGGGGCCGCGCGCCTGTTACGACGAGAGCAAACGCGTCGGCGAGACCCTGTGCTACATCTATCACGAGTATCACGGGGTCCATGCCAACATCATCCGCCCCTTCAACGTGTTCGGCCCTGGCATGCAGAAGACAGATTACCGGGTGCTGCCCAATTTCGCCGCCCATCTTCAGGAAGGCGAGCCCCTCAACGTTTACGGCAGCGGCGCCCAGACCCGTACCTTCTGTTATATCACCGACGCCATGGTTGGATTCCTACTCACCGTTCTTTCCGGCGTACCCGGTGAGACCTACAACATCGGCAATCCCAGGCCTGAGATTTCCATACTCGATCTAGTGGCGCGGCTGACGGGTGTCCTCGGGCGCGAGGTGCCGCACAATGTGATCGAACACCCTGACAGCTATCCCGCCGACGAGCCCAACCGCCGCTGTCCCGATATCCGCAAGGCGGAACTCCATCTCGGCTTCACCCCTCAGGTGGAGCTGGACGACGGCCTGGCGCGCTTTTTCACCTGGGCGGCCACAGCCTACGCGGGGCCATAGGAGTCACGGGAATTTGCGGGGTTGGTACGGAGATGTCTGATATACGGCTTGGCCTGATCGGCGCCGGACGCTGGGGTCGCATCTATATGAATACGCTGGACCATATGGCAGACGTGGCCTTAAGCGCGCTCGCCAGTTCCAATCCCCAAAGCCGTGATCTGGTAGGTGAGGACGTGGCCCTCCACGAAGACTGGCGGGATCTTGTGAACGCCGGTGGCGTGGACGGGGTCATCGTCGCCACTCCGCCAGCAAGCCACGCGGAGATCGTCCACGCGGCGCTGGAGGCCGGCTTGCCGGTTCTGGTGGAAAAACCGCTGACGCTGGATGTGGATGAGGCTAAGGCGCTTCGTGATCTCGCCGAACGGACGGATGGCCTGGTGATGGTGGACCACATCCACCTCTTCAGCCCCGCCTTCCGCACCCTGAAAAACGAAGCCGCCAAACTAGGCCCGGTGCTCCATATGGAATCGGAGGCCGGCAGTCATGGCCCTTTCCGTAAGGCCACGCCAGTCTTGTGGGATTGGGGTGCCCATGACATCTCCATGTGTCTCGACCTCATGGGTGAAACGCCCTCGGACGTCTCCGCCCATTGCCTGGAGATGCGGGCAACCGGGGAGGGCCCCGGCGCGGTTTTCGACCTGCGTCTCGGTTTCGATGATGGGAATACGGACGGCGTGACGGCAGGGATACGCATCGGCAATCTGTTGCCCGGGAAACGGCGACGTTTCTGCGCCGCCTTCGACGACGGGATTCTGGTCTATGACGATCTGGCGGTGGACAAGCTCTCTTTCATTCCCGCATCCCATGAGACCGAAATACGTGCCATTGCCGTGGCGGCGGATCCGCCCCTGACTTGCGCGGTCAGGGAATTTGCACAAGCCATTGGCGCTGGTTCGCGGTCGCGGGAAAGCCTCCAGCTGGGGCTTTTGGTGGTGGAGACCCTGGCCCGCTGCGAGGCGGCGCTTGAAACGCCACAGCCGGGATGAGGGTGGTTTGTTATCAAGCTCTGCAATCAGCCCCAGACGCGTAAAGTGGATAGCGCTGAACTTGTTTTGTTTCCACCTCTTCCCGACACGCTAACGGAGATTAATTCCATAGCGAATGCCTTGGAGGACATCCTAAGTGTGACCTTTTCGTAGGGCCGGGTTTCTTTTCCGGCCAACGATCCTAAAACGCCACAGAAGGTACCCCAAGCGGCCGAACACAACGGAAAAATCCAAGAATCGAAAATGCTGGGCGGCCCGGCGGACAAAAAACAACACCATAAACAGGGTCAGCAAAGGACCGAACGTATGGGCGCTTTCCCGATAAGGTTTCGCGAATCCGAGAAGCCATCCAAATAGGGGTCCTGGGAGCCTCGTAAAGGCGACTAAATAAAGAAGTGTATTGGCAAAGGTTGGCCTGATGGAGGTATAGCCCTCTTCAATCCCTTCAATTTCGAAATCCAGTTCGGCCAATTGACGCCCCAATTCCGTATTGGGGATATTCCGCAAAGCGAAGATATTTAAGGTAAATGGCCGCGGCATTTCCTGAATCAGGCGAAGCGTTGCCTCGATATCCTCCTTGGTTTCGATGGGATTGTCTAAGATTATGTCATAGGCTGGTGGAACCATCTCCTTGGCAAAAGCACCGACAATCTGGGTTGCCTCTTTGACAAGACCTGGGCGATTAGGGCGGCTATAGAACTTCAGGATGCGGTCGCTGCCGCTTTGAATTCCCATTCTCACCCGGGATAACCCTGCTGTCCTTAGAATTTTGATCTTCTCGTGGCGGATATGAGCAGGGGTCACGCCATGGATGACAAAAGGCAATCCCACGCTTTGTTTCCAGGCCGCGCTAAACTCACGAAGAACCTCTTCCGACAATGAAAGAAAACAGTCGTCATGAAAGGCGACGAATGAAATATGTGGATTTCTGTGTACGGCGGATATCACCTCGTCGATGACATGAGAAACCGACGAATGGCGAATCTTGCCATACCCCCGGTCAATGTCCATGAATGCGACGTTGGCGCAAAAGGAGCATCTGAACGGACACCCACGAGACCAAACCGTATTATAGGAAAGGGCATCAAAATCTAGATAATCCCCGACAGCAATGGGCCTGAACCCTACGCCCGGTTGATATATCTGTTCGGTGCCGTATAGAGGATGCGGTAGATTGTCCATGTCGGAAGGGGTCAACAGGGGAGAAAACGGTCCCTTGATAATATTCTCGCCATCGCGAAACCAGAAACCCTCCACATCCCTGTAGTCCTTTCCCGCTTCCAGCCGTTCAAGCAGCTTCGGAAAGGTTTTTTCGCCCTCATTGGTGCAAACTGCGTCAGCATGAGCGATGGCGTCCTCCGGGGCTAGGATGGCATGGACCCCTCCCCAAACAATAATCGCTTTGCTGTTGAGGGAACGGATACGGTTGATTAACTCTTTAACCGCGGCGGCGTCTTCAGTCATGCACGCCAGGCCGATCACATCATCCTCGATCAGTTCTTCTGCGATAGAACAGATGTCGGAATCGGACAATCCCTTCATCCCGTCTGGATTCAGGATGCTATTGATTCTCCGAAAATTCCTGGGAACAACGAAGTTCACCCGCGTGTGGGGATAACTTTCCCTGGAAATCGCGCCGATCAACCTGGTGCCAAACGCCGAGATTGATGATCCGATGTATGTAAGAGAAATTTTTAGCATCGCGATTTTACCATAAAGCCGATACACGACGACAAGGGCGAAACTCTTGCGGCAAACGTTAGGCTATTGGAAGCCGAAGAATGATTCTATCCCACAGCGGCTTCATCGTCACCAACCTGCAGCCGCTGTGGGATAGAATTATTCTAATGACGGTAAAATTTTGATAACGTCGGCCCTGATCCATTGCCTGGCGGTGCCTCGGTGATTGCAAACGCCACCACCCGCTCGGTGGGCCGCAATCAAATGGACCCGGCTGTCATACCGCAAGTTCCGCAACAACGTGATGCGGCCCCATCTTCACGTCCCGGCCCACAATCTCGCCAACTTCATGCGGACCCTGGCGTTGCCAAAGGAAGTGGGGCATTGGTCGCTGACCTCGCTGCGAGGCGGTGCTGGAAACGCCACAGCAGGAATAAAGACCGTGTGACCCTTTCGTGGCGGGGATGGCTATGGCATTGATGTGCCGTGCTGCTTCCCCTAAAGTAGCGGTGCCGAGTTAATGATTTTTGTATGGTTTTCAGGCGTTTCCGGGCCAATATTGAGCTATATTGTTGGGCAAGCCGGTCCGAGGGGGCGTGCCGGAACTGCCTTCGGAACTAACGAGTGGAACGCATGAAGGTTCTTCTTATATTCAAGGATTCCGTCGCTGTGGAACGCATGGCGATTTGCTATATCAGCTCGGCGCTGAAGAAGGCCGGCAACGATGTAAAGCTCTGGATCATGAACGTGAATCCTGTCGAGCAGCTTCACCAATACATGTCCGAATACCAGCCCGATATTGTTGGCTATTCCTCCATGACCGGGGAACATATCCCGCTTGTGGCCCTAAACCAGGAACTCAAGGAACAGTACGATTTCTTTTCTGTGTTTGGCGGGCCTCATACCACTTTTGTCCCCAGTTTCATCGAAGAGGAAACCTCGGTGGATGCCGCATGCACCGGTGAAGGCGATCTCGTGTTTCCGGAACTGTGCCGGAGAATGGAGACAGGCGAGAAATACTGGCTGACCCCCACATTCGACGTCTGCCATGAGGGAAAGGTTTATAGAAATCCTCTTGGCGACTTGACGCCTACCCTTGAGCTTCTAGATTTTCCAGACCGCCAGATTCTCTATGACGCTGATCCCAGACTGAGCAAGCTGGGCACCAAGTATTTCATGGCTGCCCGCGGCTGCCCCTATAAGTGCTCATACTGTTTTAACGTAAAATACAACGAAAACTACAAAGGTAAGGGCAAAGTGGTGCGCTGCCGTACTCCTCGTCAAATCATCGACGAGATCAAATGGGTCATGGAGCGCTATCCTCTGGACCATGTGTCATTTCTCGACGACCTGTTTATCCTCAAGCCCAAGGAATGGCTAGTGGAGTTCTCCCGGCTGTTCAAGGAAGAGGTAGGCCTGCAATGGTCCTGTACGGTGCGAGCCAACACGGCCAATCTTGGCGGCGAAACCACGATTTCTATGCTCAGTGATTCCGGTCTCTCTTGGGTCTGGATGGGCGTGGAAAGTGGCGATCAGAAGGTGGCCAACGAAATTTTAGTGAGGGGCCTCACCAATAACGAGATCACTGCGGCGACGCAGCTCTTGCACAAATATAATGTGGGAACCATCGCCCAGAACATCATCGGCCTGCCGGTCTCCAACCCTATCGAGACGGATTTGGTCACATTGGACTTCAACATCGCTCTGCAGCCATCTCTGGGACATCCGTCTATTCTCTACCCCTATCCGGGATCGCCTATCGAGGCTTATGCACGAGAACACGGTTATCTAGAAGGCGAGCCTGAGTATATGGAAACGACAAAACGTTCCTCTATGCTGAAATTCCCCTTGGAGGAGGACAAGCGCAAGCTTGAGAACCTGCACCATCTTTTCGGCATTATTGTCCGCTTCCCCATTCTTAGGCCCTACGTGGAATTCCTGATCAGCCTGCCTCTCACCATCCTCTATCGGGCCATTTTCTACCTGTGGTACGGGTATTGTTTTAAAATCAAACTGGCCAAGATCAAGAAACTCCACAAAGAGATCCCCTATTTTACGGGCCTCTTCTTCAGGATGCTGGCTAAGTCGTAAACGATCCCCTCATCCGTTTGCCTCCGTTTGGGGGCAACGGGGTGTGGTCCTTGCCCCCCCGCCTGTGATCAGGTACTAATTTTTGGCGCAGCCATGCTGTTGCCTTCAGGGGGCTCTTTCACCATGACTTCTGCCTTCACCAGGAAATCCGTTGTCATCCTTACGGCGCAATATAACGACTGGATTTCCCTTGCCCATCTACTTCCCCTCATTGACGAACATCTGGTCAGCTTGGGGGTAAGGGCCTGCGTGGTGGTGGTGGATGACGGCTCCATTGATCACGATGGCAGGGAATTGCTGGCTGGCCTTTCGCTTAAGGCAGTCGAATCCATCGAGGAAGTGGTGCTGGGCGATAATCAGGGGAACCAGCGGGCCATGGCCATTGGCCTGGCCCATGTGGCGGAACACCATCCCTGCGATTATCTTCTCCTCATTGACAGTGATTTTGAAGACGATCCTAAATATATCCCGCAGCTTCTAGAGGCTTGCCGCTCAGGCGGGGACAAGGAGATCATATTTGCTGAGCGCACGAAACGATCGGAAGGGATGGGTTTTCTTTTTTTCTACAGGCTTTACCAGAAAATCTACAAGATCTTCACCCGCCACAATATCGCCGTGGGTAATTTCAGTGTGGTGCCGGGGCATCTAATCCGCCGTCTCGCTCATGTAGGGGAACTGTGGAACCATCTACCTGCTAGCATTATGCGCTCAAGCTTGCCGTTTTCTTCCATTCCAACCCTGCGCGGGAAACGTCGCTACGGTGAAAGCAGCATGAATCTGGTGCGGCTGGTGGTCCATGCCTTCAGCGCCTTTTCTGTATTCGCCGACGTGTTCGCGGTGCGGCTTATTTTGTGGGCTCTGGGCTTTGTCTTCCTCTTCGTTCTGGGGGGCATGGTTCTGGTGTGGCTCAAATTAGGTGCCAGTGTGGCGGCCCTGGGTTGGCCTTCACAGATGCTGGGGCTGCTTCTGCTGATCCTGATCCAGGTTCTCGGCATGTCCGTTATCTTATTATTTCTGGCGCTGTCCATGCGACTGAAAGCACCCATGATTCCGGCCCATGACTACAAAAAATTTATTTACGAGGTAAACCGGCTCCACCCGTCATGATGACCCTTATCTCTTCGGCATGGCGCGGCAATCCGGTTCTGTTCGCAGGCCTTATCTGGCTCACCGTTGAATTTTTTATCGCCGGCCCCTTTTCCTTTTTCCGCATCGGGGAAAACGCCGACGCCTATATCCCCGGCTTCATGGCCTATGGGGCGTTTTTCGCCGAAGGCGCCTCTTGGTACCCTTCTATGGCCGCGGGCACCGACCGCCTCGCCTTGGGATTTTTCGGCGGGCTGGATACGTTTCTGTTCTGGCTGCTGCCGGGCTGGCTGGCCGCTCAGATTTTCGTGGTGGCCCAGTTTGTACTGGGCGGCGGCGCCACCTATCTCATCTGCCGCAAGCACCTCAAGCTGGGGATAGAGGCCGCCACCTTCGCGGGGCTGGCCTTCGCCCTGGAGGCGTCGCCGGGAATGCACGAACACAACACTGTCATGTTTTTCCCGGTGCTGATCTGGGCCATCAGCCGCGGCCTCGATGAAAGTCTCCCCGGGTTGCGCCGCGCCGTGTGGCTGGTGGTGGTTCCCCTGGCTTACGGCATGTGCACCCTGACGGCCTATCTCTATCATTTTCCCCTGGTCAGCGTTGTGTTGTGGTTTGTTGTAGTCACGCCCGCCTGCTCGCTTCGCCGGTGGGGAATGGTGGCGGGGGCAGGTTTCCTGGCCCTGCTGCCGCGTCTTCAGGACGCCATTTCCCTTGCCCTACATGCCCCTTTGTCACACCGAATCCACTGGAACATGGAGATTTTCCGTCCTCCCGATATGGAGGCGTTCCTCTCATCCGTGGCTGGGTTTCCCTTGTCCGCGGAATTGAACTTGCTGCTGGTGTCTTTGGCGGTCTGCGCTTGGGTGTCGCGGGGATATCGGGTGGATATGAGTGACAACAGGTTATGGCGGGTGTCGGCTGTTTTCCTCTTTCTCTGGCTGGTCACTCCATTGCTGGAATATCTGCGGCCGCTGCTTTTATATGTCTTTCCCTTTGCCGAAGCCTTCCAGATCAAGCGTATCGTCCTGACCATTCCCTTTTTCGCCGCGCTCATGGGGGGGCTGGGCCTTGAGGCCCTGAGGGGCGCGTTGAAGGGCCGTTCACTCACGCTGCCGAGGCTGGGGCCCGTGGGTGCCGGAACGGCGGTCTATGTGGCGGCGCTGGGGCTGCTTGCGGTGTTCTCTCTTGAGGTCAAATACAGTCATGCCCTTGAGTGGGTGAGATACGGAAATTACGTCAATAACTTCTCCCGGCGCGCCGTCGAGGATTTTGCCGCCGAGCACCCCGTGGCCAGCGATCCTTACCGTATCGCCGCCTACCAGCTCTACCCCGTCCCTTTTCAGGCCTATGGGCTGGAGACGGCGGGGGGATACATGAATATATATTCCCGGCGTTATAAGGAATTCTGGAACCGGGTGATTGAAAAGCGGGAGCGCCAGCTGGGCATCGAAGGCCAATTCATGAACTGGGGCAGCCGCGTCAATCTCAGT
>PVBE010206204.1_pt1 | contig 11398 bp, 12 predicted proteins | sample 1631181 | NCBI WGS metagenome assembly PVBE01 (sample SAMN08397723, study PRJNA350692) | Marine metagenome, whole genome shotgun sequencing project. | isolation source: water | place: Pacific Ocean | collected 2012-04 | reverse complement strand
TTCACCTTGTGTTGGCGAGGCGAGGCCGGCTTGGGCTTGTGGGGTTGGGCTGTTGTTTTGGACGATGAGGATTTCTGGCTTGTCGGTTGAGTCGGTGTAGGTGGCGGAGTGACATTTGCCAACCGTGGATTGATACCCGTCAACCGCTTCCGGAGAACATCATTTTCATGCCGCACTTTTTCGAACTGCTGTGTCAGGTGGGTGAGCTTGTCTTTCAGGTCAGCTATTTCTTGGCGTCGCCGCTCGTTGGCGCCGGAATCCTTCATTTCCTCCACCAGATCGATTTGGCAGCCAGCGACACGGTCGGAGATATCCTTTGCAATCGGCGAACCGGGATTCAATTTCAAGAATCTCCGATAATGGTAAATAGCAGCGGCGGGATCGTTTTCGTGCTTTTCGTAAAGGATGCCTAGTTCCTTGTGCGCGGCGGATGAACGGGGGTTTACTTCCAGCGCCTGATGGAATGCCTTAATCGCATCCTCGTGGTTGAGTTGGCGGAGATATTCCTGGCCTTTCAGGTAGTAGGGCTCCCGTTCCTCATCCACCATACGGTTGGCTCGTTGTCCGCAACCGGACAAGATCACGCCAAGCGCCGCCGCAACGCACAGTGGTTTCAACCTCCTCACGAGGTGAGAATAGCCGAAATGTCGACGACTGGCAACAGGTTGTTCCACGGCTAACCCTCTCCTCTGGTTGCCACAGGCTCTGGTTCTGGTAATGGGTGGTCATCCTCAGCTTCATCCTCCTGCGTCGCCGGGTTGGCAAAAGGGTTATTGCTCTCCTCATCCTCCTCCATTTGCGGCAGAAAAAAGGGCGCAAAAAACAGGTAACCCCAGCCCACTATCAGATGAAGAACCCAAACTATCAAGAGCCCGAGTAGAGGTAACAGGCCCAGCCCATAGCAGAGAACCCCCATACCAAAAAACACCGCCCCAGGCATAAGTGCCGCTGTCGCCAGTTGCCAATGATTACCCATACTTCCTTCGCGATCGGCAAAAAATGCGACCATACGCACCGGCCATGTGCCAAGTAGAGCCAGTCCCGCCCAAGCCAGAAGCAGGCACAACATCACGGCTGCGCCAAGGCCAAGCATCATAAACGGTCGTCTTGCGCCCCACCACGGCTCCAGCCTTTCACGATCCATCGGTAGTGAGAGGCTAGCCGGATAATTTATTTTCCAGAAACCAAGCACCGAAGAAGATATTGCAATGTGGCGCGCGCGCAACTCCAGTTGCAGGTCTGCCATGCGCCCGTGATCGATCAAGTTTTTTGGATCCACGATGAATCGCAGGTACGGTCGGTCGTTAAGCAGGGTTAGTTCCAGCGGGTCCGGGTTCGGCCAATGCAGTCTGCCCTTGCGGATTGCGCCGGCATCATGCGGGAGCTTTGCGATTGCCTGATCGATGGCCGGGCACCAGTGTTTGTTGACGAACCACACACAGCATGCCGCAACGAAGAAAGCGACCGTCAGTTCCACCAGGAATAGACGCCACCATGGTCCGCACGCCAGTGTCGCGCAGCCATGCAAAGTGAACGGCATCCAGTCACGAAGCGTTTCCTCCTTAGCGGGACCATCTTCTTTAGATGCCCCAATTTCGATGGGTTCCTCCGGTTCCATGCCCGGTGGGTGTTTCAATCCTCCTGTTTCAATCCTCCTTGGAGGGCGCCTCAGGTTCCCCTGCAGAATCCTGCTGCGGCACCTCAACGATGGGAAGAGCATAGCGCAATTTCATCACGTCGTCTACCTCCACCTCCACATAATATGCACCAGCAGCCTGAAACTGCAATTGGCCAAACACGCTGGCATTGGTGGCGTTATGAGTGCCGTCTTCCAGAGTAAACTTCACTTTGCTTTCGCGTAGCTGGGTTTCGCCGTCGGGCGCGATGAGGCGCACTCGCTCGGTAAAATCCCCCATTCCGGCGGTCCAACGGTTGAACACACACAGCTTTAGTGCAGTAACTGGCAGCTGCGGTACTCGGATATGGTTGATGATGCCCAGCAGGATAAAGTTGCCGCTGGCCTCCTGACGAATGTCCTCGCAAATGAGCGAGCACTGGAGGTCGGGTAGAATTCGGGAGGCTTTCATAATTAAATTTCCATACCGCGCACGGCGGCGGTGGCGCGCGCGGTGTTGCGTAGCAGCATCGCAATGGTCATGGGGCCGACTCCACCGGGGTTTGGGGTTATCTTGCCGGCAAGAGGTTGGATGGGGGCAAAGTCCACATCTCCCACTAGCCGGCTGCCGTTCTTGGCAGTGGGATCGTCGATCCGGTTTACGCCCACATCGATGACCACCGCGCCGGGTTTGACCATGTCAGCCTTAACGAACTCCGGCACGCCCATTGCGGCGACGAGGATGTCGGCGCGGCGACAGTGCACAGCGATATCACGCGTGCGTGAATGGCAAAGGGTCACGGTGGCGTTGGCACCCTTGGCTTTTTGCAGGAGCAGTGCAGCGAGCGGTTTTCCTACAATATTACCGCGGCCCAGTACCACCACCTCCGCTCCCGCCAGTTCCACCTCTGTCCGGAGCAGTAATTCCTGCACCCCGGCAGGAGTGCAGGGGACAAAGCCGTCGGTGTCGCCGAGCAGAAGTTTGCCCATGTTTACCGGGTGAAAACCGTCAACATCCTTGCCGGGTGAGATGGTGTTGAAAATTGCCGCGCTGTCGATGTGTCCCGGCAGCGGTGCCTGAACGAGGATGCCGTGGACGGTGGCATCAGCGTTGAGGCCAGCTACAAACCTGATCAGGTCTTTATCCGTTGTGTCCTCCGGAAGTACATGAGTCTTGGAGTGAATGCCAAGCTTCACGCAGGTCTTCTCCTTCATTCCCACGTAGACGCGCGATGCGGGATCCTCGCCAACCCTTACAAAAGCCAAACCCGGCTGCAGGCCTCCTTCCAGCAGCCGGGCAACAACTTGGCGGGTTTCCTCATGGATCAGGCCGGCGATGGCACGACCATCGATGAGGTTATCCATCGATTCATTTGCCACAGTTATTTGCCCTGCGAAATCTCTGTGTCGTCGATTGTCTTTAGAGTCTGAATCTTGAGCACAGGCGTATCCAGCCAGCGCGGATCAATGGCCTCCTCACCGGTAACCAGTATTCGTCGTCCGCGCAGCAACTTGAGAGGCAGCTTGGGGTGGTCGAGGAAGAGGTAGTTGATGACCTTGCCGGTTTCTAGGTGTTCCAAGACATAGGGTGTGGGTGACTGGATATTCAGTGTGCGCTGCACGTAGCCTTCTCGGGTGACGATACGCACGGGTTTTATCTTCTCCGGCTTGGCAGTGGCAGCATCGGCCGGTTTTGTTACGGGCTTGACAGGTGGTTTTGCGGCCACCTTGTTTTGCTCGGTGGGCTGGGTTGGTTTATTTGGCTTCACCTTGGCAACTTCCACCGACTTCGGTGTTTCATTCAGCTTCACCTTGGAGGTTTCGTTAGGTTTGGCACTTTCCTCAGGCTGGGGCGGCTTGGAGTTTTCTGTCGGCTTTACAGGCGGAGTCGGCACGGCCGGCGTGGGTGGTTTGGCTTCTTTCACCTCCACCTTTATCGGGGTTGGCTTCGCGACTCCGGGGCTACTGATGATTTTGCCGGACTCCTTGCGTGTGTCGGGTGGTTGTTTTGGCTGTATTGTGCCTTTCTGCGGGGTAGTGGGTCGGCTCCGTTTCACGGGGATAGGCGGCGCTGGAAACGCCTCGCTGGGATCATTCGCACCCGTTTGCGTTGGTGCTAGCGCCTTGATTGGGATGCTGATGATCTCTAACGGTTTGGGGCGCTCGGGCCTTGGAGGGGTGGGAACTGCACCGGGTTGACCTGCACCGGGGATGAATCGCGCTGAAGTGGGGTCGGGCACCGCTACAGGTTTAGAGATCGCCACGCCCGGTGTTGCATCTGGCGCACCTGGCATTCTTGGCCCCTGGTACTTGGCGACATACTGTGCGGCAACGAAGACTTCCGTAGTTTCAGGTGCCAAGATTTCCATCCAGTTGCCCTGTGCGGGGCGGTCGGTCAATTGTACGGTGGCACCTTTTGGGATTCGTCCGAGTTTGGGGAATTTTTCACCCGGCCCAGCGCGCACGTTTAACTGTGAGGCTCTCACGTCACCGACCTTGATGTTTACTGGTTGACCGTTGGGGCCAGGCACCTGCATGGGGTGAATATTCATGATGTAATCCTTGTGTACGAAGAGAGCCACATTGGGCGGCACCTGTATGCGCAACCATTTACGTGGGTCACCGGCTTTGGGTGTGGGGAGCGTCACCTCGCCCAATACTAGCACGGGCTCGTTCTTGTTGAAGGAAAACACCGGGTAACTGAACATTGTTGCGCGTCCGCGAGCATTAACCTTGTTGCCGGTAATGCTGCCAATCCACGTGCCCGGTGGCAGTTGCGGCACGGGTGCAGCGGCTTGTTGTGTTGTTGCAGGCGATGGAGCTGCTGCTGGCACTGGTGTGGGCGTAACGACCACGGGTGCTGCTGGGCCGGCAGGTCTTGGCATTACCTTGGGCACGGGAGCGGCAGGGACTGCCACTACGCTGGGCGACAGTGTGCGTTGGGGACCGGGTGTCGGCGCGGTCGGGATTGCCACCACACCGGGTGGCAACGCGGGCTTAGTACCGGGTGCTGGCGTGGGAGTGCTGGGGACTGCGGGAGGTGGCGCGGGTGGCGCTGACAGGACGGTCATGGCTACCAAGGTTGCCATAGTGAGAAAGATTCGTTTCGTTTTCATTTTTTTGCCAATAATGTCTTAATTTCAGTGTCCGTCAGTGTGCGCCACTTGCCCGCTCGCAACTCACCGAGCCAAATAGGCCCGATTCGCACACGTACCAGCCGGGTTACCTTGAGCCCCAGCGCTGCAAACAGCCGCCGAACCTCCCGGTTTTTACCTTCAGCCAACTCCAGTTCCACCTCGCTGCGTGTATTGTTGCTACTCAGCAGTCTGGCGGACTTGGCCTCTAGGCGTTCGCCCCGGTGTGTCACGCCGCGTGTTAGCTTTCCCAGCACCGGTTCTGGTACCCGGCCTTTGATGTCGGCCACGTACATCTTTCGAACCTCATGCCGCGGATGCGTCATGCGCAACGCGAACTCGCCGTCGTTGGTGATAAAAATCAACCCTTCACTCTCGCGATCCAGTCGACCTACCGGGTAACAGTGCCGCCATTCTTCGGGCAGCAAGTCACTCAATATTGGTCGTCCCTTGTCATCCCGCCGCGTGCACACATGGCCGCGCGGCTTGTGGACCGCAAGATACAGCTTACGCTTTGGTTGGATTGGGACCCCTTCTATGGCCACCTCGTCGGTAGCTGGAGAAACTTTCGTGCCCAGCGTCCGAACGACCTGGCCGTTAACCTCCACCTTGCCGGCGCGGATTAGCGCCTCGCCTGCTCTTCGCGAGGCGACTCCAGCCTCGGACAGATATTTTTGCAGGCGAATGGTGGACATGAAAAACCGGCCCGTTCACCAACCGGAAACAGTCACCTCTGGGCAAAAGCCCCGCCGTCACATCGTATGCCGTTACTCCTCGTCCTTGGTCTTGCGAAGACCCGTGACGCGGTCGCCTTCCTTCCACTCACCACGCTTTTTCAGCAGGGCCACCCGCTCATAACGGCGAAGCACATTGCGCTTCCCGCCAAGGGCGCTTCCGGATTTTAGGCTACGATGTTGCGACATGACTGTTCCTTCAATTGGCCGCCCGCAGCCGTATAGTTCTTGTTTGAAATCAAACTAAACCAACGTCGCAGACAGCACCTTGGTTCTAGCACGGTGCCGATTATTGGCAAAGTGAACTTGCTAACATCATTGTCAGCAATTCACAACGGTTTTTTTTATTAAGCAACAAGCCGTGGACGGTTGTGGACAACCCAATCCGCCTCTTGTAAATTACTTCGCGCCGGCGCCACCGGGTTGCCGCGCCCGCAAAGGCATGCAAACGCTGCTCATCGCTCTGCTATCCGGAATCGGGTTCATTGTCGCCTACCACACCTACGGCCGCTGGCTGGGCCGCAAAATCTTCCGCCTTTCCGCCGATGCCATCTGCCCCAGCGAACGCCTCAAGGATGGTGTCGACTACGTGCCTACCAGCAAATCCGTGGTCTTTGGGCATCATTTTACCTCCATCGCCGGCACCGGCCCCATCGTCGGCCCAGCCATCGCCATTATGTGGGGATGGGTGCCTGCGCTCCTTTGGGTGGTGTTGGGTTCCATCTTCATCGGGGCGGTGCACGACTTCGGCGCGCTGGTTGTCAGTCTGCGCAACAACGGTCAAACCGTTGGCGACATCGCCGGGCGCGTTCTGAACAAGCGCGTTCGACTACTGTTCCTGTTCACTCTTTTCATGGCGCTCACCGTTGTACTCGCCATATTCGGCCTCGTTATTGCCGCCGTATTCAAGCTTTACCCCGCCGCCATTTTCCCGTGTGTCGTGCAGATTCCCATCGCCATCGCCATCGGCGTGCTGCTGCACCGCAAAGGCGTTGGCCTGCTGCTCCCCTCGCTTATCGCGCTGGCAGTCATGTACCTTGCTGTCATTTATGGAAATGCTGGCGCACTCGGGGCGTTCAATAAATCCCTTGCTGCCTGGCCCATCTGGACTTGGGTCGTCGTCCTGCTTGGCTATTCCTATGTCGCCTCCGTGTTGCCCGTGTGGACGCTCCTCCAACCGCGCGACTACATCAACTCCCTCCAGCTCATCTCCGCCCTAGCCTTAATCGTGCTCGGTCTCTTTGCCGCCGCGTTCATGAACTACACACTCCCGGGCGGCACCACGCAAGAGCTTGAGTTTGTGGCACCCTCGTTCCAGATGCATCCGGCCGGAGCACCGATGATTTTCCCGTTTCTGTTCATCACCATTGCCTGCGGCGCGTGTAGCGGCTTCCACTGCCTTGTCTCCAGCGGCACTAGCAGCAAACAACTTAAGCAGGAACCGGACGCCCGATTTGTTGGCTACGGCAGCATGCTCACCGAGGGCTTTCTTGCCACGTTGGTGATCATTGCTTGTGGCGCTGGTTTGGGATTGGGCGCGGGGTTGATATTTTCAGAAAATGACAAGAAACAACAGACAGCTACGGTGACATTGCTGGGTCAGGGTCAGAGGATTGTTGGAGTCGTCAACGATGGGTTTGTCGTGAGTGATCCCGTGGACAAAGGAAAACCTCCGGTTAAAATAACCAGTGAAAACGCCGGTCATTTTGCGGCGCAGGAATTGTTTTTTGATTTTTCAGGGGAGAAGCCTAAGGCCTTGGTTGCGGGGACAACAGCTTGGAATTCGAGATATGAATCATGGGGATCGGCAAAAGGACTTCCCGCCAAGGTCGGGGCCTTCGTGGATGGCTCCGCGAACTTCCTGAAATCGCTCGGTTTTCCCGCCGCCGTAGCCATTGCACTGATGGGTGTGCTGGTTGCCTCCTTTGCCGGCACCACGCTGGACACTGCCTGTCGTCTGCAGCGCTACGTTATTCAGGAACTTGGAGCCACGCTGGGCGGCAAGGTGGAGCGTGAAGGCCCTGCACCGGCTGCCCCCTTTGCTCTTTTACAGAATAAACACGGAGCCACAATTTTTGCGGTCATCGTAGCTGCGGGCATGGCTGCTATCCCTCAGGGAGGAGCGGAATGGAGCCTAGCCAATGCCGGCAAGGGTGGGCTCACCCTTTGGCCGCTCTTTGGTGCGACGAATCAATTGCTCGCCGGCCTCTCATTCCTAGTCATCACCTTTTATCTCTGGCGTCGAGGCCGGGCGATCTGGTTTCTGGTCATCCCGATGGTGTTTATGCTCATCATGCCGATGTGGGCGATGGTTCATCAGCTCTTCAAGTCGCCCGGCTGGCTGGTGGGTGACAAGCCAGATTATCTCCTTGGTGGTATTGGCCTTGCCACTATTGTGCTCGAAATCTGGATGATTATTGAGGCGGTGAGGCTTTTTCCCAAGGCCAAGGGTGTGCTGGAGGAAAATGCGCTGGATCAGCAGTCAGCTTCCGCCAAGGCATGATGAGGGTGCAAACGCGTATTGGACTTTTTGGCGGCTCCTTCGATCCGGCACACAACGGGCACGTGATGCTGGCGGATGCTGCGCTGGCCGAACTTGCTCTGGATGTGCTTTACCTGATTCCCGCCGCGCAATCGCCTTTCAAGCCGGATGACAAGCCTGTTGGTGGTGGAGCGCGAGTGAAGTTACTGCGGTTGGCTTTTGCCGGGCGTGAAAATTGCAAGGTGGATGAACGGGAGTTGCAGCGCGGCGGCATATCCTACACCATCGAGACCGTGCGCGATTATGCGGTACGTCATCCTGATGCGGAACTGACCTGTCTCATCGGTGCTGATCATGTGCCGCTGTTGCCGCAGTGGCGTGAGGCCGACGAACTGGCCAGCCTGGCTGCCTTTGCCGCCGTGCCGCGCCCGGGTGGGGTGAGGGCTGATTTTCCCGCACCATTTCGTGGCCGATGGCTGCGCGGTGTGCCAGTGGACGTGTCCGCCTCGGACATCCGTGCCCGTGCGCGAGAAGGTCAACCCTTTGAACATCTGGTGCCGCCGACCGTCGCCGAGGCAATCCGCAATTTAAAATTATATGCCGACCAAACCTGATACCCGTGACTTGGCGACCTTGTGTGCCGAATTGGCTGATCTGCATAAGGCAGAAAACATCTGTGTGCTTGATGTGCGTGGCGTATCGAGCATCACCGATTATTTCGTCCTCGCCACCGGCAACAACGAACCACACGTGCGTGCCATCTGGAATGAAATCACACGTCGGATTAAGGAGTTACACAGCATTTCTGCGCGCACCCCGGAGGGCGGGCGGGAAAACAAATGGGTGGTGGTTGATTATTATGACGTGGTTGTCCACGTGATGCACCGTGACCAGCGTTCTCAGTATGACCTCGATGGCCTGTGGAACGACGCGCCGCAGGTTCCTTTGCCGTTCATCGAAAAGGCAACAACCTGAATTCCACTTTTTGCCTTGGCTTACGGGTGCTTCGGCCCTTGGGGGGCTGTCGGCAGTTGGCGGCGAAATAGAAGAGAAGCAGAAGCATCGCTCCCCCATAACCGCCTTCAGAAATGCGGTGCCATTTGTCATGCTCCATCTTGGCGCGTTTGGCCTCATCCTTCAATCGACCGGCTTCATTGGAGTCTTTCATGGCCTCAGCATAAAAGTATTCAGGATACTTTTGCTTGAACAGTATATCGAGCTTTGGGTTGAGCCAGAGCCCGCCGGCGAGGACTAATCCGGAGATGAGTATAAGCAGGCCGAAACGCCACTTGGGGAAATCGAATTTACCGACCTTCCACTCCAGGAAGAGCAGCAGCGAGGCCACGCCGGCACAGGCGTACTGCATCAGGTAAAAGCGGTGGAAGAAAATATTTCCGGCCAACCCTTTCTCGGGCCCGGACTGCAAGGCGGCGTCCATTTCCGGCGTGGTAAAGATGGTGTAGGCCACGATGATCATGAACCCAGACGCGCCCAGCCAGACACCGGCGTTGAGCAGGGCGAGGTAGCGCAGCATGTTGGCCATGACAGAATTACGTTAGGAGATGGGGGCGATGGTGCCAAGCCCTTAGCGACTGCTTTGGCGCTGTTTATTTTTCGTCCTTGGGCTTCTCAGGCTCGGCGTCCTTGTCCTCGATCGTCTCCCTGAGTGGCGTGGAATGGTATTGAGCGCGCGCAGCCACCAGCGCGCCGTAGAGCATGATGAGCCATGTGAAATACACTGCCAGCATGAAGACGGGCAGCAAGCTCATGCTGCCGCCGTAAATCTTTTCGTACCAGCCCTCCTCCACCACCACATGCGAAACATACAGCGCACTGGCCGCGTGGTTGAGTTGCCACAAAATGCCGGCCATCAACCCACCCCAAGCTGCCGCGCTCCATGGCACATGTGTGTTCGGGATGAGTTTGTACAGGACGGTGAGTCCTGCTATGGCGAAGAGCAGCGGAACGAGTGTGTTGGCCGCCCAGCCCATGCCCAGCAGCCACTTGCTGACGTTCGTGAAATGGGCTCCGTTCGTTAATGCAAACGCCAGGATAATACAGCCCGGACCCAGTATCAGCCCCGGGGAAAACCTGAGCAGTTGCGAATACCATGTACGCGAACGTCGCACACTCCACAGGTCGTTAAAGGTGTCCTCCAGTTGCATCACTACCAGCAACCCGAGGTATAGGAATGCCAGCGCGCTTAACACACCCGCTGTATCAAACTTGATCTGCTGGGCGAGATTGCTGCTGAACCCAGTGATGTTCTGCCGAAGGTCATTGCGAATTTCATCAATCTTCTTGTGCTTCGACTCATTTTCATGCTTGGCCGGCAGCACACTTTCAATGATCTTGCTTACGAATTGCTGCACCGGGACACCGGACTTTGGGGTGGACTGTGTCTTGTCTTCCACGATCCACGACGTGAGTACCGTGGCCAGTGCCAGCACGGGGATCAGCGCCAACAGTGAGTTGAATGACAGTGCCGCTGCCCGCATGAAGCAGCGTTCTTCGTCAAATTTTCGGTAGGCCAACAGGATGAACCGCGTCACACGCATCCACAATTTAGGCAGCACCACGCGCGATTCCTTTTCCATCACTTTCGCCATGTCTTCGCGGAAAATTTTCCACGGATTGGGAATATTGGGTAATGACGTGGGCACGAGGCTGGGAAGCTAGCAAAAAATGATCAACTCTACAATTATGGAACCCTCACGGTGCAAGCCCACGCGCGATGGGATGACTTGGTGTTGAAATCAGGTTATTAACGATTTTCATGCTAGTTTGGGTTTGTAAAACATCTGTTTTTCTGGTGTGATCACTAGACGCATGGCGCGCAAGGAGGCGACTGCAGAATCCCCCAAGGGAGGCACCAACGAAATTATCGGTATCGGGCTATTTTGTCTGGCGATGCTTTTGTTGCTTGCCCTGTTTTCTTTTCATAAGGGTGACTTGGCGTTTAATGGCACCGAAGTCAATAGCCCACGCCACAACCTGATCGGCGGAGCCGGCGCGTGGGTGGCTCAAGGGTGTTTTCTGGCGCTGGGTGCGGCGGCGTATGTGTTGCCGCCATTATTGTTGTTGTTCTCGCTGGCTTCATTGTTTCAGAAACTCCAGCCACTGATCCGGCGTTGGCCGTGGGCATTGGTATTGTTGCTGAGCTGTGCGGCGGTCTTCAGCCTGTACAGTGGCCAGTTCAGCGAATTGGCTGCTCGACTAGGGGCAACCGATCCAGGTGGTTTTGTGGGTGCGTTGCTGGACAAGTATGTCTTTGGTTATGTGGGTACAGTGGGGGCTACAATTATTCTGTTGGCGATGTATTGCATTAGTTTCCTGTATCTGACGAATTTTCAGCTGACCGAGTGGGTGCGGGAAAAAATGCGCGAACGCAGGGAGCGCAGGCGTACCGCCGCCTCGGGCATTGATAATGAAG